>Ga0169931_10011833_pt1 | contig 12203 bp, 14 predicted proteins | sample Kivu_15m_20L_FD_129675 | JGI IMG/M metagenome (GOLD analysis project Ga0169931, IMG submission 129675) | Freshwater microbial communities from Lake Kivu, Western Province, Rwanda to study Microbial Dark Matter (Phase II) - Kivu_15m_20L... | ecosystem: Environmental > Aquatic > Freshwater > Lake...
CACACGAGGACGAGCACGCACACGAGGACGAGCACGCACACGAGGACGAGCACGCACACGAGGACGAGCACGCACACGAGGACGAGCACGCACACGGATCCGAGGACCCGCACTTCTGGCTGGACATGAACCGCATGGCCGACGGTGCCGAGATCATCGGTGACGAACTCGCCTCGATGACCGGTAATGAGGCCTACGCCACCTGCGGTACCGAGGTTGCAACGGAGATCCGTGGAGCGGAAGCCGAGGTCCGAGCGCTCCTCGAGAGCGTTCCCGCCGACAAGCGGATCCTGGTGACCGACCACGACGCCCTCGGCTATCTCGCCGATGCCTACGGCTACGAGGTGGTGGGGACGGTGATTCCCGGTGGTAGCACGCTGGGTGAGCCGAGTTCCGCCGACCTCGCGGACTTGGTGGCCACGATGCGAGCGGAGGGTGTCACCACGATCTTCAGCGGTGTCGGTAACTCAACGGCTGTCGCCGACGCGGTCGCAGCCGAGTTGGGTGACGACGTGCAGATCGTGTCTCTCTACGAGGGATCGCTCGGTGGTCCCGGATCCGGTGCGGAGTCCTACCTGGACATGATGCGGACGAACGCGTCCGCGATCGCCACCGCCCTGCAAGACTGAGCCGTGGAGTGGTGGATTGAGCCCTTCGCCCTAGGTTTCCAACAGCGGGCGCTGGTGGGCGGCATGTTGGCCGCGATCATGTCTGCTGTCGTGGGCACCTGGTTGGTCCTGCGCGGCATGAGTTTCTTCGGTGACGCATTCGTGCACGGCGTGATCCCCGGGATCGCTGCTGCCGTGGTGCTCAACGTCAACCCGCTGCTGGGTGCGGCCGTCGCCGCGCTCGTGATGGTGCTCGCCATCGAGGTCGTCCACCGGCAGACCGCACTCAGCGAGGACACGGCGATCGGCCTGCTCTTCGTGGGCATGCTTGCCCTCGGTGTCGTGATCATCTCGCGCCTGGACAGTTACACCGGCAGTCTCACGTCGATTCTCTTCGGCGACATCCTCGGGGTGACGATGCAGAACCTGATCGGCCAGGCGATCCTCGCGGTCGTTGTTGTCGCGGCCACGACAATCCTCTACCGACCCCTGCTCGCCCTGTCCTTCAATCGCGAGAAGTCAGAACTCTGGGGGATGAAGCCGAACCGCACGCACGCGGCGCTGATGGTCTTGATCGCCGCCGCGGTCATCGGCTCCTATCAGTCTGTCGGGACTCTGCTCGTCTTCGGACTCCTCGTCGGACCTCCCGCGACGGCAGCTCTCGTCGCGCGCACCGTTCCCCAGATGATGCTGATCGCTGTCGGCGTGGGTGTTGTCTCGGTATGGATCGGCCTACTCATCAGCTACCACCTCGGAACAGCGGGATCGGCCACCATGTCGATGATCCCGATCATCGTTTTCTTCGTCGTCCTCGCCGTGCGCCGCCTCATGCCGCGTCGGGCGGAGGTGGCACATGTCTGACGTCGTCGTCGGGGAGTCGGTGGTGATCGAGCGTGGGAATCGGACGGCCGTCGCAGCATCGAACTTCACCATCCCAGACGGGTCGATCACGGCGATCATCGGACCGAACGGGAGCGGGAAGTCGACCCTGCTGCACGCGATCGCGGGCTTGCTCCCGATCACTGCGGGCACCCTGCATGTCTTCGGCGCGGATCCGCAGGCCAGTCGGGAGAAGATCTCGTACGTGCTGCAGTACACCGCGGCGCCCACGGGTACCCCGCTGACCGTGCGCGAGACGGTGGGTATGGGGCGATACCCGGGGGCAGGACTCCTACGACGATTCACCACGACGGATCGCGAGCGGATCACGTCGGCATTGGAGCGACTCGAGATCACCGACCTCGAACGACGTCACCTCACCGAGCTCTCAGGCGGTCAACGCCAACGGGTGTATGTCGCCCAAGGCATAGCGCAGGACCACGCGATGCTGCTCCTGGATGAGCCGCTCACCGGGCTAGACCTCAACTCAGCGCGCACCATCGATGCGATCATCCACGAGGAACCCACCCGGGGATGCACCGTCGTCTTGACGACCCATGACCTCGAGGAGGCCCGGGCGGCGGACCATGTGATTCTCACGGCGGGTCGGGTGATCGCATGCGGACCCCCGGCGACCGTGCTGACCACGGGGAATCTCGCCACCGCCTACGGCCTCGGAACCCTCCACGAGGTGGATGAGCAGGCACCTCTGTTCCCGACCGAGCATCATGAGCACCATGGCCACGACCACTAGAGGCGAGCAGGCCCGAGTCGGCATCCGCTCCACGAAGCAGCGGGCAGCCGTTCTCACGGCACTCGCGGAGGTCGACGACTTCCGCTCCACCCAGGAGTTGCACGACTACCTGCGCCGACGCGGTGACGCGGTGGGGCTCACAACCGTCTATCGGACCCTCCAGGCCCTGGCCGAGGCCGGGGAGGTCGACGTCATCGTGCGCGAAGACGGCGAGAGTGTGTACCGGCAGTGCAGTAGCACCCACCACCACCACCTGGTGTGCCGGGACTGTGGGCGCACCGTCGAGGTCGAGGGACCTGCGGTCGAGCGCTGGGCAACCCGCGTGGCGGATGACAACGGCTTCACCGACATCAGTCACACGCTGGAGATCTTCGGAGTCTGTTCCGCCTGTCGCTAGGCCTGGTTGGGAACCGCTCCCCCATAGCGACGATCCCGCGAGGCGTAGATCTCACAGGCCTGCCAAAGATGACGGCGGTCGAAGTCCGGCCACAGGGTGTCCAGGAACACCATCTCCGCGTAGGCGGATTGCCACAGCAGGAAATTGCTCGTCCGCTGCTCCCCGGAAGACCGGACGAAGAGATCGACGTCGGGCATGTCGGGTTCATCGAGATAGCGATGGAATGTCTTCTCGGAGATAGAGCCGGGATCCAGCCGTCCGGCCTTGACCTCGGTGGCGATCCGTGCCGTTGCATCGATGATCTCGGCACGGCCGCCATAGTTCACGCACATCGTGAGCGTCAGCTTCTTGTTGCGGGCGGTCAACTTCTCCGCCTCCTCCAACTCGTCGATGACGCTCTTCCACAGTCGCGGACGCCTGCCCGCCCAGCGGATCCGAACACCGAGATCGTTCATCTCATCGCGTCTGCGGCGGATGACGTCGCGATTGAAACCCATGAGGAACCGCACCTCGTCGGGTGAGCGTTTCCAGTTCTCGGTGGAGAAGGCATAGGCGCTGATCCAGCCGATGCCCAACTCGAGTGCACCGTGGACGCAGTCGAGCAGACTCGCCTCACCGGCTTCGTGCCCGGCGGTGCGCGGGAGACCTCGCTGCTTGGCCCAGCGGCCGTTACCGTCCATGACCAGAGCGACGTGGCGTGGGATCAGGTCCTTGGGAATCGCCGGAGGTCGGGCACCCGAAGGGTGCGGGGGCGGCGATGTCACCGACCCATCCTCACATCAGGCACGTTGGACGAGGGGAAGGGATCGCAGATCCCGCTCCAGGTGCCACTGGACGAAGGCCGCGACGAGTCCGCTCGCCTCACGTCGTTCCCGTGCCTCGGTCGCCTCCGCCGTGCTCCAGTCACCACTCAAGAGAGCACCGAGCAATGCCACGGTCATAGGGAACGGCGTGGCCGATCCCGGTGGACGGCATTCCGGACAGACCATTCCCCCGGCACCGATATGGAAGGCACGGTGCGGACCGTCGGCACCACACCGTGCACAGTCACCAAAGGACGGCGACCAGCCGGCGATCGCGAGGGAACGCAGAAGGAACGCATCGAGGATCAGGGTCGGCTCATGCTCGCGATGCGCGAGCGAGCGCAATCCAGAGACCAAGAGGGCGTATTGCTGCACCGCGGGCTCCCGCTCCTCCGGCGTGAGTCGTTCAGCGGTCTCCACCATCACGTTCCCGGCGGTCCACCGCGGGTAGTCCTCAGACATCTGCCCACCGAGGGCTTCGATCGTCTCCACCTGGGTGACGTTGTCGAGGGAGCGACCCTCGTACAACTGGATGTCGACATGGCTGAAGGGCTCGAGGCGGGCTCCGATGCGACTGGTGGTTTTGCGCACACCTCGCGCCACGGCGCGGATGCGCCCGCGTCCGCGGGTGAGCAGGGTGATGATGCGATCGGCCTCACCAAGTTTCTGGGTGCGGAGGACCACACCCTCGTCACGGTAGACAGCCACGCTGCATTCTCGCAGACGGGATGGGGTGAATCCGGTTCCTCAGAAGCCCAGTCGGCGCAGTTGCTTTGGATCCCGCTGCCAGTCCTTGGCCACCTTCACGTGCAGGTCCAGGAACACCGGAACACCCAGAAGACGTTCGATCTCGGGACGGGCCTGAGCACCGACCTGACGCAGACGCGACCCGCCTTTGCCGATGATGATCCCCTTCTGGCTATCACGCTCGACGAACACCGTGGCGCGGACATCCGTGAGCGGTCGATCTGCGGGTCGATCCTCACGTGGCACGATCTCATCGACGACGACCGCAATGGAATGCGGGAGCTCCTCGGTCACTCCCTCCAGCGCGGCCTCGCGGATGAGTTCTGCCACGGTGATGTCGATGTCCTCATCTCCCGCACTGTCCTCCGGGTAGAGCCGCGGGCCCTCCGGCAGGAGCGCAATCAACTCGTCCGTCAGGCGGTCCACCTGGAACCCCTCACGCGCCGACACCGGGATGATGTGCGCGAGGTCCAGGTTGTTCTCCTCCCCGAACTGCTGCACAGCGAGAAGCACTCCCGCCAGTGACTCCCGTGAAACTGCGTCGGCCTTGGTGACGATGGCGAGGAGCGGGGCCTTCGACGCGGCGCGCACCTGTGTGGCGATGAACAGGTCACCGGGTCCAATCTCCTGATCCGCGGGCAGGCACAGTCCGATCAGATCGACACTCGACCAGGCCTCGCGCACCTGATCATTGAGCCGCTCACCCAGCAGGGTTCGTGGTCGATGCATCCCCGGTGTATCGACGATGATGAGTTGTCCGTCGGGGCGGGTGACGATGCCGCGGATGACGCGCCGCGTGGTTTGGGGTCGATCCGAGGTGATCGCCACCTTCTGGCCGACGACCGCGTTCATGAGTGTCGACTTGCCGGCGTTGGGTCGGCCGGTGAAGGCGACGAATCCGCTGCGGAACGTCATCAGGACCACAGAACCGCGGTGGTCGAGCCCGAGGTGGAGCACAGGTAGACGGGAACGCCGACTCCGGCGAGGGCTCGGACCACGTCGATGTCGATCACCCCGGTATCCGTCACCACGACGGCAGCCTCGAGGCCACGTGCACCGGCGGCCGCAGCCTGCGCGACCGCAAGGTCGAGGGCCGCCCAGGTGTGCTCACCCAGGGTGACGGCGGCGGAGCTGTAGGTGCGACCGGTTTCGTCGCGGACCGCCGCGCCCTCCGACGCCTGGATACGTGCCGCGGCACCCCGCGCGAGCGTGAGGAGTTTTGCGTCCTCCGGGCCGAGCTGATCAATCATCGACATCCTCGTCGGCGGTGCGCACGGGACGTGCCAGGACCGTGCTGATCCGGTTCCGACGCCCGGAACCTCGCTCGGCGATCAGGACCCAGCCATCCTCGGTGACGTCCGCACCGGCGATGGGCACACGTCCGAGGCGCTTGGCCATGAGGCCGAGGACGGTATCGACACCCTCCTCCTCGGAGTCGATGTCGATTCCGATGAGGTCGGCGAAATCATCGATGTTCATGCGCGACATCACGCGGTAGGCACCGTCCGCGAGCTCGGTGACCTCTGGTGCCGCGGTGTCGTACTCATCAGCGATTTCACCGACGATCTCCTCGAGGATGTCCTCGATGGTGACGATCCCCGCCGTGCCTCCGTACTCGTCGATCACGATGGCCATATGGACCCGGGCACTCTGCATGTCCCGGAGCAGGTCGTCGGCGCGCTTACTGTCCGGGACGAAGTACGGCGCACGCATGAGTGAGTCCACGAGTTCGGTGTTCTCCGCATCGCGGTGCTCGAATGTGCGCTTCACGATGTCCTTGAGATAGATCACACCGACGATGTCGTCGGCACTCTCCCGGATAACCGGAATACGCGAATACCCGGATCGCAGACCCAGGGACATCGCTTGGCGAAGGGTCTTGCTGCGCTCGATGAAGACCATGTCCGTGCGGGGAACCATCACCTCGCGGGCGAACGTGTCTCCCAGCTCGAAGACGGAGTGAATCATCTGACGCTCGTCGTCCTCGATCAGGGAGTTCTCCCCGGCCATGTCGACGAGTTCACGTAGCTCGGCCTCACTGTCGAACGGGCCCTGCCGGAAACCCTTGCCGGGGGTCAACGCATTCCCCAGGTAGATGAGCAGGGTTGCGAGTGGACTCAGGATCCGCGTGAGCAGGATCGTGGGACGTGCGGCGACGAGCGAGATTCGCTCCGCATGCTGGCGTCCCAGGGTTCGGGGTGCAACACCCAACCCCACGTATGCGATCAGGACCAGGATCACGATGGTGATGACATAGGCGAGCCACGGCACCATGCCGTCCCGGATGAAGTCGGTGATCACTGTGCGGCCGAACAGGACGATGGCGGTGATCGTGGACACCGTCGACAGGAAGAACAGCACGTTGACGTAGCGCGGGCGATCATCGAGGATCGTCAGGACCCGCGCGGCTCGCGGGTTGTCCTCCCGGCGCAGGTCATCGATCCGCGAGCGCGACACGCGACCGAAGGCCGTCTCGGCGCTGACCAGCAGTGCCGAGACGATGAAGAGCAGGATCGCCACAGCGATCTCGAGCAGACTCACGCCTTACTCCCCCATGACTCCAGCAGGGAATCCTGCAAAGCGAACATCTCGCGGTACTCCTCCTCGGTTGCGTGGTCATATCCCAGCAGATGCAGCGTGCCATGGGTCACGAGGAATCCGATCTCCGCGCAGAGGGACCGGCCCTGGGTCTCCGCTTGCCGTTCCGCCACGGGGATACAGACCGCGATATCTCCCAGGACACCGGGCTCCGCTGCCCGGGGTATGAGTTTATCCATCGGGAAGGACAGCACGTCCGTCGGTCCTGCCTCTCCCATCCATCGCTCATGCAGTGCGCTCATCTCCGATTCATCCACGAACGCCACACTCACCTCGCACCCCTCGGGCATTCCGAGTTCGACAAGGTGATGCTCGATGAGCGCGGTGAGGTCCGTGCAGGGATTTGGCAGCCCGGTGATCTCGATGACGTAATCGCTCATGACTCCCGCAGCGCGTCATAACGGGCGTAGGCGTCGACGATCCGCCCCACGAGTTTGTGGCGCACCACGTCGTGCGACGTGAGGCGGCAGAACTCGACATCCTCGATGCCTTCGAGGATCTCGGACACGACGCGCAGTCCACTATCGACACCGCGCGGGAGATCAACCTGGGTCACATCGCCGGTCACCACCATCGTGGAACCGAAACCGAGTCGCGTGAGGAACATCTTCATCTGCTCCGCGGAAGTGTTCTGCGCTTCGTCGAGGATGATGAAGGAATCATTGAGCGTGCGTCCGCGCATGTAGGCAAGCGGAGCGATTTCGATCGTTCCGGATGTGATGAGTCGCGGGATCGACTCGGGATCAATCATGTCGTGCAGCGCGTCGTAGAGGGGGCGCAGGTAGGGGTCGATCTTCTCCGACAGGGTGCCGGGGAGGAATCCGAGTCGCTCACCCGCCTCCACTGCGGGCCGGGTGAGCACGATGCGCGTGATGCGCTTCGCCTGAAGCGCCTGAACCGCCTTTGCGACGGCGAGGTACGTCTTTCCCGTGCCCGCCGGTCCGATTCCGAAGACGATGGTGTGCGCATCGATGGCGTCCACGTAGCGCTTCTGATTCAACGTCTTGGGTCGAATGGTCTTGCCGCGGTTGGACAGGATGTTCGCGGTGAGAACCTCACTCGGACGGTTCCCGCTCTTCAGGAGTCCGATGGATCGCTCCACGGACTCGGGTGTGAGGCCCTGACCGGTGCGCAGCATCGCCAACATCTCGGAGACGAGGGTGTCGATGGCCCCCACGTCGTCGGAATCACCGGCGACTGCGATCTGGTTGCCGCGGACGAGGATGTCCGCGTTCGGAAAGGCGTCCTCGATGAGACGCAGGAACTGATCCGAGGGACCCAGCAGCGCGACCATGGGTTGCGAATTCGGAACTTCGATGACGGTGCGCGCGGAGGCGGCGGATGTTGTGGCCATGACTATCCCGGCGGCCAGGTCAGATCACGGCCCCCGAGGACGTGGCCGTGCACATGGAACACCGACTGTCCGGCCTCGGCACCGGTGTTGAACACCACGCGATAGCCGGACAGACCCTCGACGCGCGCGATCTCGGCTGCCGCCTGGAGGACGGCCGCCGCGGCTTCCGGTGCCTGCTCGCTCAGCTCCCCCACATTCGCGAAGTGCTGCGTGGGCACGACGAGAATGTGGGTCGGCGCCTTGGGATCGATATCGCGGAAGGCGACCACCGAGTCCGTGCGCAGCACGATGTCCGCCGGGATATCACCCGCCACGATGGCGCAGAAGAGGCAATCAGGCATCACGTCATCCTCGCACGTGTGCTCGTCCAACGTCCGGTCAATGTCGAGACCACGGCAGCAGCGACCGCTCCTGCCGTGGACGTGCGGAACACGGTGGTGCCGAGACGCACGGGATGGGCACCCGCAGCGCTGAGTGCGTCGACCTCGTCGCCGCTCACTCCGCCCTCGGGACCCACGAGCAACCAGACTTCATCGGCGTCGGGATTCTCGGGTTCCCGGAGGTCCGCTCCCTCATGCAACAACCACACGGTCGCCCCGCGTTCCCGGGCAGCGCGCACGCGCTCACAGACCTCAGCCGTGGTGCAGGGCGCTTCCACGATTGGTAACCAGGAACGCCGGGATTGCTTGGTGGACTCTCGGGCGGTGGAGATCCACTTTCCGTGGGCCTTCTCACCACGTTCCCCCGACCATCGCGTCACGCAGTTCTGCGCCTGCCACGGGATCACTGCATCGACACCGACCTCGGTGAGTAACTCCACCGCACGCTCCCCGCGATCACCCTTCGGGATGGCCTGCACGATCACGATGCGCGGCGATGCTGCAGGTTCCTCGACACACTCGATGACGCGCACGTGCAGATCTTTGGACGTCGATTCCTCCACGACACCCGACACCCGCATGCCACCACCGTCGACGACCTCGACGAGTTCTCCGGCACGGAGTCGCTGCACCGCGAGCGCGTGATGGGCCTCGGGACCGGTGACCACGACGATGCTGCCCGCGGTGACGTCGGGGAGATCCGGGCGGAGGAAGACGGGGGCGCTCACCGGGACGTGAACGCATCCTTGAGTCGGCCGAAGAACCCACCGCTCTCCGTCGACTGCTGCCCCACCGTCGCAACGTCGTCGGTGAGACCGGCGAACTCCCGCAGCAACTTCTGCTGACGGCCGTCGAGATTCCTCGGCACCGCCACATCGACGTGCACGAAGAGATCACCGCGTCCGCCACCGCGCAGTCGCGAGGCACCCTTGCCCCGGATGGTCTGTACGTGGCCCGGTTGGGTTCCACCCGCGATCGTGATGGACTCCGTTCCGTCCAGGGTCTCGAGGTCGAGTGAGGTTCCGAGCGCGGCGAGGGCCATCGGAACGGTGACCACGCAGTGCAACTCGTCGCCATGGCGTTCGAACACCGGATGGGGCGACACGACGATCTCGACGAACAGGTCCCCCGCGGGGCCACCGTTGGGGCCGGTCTCCCCCTCCCCCTGCAGTTGGATGCGCGTGCCGGTGTCGACACCCGCGGGAATCTTCACGGTCAGGGTGCGACGGGTGCGCACGCGCCCGTCACCGGCGCACTCCGGGCACGGGTGCTGGATGGTCGTTCCGAATCCCTGGCACTGGGGGCATGGGCGGGCGGTCATCACCTGGCCGAGGAACGAGCGCTGCACACTCTGGATTTCCCCTTCGCCCTTGCACATCGGGCACGTTGTCGCCTCGCTGTTGGGCGCGAGGCCCGTCCCAGTGCAACTCGCACAGGTGGCGGCGGTGTCGACCGTGATGTCACTCGCACCACCGAAGACCGCGGTCGCGAGGTCGATCTGCACGCGGATGAGTGCGTCCTGTCCCCGCCGAACACGTGAGCGTGGGCCACGGCGCTGGGCACGACCCCCGAAGAACGCGTCCATGATGTCCCCGAAGTCGAATCCGCCGGTGAAGCCACGGCCACCGAAGGGGTCGCCGCCGAGGTCGTACATCTGGCGCTTCTCGGGATCGCTGAGAACCTCGTACGCGGCGGTCACCACCTTGAACTTCTCCTGGTGCTCGGGATCCGGATTCACATCGGGATGGAGCTCGCGGGCGAGTCGCCGATAGGCCTTCTTGATCTCCTCGGGGGTCGCGTCACGGCTGACACCGAGAAGTGCGTAGTAGTCGGTTGTCACAGTCATCACTGATCACTCAGGATGCGACCGATGTACTGCGCCACCGCCTGAACGGTTCCCATGGTGCCGCTGTAATCCATGTGTGTCGGGCCCACGACGCCGAGCGAGGCGACCGGTTGCTCGGCGCGCGCATAGCGCGCGGTCACGACAGAGGTGCTCTCGAGGCCCGAGATCGGATTCTCGTGTCCGATCCGCACGGTGATCGTCTCCTCCGCGGTGGACTCACCGAGGAGACGTAGCAGCACCACCTGCTCCTCGAGTGCTTCGAGGACAGGCTGGATGGCCATGGGGAATGAGGTTTGGTACGACGCGAGGTGCGATGTGCCACCGAGAACCACGCGTTCATCCAGGCGCTCGGTGACCGCCTCGAGGACAGCGCCGATGACGGCACGCACCATCGGGCGATCGTCGACGGTGAACTTCTCGTCGAAGGCTGTCAACGCTTCTGGCACGGAACTGAACGGCTGATCGGCAACCATCGCGTTGAGTCGTTCCCGGAGGTCGGCGAGCACCGATGCGTCGATGGGAGCAGGGCAGTCGATCATGCGTTGTTCGACGCGGCCGCTGTCGACGATGAGGACCATCATCAGCCGCGTGTCGCTGAGCAGGATGAGCTCCACGTGCCGGACCTTGCTGCGGGACAACGATGGGTACTGCACCAAGGCCACCTGCCGGGTGAGTTGGGCGAGCAGCCGGACCGTGCGGGTCATGACGTCGTCCAAGTCCACGGCATCGGCCAGGAACCGCTCCATCGCCTTGCGCTCGGGCGGGCTCAATGGCTTGACCGAGGAGAGTCGATCCACGAAGAGCCGGTATCCCCGGTCGGTGGGGACTCGACCCGCGCTGGTGTGCGGCTGGGTGATGTACCCCTCGTCCTCCAGGGCCGCCATGTCGTTGCGGATGGTGGCGGGGGACACACCGAGGTTGTGCCGCTCGACCAGGGCCTTGGACCCCACGGGCTCGTGGGTGGAGACGAAGTCCTCGACGATGGCGCGCAGGACGGCAAGCCGACGGTCCTCGAGCATCGCCCTCCATCCTTAGCACTCGATACTTCTGAGTGCCAAGTGTAGGCGAGATTTCCCGAACCCACCCGGCCCGGAGACGTGCACTTTCCTACTAAGTGGGTAGGATTTGTGGCCATGCTGCCCCTGTTCCTCGTCGCCCTGGCCGGCTTCGCCGCCCAACTGGTCGACGGATCCCTGGGCATGGGCTACGGGCTGACCTCGTCCACCCTGTTGATCGCCATCGGACTCACCCCGGCCCTGGCGTCGGCCTCGGTTCACCTCGCGGAGATCGGAACGTCCGCGGTGAGCGGCTTCTCCCACGCGAAACTCGGCAACGTCGATAAGAAGGTGCTCTCGCGCATCGCGATCCCCGGCGGGATCGGTGCGTTCCTCGGTGCCACGGTGCTCGCCGGGTTGAGTACCCAGGCGGCACGGCCGTGGGCGAGTGCCCTGCTCTTCGTTCTCGGGTGGTACGTCTTCATTCGATTCCTCATCAACCGCACGGTGCAGTTGCGCAAAGGTCGTCCCGGGCGCCGACTGTTGATCCCCCTCGGACTCGTCGGTGGGTTCGTCGACGCCACGGGTGGTGGGGGCTGGGGACCCGTCACCACTCCCGCACTCCTCGCCACCGGCCGCATGGCACCGGCGCGCGTGGTCGGCACCATGAACGCTGCGGAGTTCATCGTGGCGGTGAGCGCGAGTGCCGGCTTCCTCGTCGGACTGGGGTGGGCCGCGATAGATCTCGAGGTCCTGCTCCCCCTTCTCATCGGCGGGATGCTCGCGGCGCCGATTGCGGCGTGGGTGGCACATCGACTGCCCATGCGTGTCATGGGTGTTGC
>Ga0169931_10011834_pt1 | contig 12203 bp, 12 predicted proteins | sample Kivu_15m_20L_FD_129675 | JGI IMG/M metagenome (GOLD analysis project Ga0169931, IMG submission 129675) | Freshwater microbial communities from Lake Kivu, Western Province, Rwanda to study Microbial Dark Matter (Phase II) - Kivu_15m_20L... | ecosystem: Environmental > Aquatic > Freshwater > Lake...
TAATTTGAGAAAACAAAGTTAAGTTTGTCATAGCTGTGGTTTTGTGGTGCAAAAACAAAATTAGCCACCTTGGTGGCCCACAGCTATTTTTTTACACCAAAAATTTATTTTGGACAGGTGTGAAATTCAGTTTATCAAGTACACTAATTTGCTAATTTTTAAAACAAACCATACAATTTACCATGACTGACAAAACGATTAACATTCTACTAGTTGAAGATGACGAAGTAGATGTAATGAATGTAAAAAGAGCATTTCAGAAAAACAATCTAACAAATCCAATTTATCATGCCGGCAATGGGATTGAGGCTCTTCAGTTTCTTAGAGATGAAGCGGAGGTAAAAATTCCTTTTCCAAGAATTGTTTTGTTAGATCTTAACATGCCGCGAATGGGCGGAATCGAATTTCTTCAGGAAATTAGAAAGGACCCGAGATTGAGGAACTTAAGTGTATTTGTTATGACAACTTCGAATGAAGATAAGGACAAGGTGGATGCGTACAATTTAAATGTTGCAGGATACATTCTTAAACCTTTGTCTATGGAAAGCTTCGTGAGTGCAGTAGCTATATTGAAAAATTACTGGACACTTTGCGAATATCCAACCTGAATGATGTAACCGAATCTTTGATTTTACGTATTACAACCTGATGGTCTAACCATATTGACCCAGACTAATGAATAATCCAATGCAAGAATCTACCACCAAAATTTTTCTTGTCGATGATGACGATATCGATGCGATGTCGTTTGAGAGGGCACTGAAAAAGTCAGGACTGAATTACAGTCTTGATCATTGCGCGAACGCATCTGATGCTCTTGCACAACTGAGAAATGAAAATTACGATTGCATTTTTCTTGATTATCAGTTGCCGGGGGTTGATGGACTGGAATTATTGAAGAAGATCAGAGATTTCGGGATTTCAGCGCCAATAGCTGTAATGACTTCTCAGGGGGATGAAAAAATTGCTGTTGAAATGATGAAAGCCGGAGCTTTTGATTATTTCCCCAAAAACGAAGTAAATGCTGAGAACATTCGCAAAGTAGTTAATGCAGGTCTTAAAATTAATGAGGTACAACGGCAAAAAGAAGTAGCTGAGTTACAATTAAAGGAGAATAATGATAAGCTAAATGCTATTCTAGAAAGCACAAGGGCTTTGATTTTTGCTATAGATAGTAACCTCAATTATACTGCATTTAATACTATTCTAAAATCTACTCTTGCTAAACTGTATAATACCGTTCCGGTTCTGGGTAACAAAATATTAAATGATATTAGGAGAGAGGACGATAATGAAAAACTAAAGAATTTCTTCGAACGTGGGCTAAAAGGAGAACACCTCATTGAAACAATTGATTTGGGTGATCCTGAAACCAACAACAGCCTTTTTTACGATTTTAATGTAAACCCGATTACCGACGAGAAAGGTCAAGTAACAGGTGTTGCTGTTTACGGACAGGACATTACGTTTCGAAAGCAAGCTGAAAGAGAAATCTTGGAAGCCAAGTTTGAAGCTGAACGCGTTGCAACAGCCAAAAGTGAGTTTCTTTCCAACATGAGCCATGAAATCAGAACTCCAATGAATGCTATTATTGGATTATCTGAACTTCTTTTGAAAGAGAATCTTAGCGACAAACAATTGGAGAATATGCGTTCCATTAAATACAGCGCCGACAATCTGCTTGTCATAATTAACGATATTCTTGATTTCTCAAAAATAGAAAGCGGAAAAATTGAGTTCGAAGAACTGAATTTTGATTTAGTTTTGAAAATCCAGGAAATTAAAAAGACATTCATCTTCAAAGCTGAGGAAAAAGGAATCGCTCTTAAATTTACCGTGGATGAAAAAGTTCCTCAGTTTCTTTCCGGCGATCCTTTCAGACTCAATCAAATTTTGCTCAACCTTTTGAGTAATGCAATAAAATTTACAACCCAGGGTACGGTTTCACTTTCTGTGACTTTAGTTGAAGAAAGAAATGACGATGTTGAATTGAGATTTGACGTCATTGATACGGGAATTGGTATTCCGAAAGATAAGCTGGCCTCTGTATTTGAAAGCTATACACAGGCATATACCGACATAACCAGAAGATTTGGAGGTACAGGTCTAGGCTTAGCTATTACACGTCAACTAGTTACGATGCAGAATGGCGACATATTCCTCGATTCCGAAGTTGGAAAAGGAACTACATTCACTGTTCAGCTAAGCTTTAGAAAAGGGGTTGCAGAAGAGTTCGCTTCTCCTGACGAAGCAATTGCAGAACTTCTTGAAAAACGCGATTTTGGAGGTATGCCGGTGCTCCTGGTTGAAGATAATATCATGAATCAATTTGTTGCAAATCAGGTGCTTGAACTTTGGAATATCAAAGCTGATTTCGCTTCAAACGGACTTGAAGCTACAGACATGCTCAAAGAAAAAGATTATGCTTTGGTTCTTATGGATCTTCAAATGCCTGTCATGAGCGGATATGAAGCGACAGCGTTTATTCGTGACAGAACAAACAGACTTAGAAATCCGGACATCCCAATTATTGCGCTTACAGCGGATGCCTTCCCTGAAACAAAAAAGAAGGTTCTTGATGCAGGCATGAATGACTTTGTTACGAAGCCGCTTGAGCAAACAGATTTATACAACAAAATCAAACAACACGCTCTCAAAATAGTTAAAGTCTGAATACCGATATTCGGGGCATGAAAAACCTCAGTGTCGAATTAAGATTACCTACTGAATCTGATTTTGAATTTATTTGGGAACTTGAAAATAGTACCCAAAATCAAAAATATACAACACTTGTAAAGCCATTGCCTGATGAGGTAATGGCTTTTTTGCTTGGAGGACAAGATTTTCACATCAATGGTCAGCTGCGTTTAATCATCACTCTTAATCAAAAAGCTGCAGGTATCATCGATATTTTTAATGCTGATCGATCCTTCCGAAAAGTTGAAACAGGTATTATTATTCTTCCAGAGTTCAGGATGCTGGGAGTCGCAAAAAGTGCCTACAATCTCTTATTTAAAGTATGTGCGCATTTGAATGTTATTGAAATTGAAGCCATTGTGCGTTTGGATAATTTTCAGGCAAGTTCCTTATTCAAGTCCATTGGATTCGTTGAAGAAAAACAACATAGCCAACAAATTCATTATTTAAAACGGTTATAATTCGAGCATTCTGGCGAGTATCTTTGTCAACTATGAATCGTTTAAAGTGGTTATGCTTCTTTTTAGCTGTTATTGTCATTGTTGTTGGCAGTTCACAGTGTTCTGAAAAGCATATTGATTCTTCCTCCGATGTTCAGAAATACAGGAACTTGAGCGATTCTGCCCAATATGTCGGTATGCAAGTTTGCATGCAGTGCCATTCCGGAATACATGAATCATTCTTGAAAACCGGTATGGGAAAGTCTTTTGGACATGCAACAAAATCAAAGAGTTCGGCAGTTTTTACCGGGCACCGTGTGGTTGAAGATAAATCAAGTAATTATTCTTACTTCCCTTACTGGAAAGGTGATTCATTGGTTTTTCGTGAGTTCATGATGAACAGGGGCGATACAATTTTTAGCAGGGACGAAATCATTACATACATTGTAGGATCTGGTCAACACACCAATTCGCATCTTATTTTAGACAAGGGACATCTTTTTCAAGCCCCACTTACATTTTATACCCAGCAGAAGAAATGGGACCTTCCTCCGGGTTTTGAGAACGGAGCCAACTCCAGATTTGAAAGAATTATTGGGCTGGAATGTATTTCCTGCCACAATGCCTATCCTGAATTTGTTCAGGGATCGGAGAATAAATTTTTATCCATGCCTAAAGGCATTGATTGTGAGCGATGTCACGGCCCCGGAAGCATACACGTGACTGAAAAACAACAAGGAATCATCATTGATACCTCTAAATACATCGACTATTCGATTGTGAATCCGGCAAAACTATCAGTGGACTTGCAATTTGACATTTGTCAACGATGTCATTTACAAGGAAACGCTGTACTTGCCGATGGAAAGAGCTTCCTGGATTTTAAGCCGGGAATGCGACTTCATGATGTCATGGATGTTTATCTTCCAAGATATGCTAACAGCGATGCGCGCTTTATCATGGCATCTCATGCTGACAGGCTTAAGCAAAGTGCCTGCTTTAGTTCCATGGAAAAAAGACATGTAAATACGGAAGCATTAAGGCCGTACAAATCAGCACTTACCTGTGTTACTTGTCACAATCCACACTTTAGTGTGAAAGAAACCGGAACAGATCATTTCAATTTGAAATGTATTTCCTGTCATACCTCTGAAAAAGTTCAGGTTTGTCCTGAAATCAATACAGAAAAAAATAATTCTTGTGTGAGCTGCCACATGCCTTTAACGGGCGCAAGCGACATTCCTCACGTGAGCATTCACGACCATTATATACGCAAATCTTATAATGCAGCTGCAATCGAAAATGGAGCGTTTGTCGATTTGAAAAGCATTAATAATCCTTTGCCTTCGGCAGAAAGCCGCGCAAAAGCTTATCTGCAGCAATTTGAAAAGTTTAATCCCGGAGATTTTTATTTATTGGACAGTGCAGAAGCAATTTTGAACAGAAATGGAGGTCGTTCAGCAGATTCTCTTTTTCGATTATATGTTCAGCTGGATTATTTAAAAAATGATTATGATAGATTAGTTAATTATGTATATCAAAAGGGCATATCTAACCTTGTTTATTTTGTAATTGGTAATCGCAATTATAGTAACGACGATGCTTGGACAGCATATCGGATTGGTGAGGCATTTACCAAATTAGAGCTGCATAAGCCAGCCCTTCTTTTTTATGGTTTTTCAGTTAAGTTAGCGCCCTATTATTTTGAGTTTTCAAATAAATTTGGATATTCGGCACTTATGAATCGAAATATACCTTTGGCTTCGCAGGTTTTTAAAAGAATTGTAAGCGAAACACCCTCATTTGCGCCTGCATGGACGAATTTAAGTTATGTTTCATTAATAAATTCCGATTTCAAATCATCGCTTTACCACGCAGATAAAGCATTAAGCCTTGATTATAATTATGTGCAGGCAAGATTAAATAAAGCCGGCGCATTGAATGCGATGGGCAAAATAAATGAGGCGCTTGTTGAGATAGAAGTTATTCTAAGTCTTGATCCCGAGAACGTGCAAGCTTTAAATGCAAAAAAGATTCTTGCCGAAGGCGAAATTGACTAAAATACTGAATGAAACGCCCTGTAAAGAAATCTGCACGAAAGCAGAAAAGTAAAGGAATTGTCACAAGGATTTTAATTGCCTTCACGCTTTTATTGGCTCTTTCTGCAGCAATTTCATTTTATTGGTTTTACAATCGTGTTTTTGCTGTTAATCTTCGTTTGAGCGAAAACAAAAATGAATTTGTATATATCAGAACCGGAGCAAATTTGGACGATGTTGTTCAGGCGCTTGCTTATTCGGGTTGGCTCTTGAATAAAGAAACATTTATTTGGCTGGCCGAATTTATGGAATACGATAATAAAATTTTGCCGGGGCGTTACAGGCTAAATGAGCGCATGTCAAACCTGGATTTGGTGCGCCATCTGCGCTCGGGTAAACAAGAGCCCGTAAAGCTCACCTTCAGGTCGATCAGAACGAAAGAACAACTGGCAGGAAAAGTAGGTAAAGTGCTTGAAGCAGATTCTTCTTCGATTTTAGCATTACTAAATGATTCTGAATACATGAAGCAATTCGGACTAAGTCCGGAACAAGCATTGTGCATGTTTTTTCCCGATACCTATGAATTCTACTGGAACACAGATGCTTCTGAGTTTATCGGTAAAATGTCTAAGTATTATAATGAATACTGGACTGACGACAGAATTAACCAGGCAAAAGCTGCAGGCTTAACTAAAACTGACGTTCAAATCATCGCTTCCATTGTTGTTCAGGAATCAAACCAGCGTGATGAATGGCCTGTTATTGCAGGGGTTTACATCAATCGCCTGCGTATCGGTTTGCCCTTACAGGCCGATCCTACCGTTAAATTTGCCTTGGGCGATTTTGAACTTAAACGTGTACGAAAGTACCATACCGAGGTGGAGTCGCCGTATAACACCTACAGAAACAAGGGCTTGCCACCCGGACCTATTTATATGACAGGGAAACAAAGCATCGATGCCGTTTTGAATTTTCAACAGCATAATTACCTTTACTTTTGTGCCCGGCCCGACAGGTCGGGATACCATACTTTTACAAAAACCTATTCAGAACATCTTAAGGTTGCAGCACAATATCACCGCAGCCTGAACAAACGAGGAATTTAAAAAACAGATTATGACCAAAATCAAATTCGGAACTGATGGCTGGAGAGCCATTATTGCCCAGGAATTCACAGTTGATAACGTTGCCAGAGTTACAGAAGCAACTGCCATTTGGCTCAAAAAAAATTATCAGAACCCGTCGGTCGTGGTTGGACACGATTGTCGATTTGCAGGAGAATTGTTTGCAGACATGGTAGCTAAAGTGCTTATAAGTCAGGGTGTAAAAGTGTACCTCAGCAAAGGTTTTGTTTCAACGCCTATGATTAGCATGGGTGCTCTGAACTACAAAGCGAATCTTGGGATTATTATAACTGCAAGTCACAATCCACCTGAATACAACGGGTATAAACTTAAAGGCCATTACGGAGGGCCCTTACTGCCCGATAAAATTGAAGAAATTGAATCTATTATTCCTGACCTTGCTTCATTGCACTATTTGAGTGTTAATCTTTCTGAGGCGGAAGAGCAGAACCAGCTCCAGATTGTAAATCTGGAAGATGATTACTGTAAAAAGGTAGAGGAAAGTTTTGATTTGGATGCCATCAGGAATTCTAATCTTGAGTTTGCCTACGACGCTATGTACGGAGCAGGTCAAAATGTAATCCGTCGTTTGCTTCCTGAAACAACGCTGCTTCATTGCGAGAACAATCCATCGTTTGACGGTCAGGCACCGGAGCCGATTGCAAAAAACTTGAAGGAGTTTTCAGAAATGATAAGACTTTCAGGCAATATTGATTGCGGACTTGCTACCGATGGAGATGCAGATCGGATCGGATTATTTGATTCGGATGGTAAATTTGTTGACTCTCATCACATTATACTTCTGCTTATTCATTACCTCCATAAATACAAAGGTCTGAATGGGAAAGTTTGCACAGCATTTTCATCCACCGTTAAGGTGAGAGCAATTTGTGAGGCCTATAACCTGCCTTTGGATGTTGTCAAAATAGGATTCAAGTATATTGCCGGAATTATGATTTCTGAGGACGTGCTCCTGGGTGGAGAAGAATCGGGTGGAATCGCCATCAAAGGGCATATTCCGGAACGTGATGGAATTTGGATGGGGCTTGTAATTTGGGAATTTATGGCTAAGTCAGGCAAAACACTTCAGCAACTCATTGATGAGGTTTATGAGGTGGTTGGAGCATTTAGTGTGGACCGAAATGACCTTCATCTGCCTGATTCTGAAAAGCAAAGAGTCATTGCCTTGTGCAAGGATGGGAAAGTAGATAAAATTGGAAACAGACCAGTAATCCGTGTTGAAGATATGGATGGATTTAAATTTTTCCTCACTGAAAGTGAATGGCTCATGGTTAGACCTTCAGGTACAGAACCTCTTTTGCGCGTTTATGCTGAAGCTCAAACCCATGAAGGAGTGATGCAGCTTATCTCTGATGCCAGAAAACAATTTGGTATTTAACAGAATTCCCCAAAACAAAAAACCCGATGGTATCCATCGGGTTTTTTTATGCCTAAAAGAAAAAAGATTAATACACCTTTTCTTTGATTCTTGCTTTCTTGCCTTTAAGTTCACGAATGTAGAATATGCGGGCTCTGCGCACTACACCGCGCTTATTCACCTCAATTTTATCAATAAAAGGAGAATTGTCAGGAAAAATACGCTCAACACCAAGTCCGTTGGAGATTTTACGTACTGTAAATGTTTTTGTAACACCAGCGCCACGACGCTGAATGACTACACCCTGATATTGCTGAATACGTTCTTTTTCACCTTCACGAATTTTGTAGTGAACGGTTACTGTATCTCCCGCCTTGAATTCAGGTAATTCACGGGTTTCTGTCAGCTGCTTTGCTATCGTTGCTAAGAAGTCCATATTTGGAAGACTTTATAATGTTCTTAAAAAAGGAGTGCAATATTAGGGAATCTTTTGATTCATCCGACGCGAGTCGATAAAAAAAAACTTAATCGTCAGAAAGATCCGGCCTTCTTGACTTCGTTCGGAGCAATGATTGCTCATGTCGCCACTTTTCGATGGCTCCGGAGTTCCCGCTTAAAAGCACATCAGGTACTTTCCACCCACGATATTCGGCAGGGCGGGTGTATACAGGCGGAGCAAGCAAATCGTCCTGAAAGGAATCAGTTAAGGCGGAGGTTTCATCATTCAAAACACCCGGAATCAACCTTACAATGGCATCAACCAGAACGGCAGCAGCCAATTCCCCGCCTGAAAGAACATAATCTCCAATAGAAATTTCACGGGTAACTATGTGCTCACGCAGGCGTTCGTCAACACCCTTGTAATGACCACACAAAAGAATGACCTTCTTAAGCGTAGAAATCTGATTGGCAGACTTCTGGTTAAACCTTTCTCCGTCAGGAGTGAGATAAATGATCTCGTCTGACTTGCCTTGTGCCTCAATAGCTTCTATGCATTTTAAGATTGGATCAATCATCATCACCATGCCGGCACCTCCGCCAAACGCATAATCGTCAACACTTTTATGCTTATCTGAAGAATAATCACGTATGTTGTGGCTAATTATTTTTACTAAACCTTTGTCCTGAGCCCTTTTTAAAATCGAATGACTGAAAGGACTATCAAGCAATTCGGGCAAAACCGTTAGAATGTGCATTTCCATGGTGCAAAATTATACTTAAATTCAGGCTTCTCATTATGTATCTTGCGCCCTGATTTATCATTTATTTTATTTGGAATATGTCCATGAGTACGATACCATCTGCTAAAGTCGAAAATTTTGTGTCACTTGACGACATCCTGAAAGTGTTTAGAAAGCCTTTGTTGGAGCTCATTTCTGAGGCAACACAGGTGCATCGTCAGTTTCATACAGGCTCCGAAATTCAGGTAAGTTCCCTGATTTCTATAAAAACCGGCGGTTGCCCCGAAGATTGCGGGTACTGTCCTCAGGCAGCTAGATACCATACGGATATCAATGTTCATAAGCTGATGCAGGTTGAAGAAGTTTTGGACAAAGCCGCCAAAGCCAAAGCCGGAGGTGCTTCAAGGGTGTGCATGGGAGCCGCCTGGCGCGAGGTTCGTGATAATCGCGATTTTGACAAAGTCATTGAAATGGTGCAGGAAGTGAATAATATGGGCCTAGAAGTTTGCTGTACCTTAGGAATGCTTAATGAACACCAGGCGCAGAGGCTTTCTGATGCGGGGCTTTACGCATACAACCACAATCTGGACACCTCCGAAGAAAATTATGGAAACATCATATCTACAAGGCAATATCAGGATCGACTTAAAACTATAGAAAACGTTCGTAAAGCAAATATCACAGTGTGTTCTGGTGGAATTATCGGTATGGGAGAAACAGACGAAGACCGATGCGCCATGTTGCAAACCCTGGCAAATTTGCCTGTACCACCTGAGTCGGTTCCGATTAATGCGCTTGTAGCGGTTGAAGGAACTCCGATGCAAGATCAAAAACCGGTTCCGATTTGGGAAATGGTTCGAATGATCGCGACAACCCGTATCATTCTTCCTAAAACAGTTGTCAGACTTTCTGCCGGAAGGCAGCAAATGTCGCAGGAAGGACAAGCCCTGTGCTTTTTAGCGGGCGCCAATTCGATTTTTGCAGGTGAGAAATTGCTTACAACACCAAATCCCGATTTTGACGAGGATATGGAGTTGTTCCGTATCTTGGGGCTAACTCCTCGTGAGCCTTTTAAAGACAAGAAAAGATCTTCTGAAAGTGAACTTGCGGGTTAGTCCGTATATGTTCAAATTATCATTTCTGCTAGTACTCTTTTTGTTCACTCAATGGAGTGTTGCTCAGGTGAGTCCTGTGTATATGGATCCTTTTCATGTTATTTTAACGCAATCGGAAGAAATTTCTGATGCCATGGATTTAATCCGTTACGGTGATTTTGATGGTGCTGTTGCTATTTTAAAAAAAGCCAAGAAGTCGACTGAACGCTCTTACGAGGTATATTATTTACTTGGGATTGCTTACAAGCTGAAAGGCGACATCGGTGAAGCTATTGCCAACTTTACAAGTGCTACGCACGAAGACGCCTTTTTTATTCCGGCTTTTTTCGAAAGGGCTAGTTGTTACCTTATTCGTGAACAGTTTCGGCAAGCGGTTTTCGATTATGACCGTGTTATTCTTATTGATACGAACTTTATACCCGCTTACAATAACCGGGCTTATGCCCGTATCCGGAATTATGGAGAGCAGAGTAAACCGGTTTATCAGCTCAAGTTTGCCCGGGAAGATTTACTCAAGGCCATGCAAATTGCTCAAAGCAGAGGAGAGGACAGAAGGTTTGAAACTTATTTTAATTTGGCTCTCATTGATTTGTTTCAATCAGAATATGCTAAAGCTGCAGCTTCGCTTGATACTGCAATTTCTTCAAACTCTTCATCGTCAAAGGCTTATTATTTCAGGGGAGCAGCCAGGTTTCTTAATCGCGATTATGAACTGGCCGAAACTGATTTTTTGAAAGCTGAGTCCTTGGGATTTAAACACCCAAACACCCCCGAGTTTTTAAAAATCATTGAATTGGTAGAAGCGCATAAAAGGAAAATCAAGGATGAGTAAGGAGTCACGATTTTCATTTATAAATAATCAGTTAAGTCACTTGCGTGAACAGGGACTTTACAGAGTTTTGGATACTCCAGCCGCTGGAATTGACTTTAATTCGAATGATTACCTGGGTCTGGCCCGACAGCCATTTATAAAACAGGATATTTACAGTGGAAGTGGAGCTTCACGCCTTATTTCTGGGAATTATGAATTGATTGAAGAAGCTGAACAGGCGCTGGCCAACTATTACCAAACAGAGGCGGCTTTGATTTTTCCAAGTGGTTTTCAGGCAAATGTAGGGTTGTTTCAAGCCCTTTCGGGCCGAAACGACTTGATTCTTTATGATGAACTATGCCATGCCTCCATTCGCGATGGAATAAGACTTTCGCATGCCAGAGCTTTTTCTTTTAGGCACAACGATGTTTCAGATTTGATTTTAAAAGCTGAAGCAGCTGTAGGCAACATTTTCATAGTTACTGAAGGCATTTTTTCAATGGATGGGGACGAAGCAAATCTCCCTGATTTGGCTGCCGTTTGCAGAAGCAAAGGATTATATTTAATCCTGGACGAGGCGCATTCGGCGGGTATCACTGGCTTGAACGGGAGTGGTCTGGCTTCACAACACCAACTGGAGGATATTTGTGTGGCCAAAATGATTGGACTTGGTAAATCACACGGTTGTCAGGGGGGAGCCATTTTAGGTTCCGCGCAGCTGCGCGAATTGCTTATTAATAAACACCGCGGGATTATTTATTCTACAGGTATGTCTCCTTTACTAGCCAGTGCAATTCTTGATTCGGTGAAAAAGGTTGAAGAGGCTCAATTAGAACGTAATAAACTCAGTGAGAACATTCTGCATTTTAAGCAATCTTTTGAACAGCTGGTAAATTTGCCACTTAAGCCGGTTTCAGGACCCATTCAGGCATTGATTACCGGGGGGAATGAAACGACCGTTCTCATGGCTAAAGGTATTCAAAATGAAGGCTTTCGGGTGTCTGCTGTCCGTTACCCAAGTGTGCCCAAAGGCACCGAAAGAATCAGACTCATTCTCCACTCTTACAATACCTTCGACGAGATTGATCGGCTGTTTGAATCAGTAAATAGAAATTTCTTTGAAAAAAAATAGCAATACCTTTTGGAGATAAAAAAAATCAAACTACTTTTGCAATCCCAAATTTTAAAGTTATGGTAAGAACGTATCAGCCATCGGTAAGAAAAAGAAGAAACAAGCACGGCTTTCGTGAGCGTATGTCAACCGCCAATGGTCGTCGTGTTCTTGCAGCCCGTCGTGCTCGCGGAAGAAAGCGCCTTTCTGTATCATCGGCGAAATTGCATAAGCGTTAATCTTACTTATCAATAAAAAATCCAACCCCGGCCAGCCGGGGTTTTTGTTTTTACAGCAAGCCGTACAA
>Ga0169931_10011835_pt1 | contig 12202 bp, 12 predicted proteins | sample Kivu_15m_20L_FD_129675 | JGI IMG/M metagenome (GOLD analysis project Ga0169931, IMG submission 129675) | Freshwater microbial communities from Lake Kivu, Western Province, Rwanda to study Microbial Dark Matter (Phase II) - Kivu_15m_20L... | ecosystem: Environmental > Aquatic > Freshwater > Lake...
ACTTGGACCATCGCCGCGACTGTGGGCCGTAAGTGGGGGAGGGTCGCCCGCACGTGCTCCTCCGCGACGGGTTCGACCGGATCGGTCTCGCGAGCCTCGGTCCGGCCGGCTTGGAGCCCCGGTAGCGTCCCCAACGCCTGAAAGACGCTCACCGGGAGCATCTCCTCCGCCGCCGCCCATTTGAACGCCCGGCGGACCCGCCCGACGCGCTGGTTGATCAGCTTGCGGCTCCACCGGGCGTCGATCATTCTCTGACGCAGGCACTTGAGAGCGCGGGGTCCGAACTCCGTCGCGGGCGTGTGCCCGTACAGATCTTTCACCAGCCTGAAAGTCTGACGGTACTGGGCCAATTCGTCGGTCGGGGAACCATCGGCCCGGCGGTAGTGGCGTTCGGCGTGTCGCCAGAAGGCGAGCAACACCTCGTTCACCGTGACCTCGTGCCCGCCAGCGGGCACGGCGGGTGTTTTACCCGAGCCTGGAAATGGCGTGGCTGCCAGCTCGGCGACGACTCGCGCGTACTTCCGCCGGCTCTCCGGCGAGTCGTACGGTCCTAGATAGACGGTTTTCCGCCCACCGAGCCCGTCGAGAAACCGGACATACGCCTGTCCGGTGGGAGCGTGGAAGGTGTAAGCGGGGATGGACTTTTTGGGCCGCGGCATGAGTACACCTGGCGTTTTGGCGTAGTACTACGCCATAACCCGATGTCTTCGGCCGCACCCGGGAACACCCCGGGGTAAGCTGGAACGCTTCGGCTGACAGGACTTACTTCGAGTGGGCAGTCCCGGGGTTGAACCGGGGACCTAGCGATTTTCAGTCGCTCGCTCTACCAACTGAGCTAACTGCCCGTGCATTCGTTTTAGAGGCTGGTGGCGGTGGCGTCAATCGGTTGCGCCGCGGGTCGGGTTGAACTCGCGGGCCACTCTGACGGCGGCGCCGAACATCAGGCACAACGTCGTGAGCAATCCGATCACGACCAGCGTGTCCGGTTGGAGCACGAACGCCAGCACCTGTGGCGACCACACCTGTTTCGGCGGCTTCGGCGCGTCCGCCCGGCAGAGCAACTTCATTTCCAGCGCCGATGGTTTCACCACGTCCACCGGGGCCCGTTCCTCCGGTTCCACCTCCGGCGGCCGCACGCCATACGCCTCGTCGTCGTCCGCTTGCTTCAATCGAGAGGGCGAAGCGGCGGCGGGTTCGCGATCGTTCGCGGATTGGGCTTTCACCCGCTTCCGCGGCGCGTCTTCCACTCGAATGTCGTAACCGGTGAGGTCGCCTTCATCGGGCGTCTGAATCGGTGGGAGTTCGCTCGGCGGTCGGAACTCGGATTCCTCCACGGGCTGGGACGGTGATGCGTCTGGCACCTCCTCCTTCGCGAGTTTCCGCTTCTTTTTTCTCGCCAGGATCGATTTCGTGAACATGAGGCTGAACGCGAGGCGACCCAGCAACCGGGAGTAGACCAGCGCTGCAGTCACGAACAATGGAGAGCCGAGGAACAGATACACGATCCCCGTCGCAGTGAAGGTCCAATGGAACGCGAGGCCGAAAATCGCGAGAGTTCCCGCACTGAGAACGAGGAAGCCGATCGCGACGTGCGGCTTCCTCGCGATGCGACCGAACACGTCGTGATGGATCGGCAGCCAGATGCTCGGCCCGCTGAGCGAAGAGAGTTGGCTGAACGGATACAGCAACCAGAACACGGCCAGCGGCAACGCGTACCGCATCCACGGCACATCCCCCTTCGCGAACGCGGCGCCGAGGAACCACGCCGGCCCGAGCCAAAGGCCGATGAGCCAGCCGAGATAGAAGACCTTCCAGAAGTTGTCCACGAACGGTTCGGAGGGCCATGCCATGTCCCGGGCGCCGGAGCCCGTGCTCTGGAGCACGTTGAGGTAGGCGTTCGCGAGGAACAGAGCGAAGAGGAAGCCGAGGATCACGCACGCCACGAGCGCGGGCACGAAGATGAAGGCGCGGAGATCCATGCGGCGGTCCGGCGGTGGGGCGGCTGGCGGATATCATACCAACGCCCGCGGCGCAGCCGCATCTCACGGAGTTCGCCATGTTCCGACTCGCGGCGCTCTTCGCCCTTCTGCCGACGGCTCTGCTCGCGGACGATACCAACTGGACTCACTGGCGCGGCCCGAACGCGAACGGTTCCGCCCCCGCCACGCCGCCACTGAAGTGGGACGCGAAGACGAACATCCGCTGGAAAGCCTCGCTGCCGGGCAAGGGAAGCGCGACGCCGATCGTGCTCGGGAACCGCGTCTTCGTGCTGGCCGCCGAGAAGACGGGCCGCATGGCCAAGCCGAGCGAACTCCCGAAAGTCGATCCGAAATATCAGACCAAGACCGAACCGCCGAAGCACTTCCACCGGTTCCTCGTGTTGTGTTTCGATCGCGACACCGGGGCGAAGTTATGGGAGCGGAAGGTGGCGGAAGCCGTGCCGCACGAGGGGCACCACAACTCGCACTCGTACGCCGCGGGGTCGCCCACCACGGACGGCAAGTTCATCTACGCGAGCTTTGGTTCGTTCGGCGTTCACTGTCTGGATCTGAACGGAAAGCAGGTCTGGAGCCGCGACCTCGGCCGCATGAACACGCGACTCGGCTGGGGCGAAGCGGTCACGCCCGTGCTCCACGGCGATTCGCTGCTCCTGAACCACGACCAGGAGGGCGACTCGTACTTGCACTGTCTGGACACTTCGAGCGGGGCTTCGCGGTGGGCGGCAAAGCGAGACGAGAAGACATCGTGGAATGCGCCGCTGATCGTGGAACGCGGCGGCCGCACGCAGGTGATCGTGAACGGCACGAACCGAATCCGCAGCCACGATCTCGCGACCGGCGACGTGCTCTGGTCGTGCGCGGGAATGACGACGAACGCGATTCCGTCCCCGATTCGATTCGGGGACACGGTGATCTGCACGAGCGGGTACGGGCCGGGACAGACGCTCGCGATTCCCCTCGATTCCAAAGGCGAAGTCGCGGCCGAAGGCGTGACGTGGCGCCACAAAGGCGGTTCGCCATACGTTCCGTCGCCCGCCCTCGCCGATGGTCGGCTGTATTTCACCCAGCAGAACGAGGCCCTGCTCACGATTCTGGACGCCCGCACCGGGAAGGTTCTGCTCGATCGCGAACGACTTCCGGGAATGAAGACCTTCTACGCCTCTCCGCTCGCGGCCGCGGGGCGAGTCTATTTCATCGATCGCACCGGAACCACGCTCGTGCTCAAGGCCGGCGAGACGCTCGACGTGTTGGCGACGAACAAGCTCGACGACCCGATCGACGCGAGCCCCGTGGCTGTCGGCAAGCAACTGTTCTTGCGAAGCTCCTCCGCCTTGTACTGCATCGAGGAGCCTCGCTGATTCGCCATGCAGTTCGCGTATCCGCAATTCTTCTGGCTCGTGCCCGTGGCGCTCGTGCTGCCGTGGTGGTGGTCGCGGCGGCCGCGGCCCGCGTTGCGATTTTCGGACACGTCGCTGCTTCTGGGATTGGCGTCGGGTCGGGCCGCACGGGCGAAGTGGGGCGGCCTCGCGCTCCGCATTCTCGCGTTCTCCCTGCTCGTGCTCGCTTGCGCCGGGCCACGCCGCCCGGACCTTCAAACGCGGCTTCCAGCCGAAGGCATCGCCATCGTGTTGGCCCTGGACGTGAGCGGCAGCATGGCCGAGAAGGACGCGGCGTGGTCCGCCGCGTTGCCGCCCGTCTCGCGACTCGATGCCGCGAAGCGGTCCTTCTCGCTGTTCATTCGCGGCGGCGAGGCCCCGGACGGATCCGCATTCGAGGCCCGCGAGTCGGATCAGGTCGGCCTCGTGACGTTCGCGGCGGTCCCCGAGACGGCCTGCCCGCTCACGCTGAATCATTCCGTGCTATTACGAGTCGCGGACGGTCTGGAGCCGAAGTCCGGCATCGACGCGGGAACGAACGTGGGCGACGCGATGGCCGAAGGATTGATTCGGCTCGAAAAGGGCGCGGGCGACCGTCGCAAGGTCTTGATCGTGCTCAGCGACGGCGAACATAACATCAGCAAGGAGGGGCCGAGCGATCCGCTCAAGCCGCGACAGGCGGCTCAACTCGCGGCGAACCTCGGCATCCGTGTCTACACCATCGACGCGGGCGGAGAACCGACCGAGGCGATGACGAAGGAACAACGTGATCAGCGACTCTCGGGCCGGGCGACGCTTCAGGCGGTGGCCGAACTCACCGGCGGGCGTTCGTTCTCGGCCACGAGCGGCAGCGAACTTCTCGCCGCGTATCGCGACATCAGCGCCCTCGAGAAGTCGACCGTCGAAAGCTACCAGTATCGTCGCTGGTTCGAGTACTCGCAGTGGTTCGCCGCGGCGGCCGCGGCCGCGATTCTCATGTGCCACATGTTGGAGCGCACCCGCTGGCGCACGCTTCCGGGGTGAGGCGACCCACAAGAGGCTTGGGATCGGCGATTGACGAGTTGAAGGAGTTGAAGGGATACGAGCAACCAAGTGGAACAAGTCCTTGAGGTCCGCGAACCGCTTGCGGTTTCGCCGAGCGACAGATGAACCTACCTTCGCTTCCCTCCGGATTGGGCGGGTTGATCACGGACACCCGCGAGTTCCTCGCGGCGATCCGGTTCACGCGGCCGGAGGCGTTGGCGCTCCTGTTCTTGTTCATTCTGTTCGCCGCGGGGAACCGATACGCCGCGGCGCGAAGGCGGCGATCCGCGGAGGCCATCGGTCGCGCGTCCGCCGTCGCATCGCTTCAGACACGCCCCTTCGCCCGGCGCCGCTGGTTGGGCCTCGCCTACCCGCTGGCATGGCTGGCGCTCGTGCTCGCGATCGCAGGGCCACGCTGGGGCAAGTCGGACGAACCCGGCGTCGCCGTCGGCCGCGATCTCGTCGTGGTCGTGGACCTCAGCCAGAGCATGCTCGCGAACGACATGGCGAACGCGGACGCGAAGACGCGCTGGGAGGCGGCGCGGGCCGGCCTCGAGGATCTGATGACGCCCATCGCCCGGCGCGGTGGGCACCGCGTCGGCATTGTCGTCTTCGCCGCCCGAGCGAAAGTCGTCCTGCCGCTGACCACCGACTACGATCACATCCGCGCCGCGATCGCCGAGCTCGACGCGAACTGGCCTCCGCCGGAGATCCGCCCGGGCACCGACCCGAATGCGGTCTCGGGAACCCGAATCGGAGCGGGGCTGCTGGCCGCGGTGCAAACCCACGACGATCGCTTCCGCGGATCGCAGGACATCCTTCTGCTTTCGGATGGCGACGATCCCGGGGACGATCGCGAGTGGATGAAGGGCGCGGAGGCGGCACGCACCGCGAACATTCCCGTTCACGTCGTGGGGATCGGGAACCCCCTCGAACCCACGCTGCTCACGCTCGGGGAGGAGCTGGTGAACTCGAAGCTGGAGGAAGACGGGCTGAAGCGGATCGCGGCGGAGACACGCGGCGAGTATCTGCCGGCTCGCCGCGACATTCCGAAATTGGGAGAGTTCTTCCGCTCGCGGATCGAGCCGTACCCGAGCCGCGAGTTCGGCGACGACGCGATCCCGCAACCGAAGGACCGCTCCGTCTGGTTCCTCGCCGCGGCCCTGTGCCTGTTCTCGCTCGGCTGGTTCCGCGGGCGGTGAACGCGTCAGCCGCCATGGATCGCGGCGGCGATGATCAGGGCGATGCCGAGGATCACGGAGCCGATCAGGATCGCCAGGGAGGTGTTCTGGTCCTCCTCGATCTCCTTCCGCACCGAGAACGGCGCGACCTTCACGATCACGTAGAAGGCGCCGATGAAGAAGACGAGCCCGATGCCCACGGCGATGAGCATCGTGACGAGTTGCATCGAGAGCTTTTCGAGATTCATCACTTGCCTCCGCGGTAGCTGGAGATCCAGAGAGCCCGGTGGCCGCCGGAGGCGTGCCGGGCGGACGATTGTTGAGCGGTTTCGCGGCCGGGCGAGCCCACTTCCCAGCCCATGAAGGCGGATGTCGTGTACAGGCCGAGCAGGCCCGTGCCGAGCATCAGATACAACTTGCCGAGCATGAGGAACTCCTCTCAGATTTCGTCGTCCTCGTCGTCGCGAGGCCGCTTCTTTTTCTTCTTGATCGGCTTGGCCACGGGTCGCGCCGTGGGGCGCACGTCCGCGGGGATCTCATCCGCCATCGGGATCGGTTCGTCGATGGCGAGCGGCGGCGGCTTCAGGTACTTCGCCGTTTCCAACTCGACCTGCGGCGGGCCGCCGCTCTGATACTCGTCGTATTCCGGCGGCTCGTTGTTGCTGTTGGACCACCGCGTGCTGTTGAACATGAAGTGGTAGATCGCCACGCCGACCGGGAAGGCGACGATCGCGAGGAACGCGAGGAACCACATGATGCCGCTGGACGCGCCCTGCTCCACCCGCACCGTGATCGGGCCGGTCAGGTTCGCGTGTTCTTTCTCCACTTCGAGCTTGATCGAGTATGTGCCGCCGGGCTGCGCCGAGACGACTTCGGACTTCTCGTGCTCGCCCTCGGTCCACGCTTCACCGTCTTCCGTGCCTGCGAAGTGCGTGATCCCGATGAGGAACGGCTGAATCATGCCGTTCGAATCCTGAATGAGGTCGCCTTCGGCCACGAGGTAGCCATTGGTCAGGTTCGGACAGATGATCGTGACGCGAACGGTTTTCCGCGGCTTGAGTTCGAACTTGTCCGTGAAGAACGTCTCGAACTTCTCCGGCGGCGTGGCGAAGGGCGCCGGCGCGGCCGGTTGCGGCGGAGGAAAGCCAATCGCGGGCGCGGCCGGTTGCGGGGCCAGATTGCGAAGCTGGAACGTCTGCTCGTGGACTTTACGCGTCGGCGAAATGATCAGCAGCGCGAACCCGAGCACGCACAGCAGCGCGAAGAACATCAACCCGTGGCGGTAGATTCGCTTGAACGGGAACGCCTGGTTCGGAGCCACGCCCTTCGGCTTCCCGAGTCGTCGTTCGAGTTGAAACGCCTTCTCCACCTCGCTCGGGTCGAGATACTCGCCGCGAGACCAGTTCATCTCGCGGGTGCTGCCGAACGACGCGGTCTCGCTCGAAAGCATGAACGGCGGATTGATGAAGTCCCGGGTATAGGACTTCTCGCCGACCTGCACCTTCCAGTAACACTCGCCGATCACGCCCCGCACCGTGGCGGTGCCGGACTGGAACAGACGGAAGCCCTGCCCTTCGCACGTGGCGCTCGAGCGCCCCTCGTCGATCTTTCCGATCGACACGTTCTTCACGCGGTTCCAGTGGTTGTCCGCGCGAACGAGCCACTCGAAGCCGTCGCGTTCGTCGTAGAGCAGATACTCCTGCCAGTAGTAATCCGTGCCTTCCACCGTGACGCTGCGTTCGACCGCGCCGATGACGGTGCGTTCGTCGTCGCCGAAGGTTCCCTTTGCGCCAAGGGAGATGGCCAACTCGAAGGGCGGTTCCTGGAGGGCCGTGAGCAGCGTGAGGTTGCCCCGCGTGGCGTCGAGCATCGAACCGCAGTACGGGCAGCCGACGCGTTCGGTCTTGTCCGGGGCTCTGAGGTCGAGCGGGCCGCCGCAGTTCGGGCAGTTCACCTGCTTCGCTTTCACCTGCCGCAGTTCGTAGATCTCGCGTTTGACGTTGTCCGGAATGCCGAGTTCGTCGAGCGTCAATTCGCGGCCGATGTACGTGGTCATCGGCACGTCGGAGTAGTCGAGCGTGGCGAACTCGCCGTTCGGGCCCGCGAGATCCGCGTAGAGGTATTGCGAACCGGGAACGAATCGGAAGGGAATCTCGCCCTCGGCGCCGCGGGCCGTGGCCATACCGACTTCGCCGACGACGAATCGCGTTTCGTCTTCGTTCAGGAAGACAGGATCGCCGGGGGAAAGTTGACGATACTCGGGCAGGTCGTTCGTTTGGTTTTGCTCGAAGAGGATGTAGTAGCGGCCCTGAGCCTCCGAGAGCCAACCCCATTTGTCGTTGGGGAACGAGACGTACCATTCGTCCCAGACACCGCCGCCTTCATGTTGAAGTTGCGTGCGGCCGGTGAGGCGGAACTTCTTTCCGTCGAACTTCCCTTCGAGCCCGACGCGGAGGACGGCTCCGGTCTCCACCAGATCGGCGACGACGCCGAGGTTTTCGATGGAGCGATCGCCGCGTGCCACGGCGGAGCGGCAGTACGGGCACACGGCCACCATCGACGAGCCGACTTCGAACACGACGGCCCCGCCGCAGGCGGGGCATTGCACCCGCACGCTCATGGCCGCACCTCCCCGCGATCCAGGCTTCGGACAAGCACGCGATCCGCGCCGAGGGCTTCGCTCAGGCGGCCTTCCCAATCCCAACGACGCCGAGGCCGGCAGCAATACAAGTTGAACGTGGCCAGCGCATGCTCCGGGTACGTGTGGCAGGCCAAGTGTGATTCCGTGAGCAGGTACAACCCGGTGACGCCGCCAGGTTGCGGGAATCGGTGCCAGTGCCCGGTTCCGATCGCGCGCAGGTCCAATTCCTGAAGCAGGCCGTCGCAGAGATGTTGAAGCGAACGCAAGTCGCGAAGCGCGTCCGGTTCGCAACCGAACGCCTCGACAACCCACTCGACCCCGACGAGGGGCGAGGCGGCGGGGGCATTCGGTTCCAGAGTGAGAATCGACATCGCGTTAGGAACCACGGATACTCCACCGGCGGCCGAGAGTCAACCGGCAACTGAGCGAGGAGTGCGTACATGGATTTTGGCGAAGCCCAATTTGGGGTGGCCCGGCTACTTCCGAAGGTGGCTGACTTCGAAGGAAGTTGCCCCCGACAGGAGCCCCGGCTGGAAGCCGGGGCCACACACCGGCCAGAAGCCGGGGCCACCCAAAACGTTGCCCCCGACAGGAGCCCCGGCTGGAAGCCGGGGCCACACACCGGCTAGAAGCCGGGGCCACCCAAAAACGGCTCCGCCGCCAAAAACTGTCGACACTCCTGAGCGAGCCGTCGGGGTTCGAACGAGACGCGGCGTTCGTTCTGTTCATGCCGGCGGCTCGTCCAATCGGTTCGCACTGAAGTCTTTCGCTCCGCGAGCCACGATCTTGGCGGGATTCGCGATCAACCCTTCCACGACACGAACGGCACCGGGAGCAGGAACGCGTGCTGCTCGTACAGGCTGCCGATCCCCTGCCAGCCGATGTGCTGCGAGAGAAACACTACCAGCACATACGCGATCGCGACGGGCACGAGAGCGAGCCGGCTGCCCCAACGCACGAGCCAGAGGCGAGGCGTCTCGCGGCGGAGGCCGCGGGCGTAGGCCCACCCGCCGAGCAACCGAGCCGGAAACATCAGCAACAGGAACATCAACCCTTCAAGGAACACGAGATCACGCGGGATCACTTCGATTTTCAGAATGTAGAGCGGGATGGCGAGGATCAGGTGAACCGTGAGAGCCAGGGCGAAGGCGAGCGGGGCGCGGCGAAACGCGTGACGCAGCGGCGCAAACTGACGGAACGCCCGCATCCGGTTGTTCCTCGCGAAGCGGACCTGCATGAACGGCACGTGGATGACGACGAGCGCGAGCAGGCAGCCGCCGATGACCCCGACGATCGGCGCCCGATGCCCCTGCCCAAGCAGCGTGAGCGGAATCGCGAGCCAGAGGAACGCACCGAGGAACCCGCGGAACCCGAGCCAGAAAAAGTACGGCAGTTTCAGCCCGACAAGCACGTTCCAGAATCGATCTCGGGCGTCGCGATATAGCCCGCCGCGGAACAGCTTCGCCATCAGCCACGGAACGTTGAACGGATTCAGGAAGTGGCGGAATCGGCCGCCGCGCAGGAGGGCCGCACCGCCGTGCAACGAGCCGAACAGAGCCAGAGCCGTGAGCCAGACGGTCCATCTGCTCGCGATGCGGCCGTCCGGATCGATGATGCGGGCGGCCTCGGCTTGAATCGAGAGGTAGTACAGGGGCAACCAGAGGGCCGTGAGGCCGAGCGCAACTCCGCCGAAGCGTGCGGCCCGGCGGACGCCAATGAATCCATCACCGATGCGGCCAGTGCGGGCGACTCGGCCTGCGGCGTCCAGCAGATAACCGAGCGCGAGGAACTGGCCGAGAGGAATCGCCGCGAGGACGGACAGCCCGAGGAAAATCGACACGACTCCGAAGCACCACTCGGCGGCACGGCCCGCGGCTCCGAACGCGCCGGGCCGACGCACCATCGGCGCGATCGGCATCGCAACCGGGCGTTCGTCCGGCAACTCCGCGAACGGCGGTTCGTCTTCGATCGGCTCGGCGTACAGCATCGGCATGCCACACCCTACCCGCGCCACGGCCTCCCGGTTTCGCCGCTTCCGATCATGGAGATTGGAAGAATTCTCATAATGGCATACAACACATATTGTGTGATTCGGTCAATCTCCAATTTTCAAGGTGCACGCATGGCTCGGACGAAAAGCGACGGCGGACCCAGCATGATGACGATGGTTCGCACGGCGCTCGATGAACTCGGCATGGACGCCAAGCCCGCCGCGATCCAAGAATTCATCAAATCGAAATTCGAGAAAGAGGTGTCGAATCTCATCATCTCGAATTACAAGTTCAACATCAGGAAGAAGGGGCCCGGAGCGAAGCGTCGCGGGCGGCCGCCGGGCAGCGTCGCGAAGGCGGCCGCTCCGGTCAAAGCGAGCGCCGGCGGCAAGGGCATCCAACTCGAGGATCTGGCTGCCGTTCGCGGGCTGGTCGGTCGCCTCGGCGCCAACCAGGTCCGCCAGTTGATCGATGTGCTCGCCTAAAATGGCGAGTGGGGCGAGTGGTGTAATGGCAGCCACCAGGGACTTAAAATCCCTTGCTCCGCGAGGAGCGTGCGGGTTCGAGTCCCGCCTCGCCCACTCATTCGTCAGTTCTTTTCGACCGATCGGCCCGGGGTCTTGGGCCGCGGAGCGGGGGCCGCCGGAAGCGAGACTTTCTTCACTTCTTTCACCGGGAACTTGCCGGCTCGCATGTCCACGAGCAGAGGACGGATCGTTTCGCTGGGCAGAATCCACGTCTCGACGCGGCCGGCGCGAGCGATGCTGATGCCGAGCACTTTGCCGTCCAGATCGACGATCGGCCCGCCGATGTTCTTCGGGTCCAGGATCATATCCGTCTGGAGCACGGTGGGGAAGCCGCCTCGGCGGCCCGAGAGTTCGCCGCCCATGCTGTTCTGAATGTCCGAGCGGTTCGGCTCGCCTTTGCCGAGCGTGATCGTGAAGTCGAACGTCTCGGCTTTGCGGCGAACCTTGACCTTCACTTTGTCGCCGGGCTTGGAGTCCTCGAGCAGGGCGCGGAGGGAATCGGAGCCGGCCACGGACTTGCCATTGAGTTCGAAAATCGTGTCGCCCGCCTTCAGCCCGGCTTTCTGGGCTCCGCTGTTGGAGGAAAATCCGTCCACCTTGGCGCCGCCGGCGGGGTCGTCTTCACGGCCGAGGAGGATGCCGATGAAGCCGCGATTCTGATTGAGCATTTCGACGTCGCTGCCGCCGCTGAGGTCACGGGTCATGACGCTGACGATGCCGACGGCGGTGGGCAGGGCGCCGAGACCGGCGGCCGCGAGCCAGTTTCCGGTCGGCACGTTCTTGCTGTCCGCGAACGCGACCGGCTTGAGGTCCTTCGAATCGATCCTGAGCAGCGCGAGATCCGTTTGTTTGTGCAGGGAAACGATCTCGGCGTCGAACACGCTGCCGTCGTTGAGTTTCACGCTGACGGCCCCGCGGAGTTCGCTGGCCTTCGTGAGGATGAGCCCGTCCGCGGTCACGATCGTGCCGAGAGCCGCGTCCTTCTCGTTGCTCAGCACGCGAACCGTGGCGACGTTGGCCCTCTCGACGACGGGTTTGAACGGAGCGAGAAGCTTGCTGCTGCCCGTGCCCGAGGGCTGGGCGTATGAGGGAGTCGCGGCGAGAGCCACTGTCGCGGCCGCGATCAGATATCGGCGAAGAACGGTCATGATGATCGACTCCGAATGAAGTTGATGAACGAACTGCGATGAAGACCTCTCGTGTTTCCATCGTCGCCTGGCGACCCGCTTGCGGGCTCGCCGGGCGTTCCATCACGAATCGCGTTTGCCGAGCGTCACTTTCTTCTCGACGGTCTTGGTGCCGCGTTTCACGATCACCGTGACTTCGTCGCCCGGTTTCTTCTTGCGAATGATGGCTCGAACGTCGTCCGAGGTGGAGACGTCCTTGCCGTCGAAGTTCGTGATCAGGTCGCCCTCTTTGAGGCCGGCGGCGGCGGCGGGTCCGTCTTCGCTCAGGGCCGTGAT
>Ga0169931_10011836_pt1 | contig 12202 bp, 12 predicted proteins | sample Kivu_15m_20L_FD_129675 | JGI IMG/M metagenome (GOLD analysis project Ga0169931, IMG submission 129675) | Freshwater microbial communities from Lake Kivu, Western Province, Rwanda to study Microbial Dark Matter (Phase II) - Kivu_15m_20L... | ecosystem: Environmental > Aquatic > Freshwater > Lake...
CACGACGAGTTGATGGCCAGAGACGGTCATTACGCCGCACAAGTCCGAGCCGGCGGGTCCGAGGGCTACATCTCAGCTGCTGCACCCCAGTGATAGAAGTGGGACGTGGCGGTCTCCTCCGAGAATGATCTTTTGCACGACGACGGGCGTCCTTCGTTTACGGTCGCGCAGTTCGTCGATGTATTGAACCAAGTCATGAAGCAGGCCTTCGACGGCGGTGTGTGGGTCGAAGGAGAAATTGAAGGGCTCAAGCAGACCGGGCCGAACATGTATTTCACGTTGGTTGAGCAATCGTCGAAGGGAAAGATGACACTGAACGTCAATCTCTTCCGCAACGATCTTTCGCGCGTCAACCGGAAACTGTCCGAGCAAGGCTTGCAGCTCAAAAACGGCATGAAGGTCAAGTTGCAAGGATTGCCTGATTATTACGGGCCCTTCGGCAAGTTGTCACTCATTGCTCGTGATGTTGACACCACTTTCACGTTGGGTGATCTGGCGCTGAAGCGAGAAGAGTTGCTGCGAAAACTGCGCGATTCCGGAGTCACCGAGAAGAACAAGCGCAGACTTCTACCGCTGGTTCCTCTTCGCCTTGGCATCATCTCGAGCGCTGAAGCTGCAGGCTGGGCCGATGCGCGACAACATCTGAGTGAATCGGGTATCGCGTTCCATGTGAACTTTTGTGCAGTGCGCGTTCAAGGCGAGCAGGCCGCACCAATGGTGGTGAAGGCCCTCGATTATTTCTCGCAACGTGCAGACATCGACATCGTGTTGCTCATGCGTGGCGGAGGTTCGAAGTCCGATCTCGCAGCGTTCGATGAAGAGAGCATCGCCCTTGCCATTGCGCGATGCCAACATCCCGTGTTCACAGGAATTGGTCACCAGATCGATCGCAGTATCGCCGACGAAGTTGCTCACACTGCTTGCAAAACACCCACCGCATGCGCCGACGCCGTCATCGAACACGTGTCGTCCTTCTTGGTCGACCTCCAAGACACGGCCGCTCGCATAGCGAACGCCACTCGTAGCGCGCTTCAGCGCTCGCGCACGCGGCTCACCGTGTCAACAGAGCGCCTTCGTACGATTCCAAACAACAGTCTCGAGCGTCAGCGTCAGAAAGTTGTACTCGCCGAGCAAAAAGTACGACTTCTTGATCCATCTGCAACCTTGGCACGCGGTTGGTCGATCACACGTGACTCACGAGGCAACATCGTCCGTGACGTGTCTTCCGTGTCACGAGGCGAGGAACTAGTCACCACAGTCCACGGAGGAACAGTGCGCAGCACAATTACGGAGGTAGAACAATGAGCTCACCAAAGAAGTCCGCATCGTCAAAAGTTGCGGCCTCATCGAATTCGCAGGCAGAGCCGAAGGGCTATGCCGAGGCCCTTCGTGAGTTGGAGAAGATTCTCGGAGAAATCGACGGACCGGCGGTTGACGTCGATGTTCTTGCATCAAAAGTTGAGCGGGCGTCGTATCTGGTGACCTGGTGCAATGAGCGAATCACCTCGGCGCAGCTAGCCATTGATGAAGTCGTGGCCAATCTTCCTGACATCGACGTCGATGATGATGAGTTCGACGAAGATTTTGAAGACGACGATGACGACGAGTGATATACCTCACTCGCAACTTCTGCAGAGGTTGACCTAGCCTGTTCTGGTGAGCTCAGCACCCCCTCCGCAGTTGACCGCGGTGGCATCTCAAGTCGAAGCGTGCCTCGATGCCACCATTCGTGCTCACCAAGAGCGGTGGACGTCTCTTGACCAAGACCTTGCACTTCCCATGCAGGAGATCCGGCGCCTCACACTGAGTGGCGGCAAGCGTTTGCGCCCGGCGTTTGCATATTGGGCGTTTGTCGCCCATGGTGGCAACCCTTCAGACAAGCGCATCATCGAAGTTGGTTCCGCAATCGAATTGTTGCATGGCTTTGCACTATTCCACGACGACATCATGGACGGCGCAGATTCTCGACGCGGTGTGCCAACCACTCATGTGACGCTCGCGCAACAGCACGAGGCGGAGAGGTGGGCAGGTGAGTCACGACGATTTGGCGAGGGAGCAACCATTCTCATCGGAGACCTTGCTTTCGTCATGTCAGATGAATTGTTCGGCGAGGTGTCACGAGACGTGAGGTCGATGTGGAATGAACTTCGTCTGGAATTGAATGTCGGCCAATACCTCGACATGCTCGGCTCTGCACGCCACGAGCGTCGTCGAGAGGTTGCTGATCGAATCTGTCGTTACAAAAGTGGCAAGTACACCGTTGAGCGCCCACTTCATATTGGCGCACTCTTAGCCGGACCGTCCGATGTGGAAGCCACAGTCGAGGCTCTCTCATGCATTGGCTTGCCGCTAGGCGACGCATTTCAAATGCGCGACGACGTGCTTGGTGTGTTCGGAGACTCAACGGTGACTGGCAAGCCGGTGGGCAATGATCTTCGAGAGGGCAAGCCAACCCCGCTTCTCGCGCGTGCTTTCGATATGGCGAACCCTGCACAAAAAGAAATTCTTTCACCAGTCGGTCAGCCTGACCTCACCGCCGAGGATGTGGCCCGAATCCAAGCCGTCATCACCGAATGTGGAGCATTGGCTGGCATGGAAACTCTCATTGATGAGCTTCGTGACTCGTCAATCGAAGCAATCAACTCAGCGATACCTGTCGGTGAGGCCCGTGATGCGCTCATCGCACTTGCGATGTACGTCACCGAGCGCGCTGCATAGTCATCAATACGCACTGACGGTTGTCGCAGACCTCGCACAACTAGCATTGAGTCGATGTTCCTGCGAAAGCCGCTCCACATGTATCTGTTGTGGGCGACTATTGCTTTCGCAGCCTTGTCGTTTCTGTCGGCTTATTTCAAAGTCGGTGAATCTGATGGCGATGAATCAGCTGCCACTACGACCACAACGACAGTTCCACAGACCACCACCTTTGTACGACGCGAGTACACAGTGCAAAACGGTGACTCACTGTTCACGATTGCGCAGAAGTTCAACATCAGTGCACCTGCACTCGTGGAATTGAACAAGATCAAGAACCCCGACCGTGTGCCGGTTGGCACCGTGTTGTTGCTCCCACCAAGCACAGGCTTCGTGCCAATTGGTGCAACAACAACCATGCCGCCCTGATAGTTACACTTGAACCATGACAGCAACGTTCTGGCCGACAAAAGAACATTGGTCAGTGTCCATTCCGCTCGAGACGCCACACAAGCGACTCGCGTGTCTGCAAGAGTCCGGTTTCGTCGCGCTGAAGCCAGCACCATTCACGGTTCCTGAACATGAGTGGGAATCGCTTGAGTACATGGATTGGAAGAGCGGTGGCGACACCAACTTTGCACCACTTGCATCAGCAGATGGGCAACTCGACTGTCGAGGTTTCTGGGACAAAGGAAAAACCGATAAAGACGCGCTTTGGACGTCGAATGCTGACAAGGCCCCCACGTTGAAGTCGTATGTATCCAATGTCGGCGCGAATTTTGGTCGGGTTCGCATCATCAAACTCGAGCCACAAGATCGCGACACTGCGATACGTAGCTTGCACCGTGATGACAACAATCGCTTCAATCCGGACAATGAAGGCTGGGTAGTGCGTTCGTGGCTCGAGTTGACTGACAGCCCTGACAGCTACATGTTGCTCATGGACAATGATGAAGATGGTTTGCCTGACCCGAGCACAGAACGACGTGTTCCTCTCGCGCGTGGGTCACGTTTCGTCGTCGACACGCAACGCTTGTGGCATGTGGTTGTGCACAATGGCAAGACACCTCGGTACGCACTCATCACCAGTTTCGAAAGCGGACCAGAGCTCGAAACTTTTATTGAGCGTGAGCACGCCTAGTTTTGGCGTGCAGAATTAGTTCGCGCGGTGTGACGCCGCCAAGTCGGCGATCTCACGCATGATTCGTGCAACGTCATAGTCCTTCGGTGTGTACACAGCCGCCACACCTTGATTGCGAAGTATGGGTCGGTCTGACTCTGGAATGATTCCACCGACGATGACCGGGGCATCGACACCTTCGCTGCGCAACAACTTGATGACAGTTGGTACGAGTTCCATGTGTGAGCCAGAGAGAATGGACAATCCCACGACATCTGGGTCTTCGTCTCGCGCACTTGCAGCGATTTGTTCTGGAGTGAGTCGGATGCCGCTGTAGACGACTTCCATTCCTGCATCACGTGCTGCAACAGCAATTTGTTCCGCACCATTTGAATGGCCATCAAGACCGGGTTTAGCCACCAGAAATTTTGGCGGGCCGCCCGCCAGCGTCTTCACAAATGACGCCACGTCCGCCAACTCATGGGAGCGCCGACCAACGGCGGCCGACACACCGGTTGGGGCTCGGTATTCGCCGAATACTTCTCGCAGCACGCCAGCCCACTCACCGGTGGTGCCGCCGGCGCGAGCCAGTTCGATGGAGGCAGTCATGATGTTGGTGGTGCCCTCAGCGGCGCGACGAAGGTCGTTGAGCGCCGCCTGCACCCTGGCGGCATCGCGCGCGGTGCGCCAAGCGTTGACATCAGCGATGGTCTCGGCTTCAACGGCGGGATTGACGGTGAGAATGTTGTCGTTGCCACCAAGGGGAGAGGCCTCGCTCTCGGTGTACGCATTGACCCCGACCACTACTTGGTCACCCGCTTCGATCCGGCGTGTGCGGTCAGCCATCGAGCGCACGAGACGACCTTTCAGCTCGTCGATGGCCGCAAAAGCACCGCCCATGTCGAGAACCTCGTTCAACTCAGCCCATGCGGCGTCGCGCAACTCCGCTGTTCGAGATTCAACGACGTGTGAACCGTCGAAGATGTCGTCGTATTCGAGCAGGTCAGTTTCGAAAGCCAACACTTGTTGCATGCGAAGTGACCACTGCTGGTCCCAGGGCCGAGGAAGTCCGAGGGCTTCGTTCCATGCTGGTAGCTGCACACTTCGAGCACGTGCGCGCTTCGACAAAGTGACGGCCAACATTTCAAGCACAATGCGCTGGACATTGTTCTCAGGTTGCGCCTCGGTGAGTCCGAGCGAGTTCACCTGAACTCCGTAGCGTAAGCGACGAGCCTTGGCATCTTTCACGCCGTAACGCTCTGTGCCGACACGATCCCAAAGCTCGGTGAACGCTCGCATCTTGCACACTTCTTCGATGAATCGAATTCCGGCGTTCACAAAGAACGAAATTGAACCGAAGACTTGATCGAATTGGTTGTCATCAACTTGACCGCTTGCGCGAACAGCATCGAGCACATCGATAGCCGTGGCAAGCGAGTAGGCAATCTCCTGAACCGGGGTCGCACCTGCTTCCTGCAAGTGATACGAGCACACGTTCATCGCGTTCCACTTCGGTGCATTGTGCGTACACCATGCAACCATGTCGACAATCAGGCGACGTGATGCATCGGGGGGAAAGATGTAGGTACCTCGGGAGAGATATTCCTTGACGATGTCGTTCTGCGTTGTTCCGCGAAGTTCCTTGGTAGTGGTGCCTTGCTCTTCAGCATTGGCCACATACAACGACAACAGCCAGGCAGCAGTTGCGTTGATGGTCATCGACGTGTTCATTGTTCCGGGCGGAATTCCGTCGAGCAGTGTGCGCATATGCCCTAGGTGAGCGACAGGAACACCGACTTTGCCGACTTCTCCACGTGCGAGCAGATGATCAGGGTCGTACCCCGTTTGTGTCGGCAAGTCGAAAGCAATGGACAAGCCGGTCTGACCTTTGGCCAAGTTGGTGCGATACAGCTCGTTCGAGGCCTTGGCGGTGGAGTGACCGGAATACGTCCGCATGAGCCAGGCGTCATCGTGACGAGGTGTTGACACCCACAAAGTATGCCTGCAAGACCTGCGGTCTGGTGCAGGCGTGAGTCAGATGACTGAGACGACAGTGTCAGTGGTGTGGGGAGGTGGCGGCATTGAGGCGCGCCAGATACTCGTTTCGTGGCACCTCCGAGACCCCTAGGGAACGCAGATGATCGGTGGCCCACTGGGTGTCAAGTAGCGACATGCTGGCCAGTTGCATCATTTCGACCAAGAACCACAGCGCAATCTTTGATGCGTCTCGCTCAAGATGGAACATTGATTCGCCCGCAAAGAACCGCTCGAGTCGCACCCCATACAGCCCGCCGACAAGCTCATGATCGTTGTTCCAGACTTCGACACTGTGGGCAATTCCCAAACGATGTAGTTCGATGTACGCATCAATGAAGTCGGAGGTGATCCACCCACCGGTGCGGCTGACGCTTGAACACGCTGTGATGACATCAGCGAATGCTTGGTTGACGGTCAATGTAAATCGTTTACGACTTTGGCGAAGCGACCGTGTGATTCGAAGATCATCGAAGTTCAAGACACCACGTTCTATTGGTGACCACCAACCCAGCATCGAATGTTTGCGGTCGAGGTACATGGGGAATAAACCCCGTGAGTACGCATCGACAAGTGTCGATGGTTCAAGGTCTGCACCTACACAGACGACATCGTCGTCAGGCCAGGTGTCGACGCCAGGAAAACCCCAACGACTAGTAGGTATAGAACCCTGCACCGCTTTTGCGACCGAGTTTCCCGGCTGCGACAAGGCGTCGAAGCGTCGGCACTGGTGCAAAATTCGGATCCCCAAACTCTGCGTAGAGCGCTTCAAGTATTGACAGCGAAGTGTCGAGTCCGACTAAGTCGAGCAATGCAAACGGTCCCATCGGGAAGTTGCAGCCACCCTTCATTGCGGTGTCGATGTCTTCCATCGAAGCAGTGCCAGTTTCCCAGATGCGGATTGCGTTGTTGAGATATGGGAACAACAGCGCATTCACGATGAATCCTGCGCGGTCTTTCACGTGCACGCCGTTCTTTCCGCATGCCGCGACCACCGCCGAAGCAGCTTCAATTGTCTCGTCGGAGGCGGTGAGCGGCCGCACAATTTCAACGAGTGGCATGGCTGGTGCCGGATTGAAAAAGTGGATGCCGCACACCTTGTCTGGGCGTTTGGTAGCCATCGCCATCTCGACGACAGCGAGGGTGCTGGTGTTCGTCGCGAGTATTGCGTTCGGTTGCACGACGGAATCAAGCTCAGCGAACAACGCCTTCTTCACCGCGAGATCCTCGACCACAGATTCAATGACAAGGTCGCAGTTAGCAAGTGCCTTGATGTCGTCAGTAGCTGACAGACGCGACATGATCGCATCTTTGTCTGCAGCAGAGATCTTCTCGCGCGACACTTGCTTCTCGAGGCCCTTCGCGATTGAAGCGACCATTGCTTCTGCAGTTGCCTTCTGCCGAGAACGAACCGTCACCTGAAGGCCGGCTTTGGCGAACACCTCTGCGAGTCCGGAACCCATGATTCCGGAACCGACGATGCCGACGTGAGTGATGTGGGATGCCTTGTTGTCACTTGCCATTCACGCGACAGTACCAATCGCGTTACCTGCGCCCCCTATCGTCATTGCATGGCCGAAGCAGTTCCTCACCGACGACTTGAACTTGAAGGCGTGCACAATTTCAGGGATGTGGGTGGCTACGACACACAGTCCGGGGGACGTGTCGCTCGTGGCCGCGTTTTTCGGGCTGACGGCCTCAACCGATTGACCAGCCGTGATGTTGAGCGGGTGCGGGGCCTCGGGTTGCAGACGGTCATCGACCTTCGCTCAGCTCACGAAGTCGAATCACACGGGACGTTCCCCGTCGATCAACATCCGGTTGACTTTCACCACATCCCCACGGGTGATGTCACGCGCAAACGGCCAGATCTGCCCGAAGTCGCTGACGATGCCGATGTACTTAGATACTCGTACCTTCGCATGCTCGAGTCGAGCGTTGACCAACTACGCACCGCATTCACACTCGTTGCTCAGCGATCGACGGAGCCACTTGTGTATCACTGCACCGCTGGTAAAGATCGCACCGGAGTTTTGACAATGTTGGTTCTCGGGTGTCTTGGCGTGTCGCAACATGACATTGCAAGTGACTACGCACTCACAGCTGAGACGTTGGAAGAGTCCCGCGCAGTGCTGAAGACGTTGTACCCAGAGATTGCACAGGTCGGAAATGAATGGGGACATCAGTACATGATGGCGAGCTATGAAACGATGGATCGACTTGTCAGTGATGTGCTTGCTCAGCATGAAAGCATCACAAATGCCACGCGTTCTCTTGGTGTGACGACAGAAGCAATCGAACGTCTGCGGCAGAATCTGATTGTGTGACTGCCACTAGTCGTGGTGTCATCAACTCTCGGAGATAGTGACCTTCGAAATTCTCACTTCACGTGAAGGTGCTCCACCCAAGTCGCCTGAACCCGAGTTCAAAGCCATGATTGCCTTGGCGACATCGAGCCCTTCGGTGATCTTTCCAAACACGACATATGTTCCCTGACCATCGAGTGCTGCGGCATTTGGCCCAGTGATGATGAAGAACTGTCCGCCTGCGCTGTTCGGATTGGCCGTGCGGGCCATTGCAATCTGTCCCTCGGAGTACTTGTAGCCAGAGCCTTCATCTTCGATGGTGTAGCCCGGGCTGTCAGTGTTGGTGGCACCGCCACCCTGAATGATGTCGATGCTCGAATCGGTGCGGAAGATGTAGGAGTCGTCGTAGTACTTGTAACGAGACAACACCACGAAGTTGTTCACGGTCTTCGGAGTGTTCTTCGTGTCGAGTTCAATGACGATGTCACCTTCGCTGGTTGACATTGTCGCCGTGTATGACTTCTTCTCGTCGATACACATTGGCGGCGCCTTCTCAAATGTCGTTGTGCGCTCTGCAGAACCATCATCTGCTGGGCACGTGGTGTCACCAGAGACCGAGGCGCCGGCAAGTGTGGTGAGTGTGGGTGTCTCACTGACGGCAACTGTTGTGTCAGTTACTTCCACTGTGTCGGATGAATCATCGACTGCGAATGTGGCCACGGCCCAAATTGCAAGGACGGCGGCTGGTATGCCGAGCCCGACCTGCAGCCCACGTCGACGGACTTTGGCTCGTTTAGCCGCACGCGTGCGTGCGGCACGGGCCATGTCACGGTTGTTCTTCTTGCGTTCGCGCTTGTCAGTACCCACGAAGGTCGAAGGATAGCGTCGCACCGATAGCGTTGTAGAGCAGTGGCTCTCATCGTGCAGAAATACGGCGGCACATCGGTCGCAGACCCCGATCGCATCAAGTCAGTGGCCGAACAAGTTGCGTTCACCAAGCGTCACGGCAACGATGTCGTTGTCGTGGTGTCTGCCATGGGCAAAACCACTGACAACCTCATGTCATTGGCTAATCAAGTGTCATCGACTCATCCGGGACGCGAGATGGACATGCTCCTCACCACTGGTGAGCGCATCTCCATGGCACTTCTGTGTATGGCCCTCGCAGACATTGGCGTCGATGCGGTGAGCATGACTGGCTCTCAGGTTGGCATCATCACCGACACGGTGCACACCAAGGCCAAAATCGTGGAGGTCAAGGGTGACCGCTTGCGTGAAGCCTTGGCACAAGGTCGTGTCGTCGTCGTCGCAGGTTTCCAAGGGGTGTCGACCGACAAGGAAATCACCACGTTGGGTCGTGGTGGAAGCGACACCACAGCAGTTGCAATAGCTGCTGCATTGTCGGCAGATGTGTGTGAGATCTACACCGATGTCACCGGTGTGTTTTCTGCCGATCCACGAATAGTTCCGCAAGCGCGCAAGCTCTCACAGCTCAGCTTCGAAGAAATGCTCGAGATGGCTGGCGTCGGTAGCAAAGTGCTCGCACTGCGGTCTGTCGAATTTGCTCGTAATCACAATGTCCCTCTGCACGTCCGCTCAAGCTTCACGTGGGAACACGGAACCTGGGTGCGCAACATCGAAGGAGAATCCCCAATGGAAGACCCCATCATCTCTGGCGTCGTGCAAGACGCAAGTGAATCAAAAGTCACAATCTTTGCTGTGCCTGATCGCCCAGGTGTGTCAGCTGCAATCTTCGAGCCACTTGCCAATGCAAATGTCAATGTCGACATGATCGTGCAGAACACGTCGCGTGAAGGTCACACTGATATCTCGTTCACCGTTCCGAAGGCAGACATGAAAGTGGCCGAGGAAATCGTCACAAGAGTGTCGAAAGACATCGGCGCTGGTGGTGTCACCCACGACACCGACATCGCGAAGGTGTCACTGGTGGGTGCTGGCATGAAGACCAGCCCCGGGATCGCAGCAAAAATGTTCCGAGTCTTGGCGGAGAACAACGTGAATATCCAGATGATTTCCACCAGCACCATCCGAGTTTCTGTGGTGGTCGACCTCAGCAACATGGAGTCAGCTGTCCGGTCGTTGCATACGGCTTTTGGTCTGGACAGCGGAACTTCGTACTCGGCACCATTGCCGGAACGCAAGTGACACTCCGTCACAGGCAATAATTGACGCTGCATGAGCAGACGTCGTCCGCAACTCACTCCGTGGAAAGCGGCTGGCACGCGAAGTGAAGACTCCCGCGACGCTGACGAAGTCGTGCGCCAAACGGGGTGGGTCTTCAACAACGAGACCGGATCCAAACTTTCGCTCGCTCAGTTTGTTGCCACTGGCGACCTTGAGGTTCGTCGGTACCTCAAGCGATGGAAACTCGCAGATTCCGCATCAACGTTGTCGATACTTGAGATCGGATCTGGAATCGGACGTATGACGGCAGCATTCTCACGAGAGTTTGCCTCTGTTGTCGCAACGGATGTCGACGCTGCATTTCTTGAACGTTGCCGCGAGACGGTGGCTCGATTCGGTCGGCCGTCACATCTGCGGACCGCGCACATTGCCGACGGTCACACCATTCCCATCAGCGATGCGTCAGTTGATGTTGTGTTCTCGTACATCACGTTGCAACACTGCAGCGCCGCAGATGCGTTGCAGCTCACCAAAGAAGCGTTTCGAGTGGTGAAGCCTGGCGGTCGAGTGATCCTCAACTATCGACGCAAGGTGTGGCTTGACGCACTGCTCCTACCTGCAGGAGCAGTGGTGAGGACGCTGTTTGCCGCGCCGCAGGTTGGTGAACGGTTGTCTCGCTGGCGTTGGTCCACCCGTCTCGGGTGGCAGGCCAACAGAGTGAGTCCGGCTGACGTTTTTGATTTTCTCGTGTCACACGGTGTGAGAGTGAATGACCCACATCTCTTTCACCATCGTTCGCGTGCTCTGCCGCGCACCCCTGTGGCTGGCATCGAGGTGCCACAACACAATCTCGATGTTGCTGCCAAAAGTCATTGGTGGCTCACCGCACATCGCGGTTAGCCTCTCTTGCCGTGCGAGTAGGAGTAGTCGGGGCCACCGGCCAGGTCGGAAGTGTCATGCGCACTCTGCTCGCAGAGCGCAAATTTCCTTTGGATGAGTTGAGGTTCTTTGCCTCTGTGCGTTCCGCTGGCAAGAGCATCGAGTGGAACGGCCGCAACATCGTGGTTGAAGATGCCGATCAAGCTGACCCCACCGGGCTTGACATTGCACTGTTTTCTGCAGGAGCCACATCGTCTCGTGCGCTGGCACCACGTTTTGCTGAATGTGGAGTCACGGTCATCGACAACTCGAGTGCCTGGCGCATGGATCCCGATGTTCCTCTTGTGGTGAGCGAAGTGAACCCCGGTGACATTGCGAACGCGCGCAAGGGAATCATTGCGAATCCGAATTGCACCACGATGGCAGCGATGCCGGTGCTCAAGCCGCTGCATGATGAAGCAGGACTTGTTCGCATTGTTGCCAGCACGTACCAAGCAGTCAGTGGTGCCGGACTTGTCGGTGTCGACGAACTGGCGTTGCAAGTTCAGGCCGTTGCCGACTCAGCATCAGCGCTTACTTTCGATGGCGATGCAATCTCGATGCCGGCTCCGCAGAAGTTTGTTCGCAACATCGCTTTCAATGTGCTTCCATTCGCGGGGTCATTGTTGGAAGACGGGTCCGACGAAACTGATGAGGAACGCAAGTTGCGCAATGAGTCACGCAAGATTCTCGGCATTCCCGATTTGAAGGTGTCAGGTACCTGTGTGCGCGTTCCGGTTTTCACGGGTCACTCGCTGTCTCTCAACCTTGAGTTTGCTCGACCACTCTCGGCTAGTCGCGCAAAAGACATCCTGCAGGGCGCCCCAGGCGTTGCGGTCACCGACATTCCAACGCCATTGCTTGCCGCTGGCAAAGATCCCAGTTACGTGGGTCGAATCAGGCAAGACGAGGGTGTCGAAGGTGGGCGTGGGTTGGCGCTGTTCGTGTCGAATGACAATTTGCGCAAAGGTGCTGCATTGAA
>Ga0169931_10011838_pt1 | contig 12200 bp, 12 predicted proteins | sample Kivu_15m_20L_FD_129675 | JGI IMG/M metagenome (GOLD analysis project Ga0169931, IMG submission 129675) | Freshwater microbial communities from Lake Kivu, Western Province, Rwanda to study Microbial Dark Matter (Phase II) - Kivu_15m_20L... | ecosystem: Environmental > Aquatic > Freshwater > Lake...
TCTAAAGGGAATGACAATAGTTGCATGGGGGAATTTAATTTCAATTTCGATTACTTGGCAACCAAAGTAGTTTTTACAAATTATAAAAATATCATCCTTACACCTTGGGAACCAACTGAAGATGTCCGATTAAGAAATGAAAATATGGAAAATATTGAGAAAAAATTAGAACAATCGAATAATAATTATAACAAACAAACACATAGAATATGTAAACTTGTTATAGACAAATTTACTAAAAAAAGAAACGGCTTGACTATTTGTGATTTATATTGTGCAATGACAGCGTTCGATAATAAATGTGTTAACAAGTTCTCGTTGTGTAAACTTGATACTATGATTGATTCACATGCAAATTACGGCATGGTATTCGTAAAGGGAAGGAAATACATTTTAGATGAATATTTTAATTTCAAGGATAAGGAATTCCAAAAGAAGTTTAAGGGATCAGACTATCATTTGATTATAGAAAGATTTAATGTCAACAATATAATTGAAGAAATAGAATTAATCTATAAGGAGGCTATCTAATTTAAAGAATATATTTCTTATTTATATTTAAAATTTTATATCAACACAATTCTAGTTTTTCGAATTTCAATTATTTTAATACTTTTATTATTATTATTATTTAAAATTTTATTGTAAATGAGGAATAAAATATTGAAAATAATTACATTAAATATTTTCTATTAAAATAAAAATAATAATCTATGTATTATTAATCTATCTATCTTTTATTCACGCTTCACGATTGGTTACCACCAATAAAATGTTTTATTATTTCATATGTTCCCCAAGATATCGCACACGAAGGAGAATTATTGATTATACGCGGGGTAAAGCCTTTAAAAAACCCTCTGAAGAATCCATCCTCTATATAGATGTATTTGAAAGTTGATACTATGTTTTTATATTTAACATGACTATCTGTTATGCAATCAGGTCTCATAGTAGAGGAAAATGCAGGTTTTGCTGTGAATGCTGTTTTGTCAGTAAAATTTTTATTGCTAGATGCTAGATTAGAAGCTTCCTTATTTAAAGATTCAAACTTTTCACAACTTGATGTGAGATTTTGTGTCTGTAGCTTTGTTTTTATGTTATCCATTGGACAAGTAACAAAAGAAGCAACAGCGCCAGCAATTGCTGCGCAGAAGAAGTAAGAAAGAAATTTAAATTTTCTTTTTTTTGGTTCGACTACTTTTTTGATGTTTTCATTCACCATAACTGTGGTTACGGCATAGGGTGCATTCATCAACTATATTTAATTTTTTTAATCATTTCTTAATTATATTTACGACAGTTATAGGGAGAGATCTGTAAAATGACAAAAGACCCTCATTTTTCAAAATACTTTTGGCACAATCAAAACATTTACTAGAACCAGTAAGCTGAATTCTTTGCTTGATCACTAAAAGGGACAATTAAATTTAATGTTTATTAATAATTTGTTACTATCAGCTGGTGTTAGAATAAAATCGTGGAATATTGTTGCAGTAGCTCCAGTCATTGCTGATGCAAGAAATTGAAAGCCCTTTTTAAAAATTTTTTACTTAAGATTATTATCGTACCGAATTATTCACACCGTACTTTTTTTTACATATCTCATAAACTGAGAAGTATAGGGAATGAGCTGGGACACTTGCTGTACCTATAATCATTGAACCTTTCCAAAATCTGGAGAATCCTCCATGATTATATATTGTATTTAGTGTTCGTAAAAACGAAGTTTTTTTATGAGAGGTTTGCATGTGAGTCTTTTAATGAAAATAAATTTAAATTTACTTTGATTGTGTCTAATGGATACATAGCGACATGCTCCATCAGCCCAGCCAAAGAACCTGCTATCATATGGACTAGAAAAGTTGTCTCTTCTCTCTTTCCCTCGAATTCAAAATCGTCTTCTTCAATTAAATTCTCAGCCATTGATAATAAAATTATTTTATGTTTGTTTTTAATCAATCAGAAAATAATTGATTGTTAAATTAATTACTTATTATTTGAAAATTGTAAAATTAAATTTAAATTACCCGCACATGGAAATATTTAAAAAGACGACTTCAAAATTCTATTATAATTTTGTTCTTGCTATATCCAAAAATAAGGGAATAGGTTTTAAAGGTAAATTACCATGGGATCTACCAGCTGATATGAAACATTTTAAAACTGTTACCACAAAAGTTTTTTCGGATTCTAATACAGAATTAAATTTGATGAAGGAAAAATTCTCGATAACTGGAAAGGATTTGTTTAAGGAAATAACAAATAAGCCAGCAGATGCATCAGAAAATAAAATTAAAAATATGGTCGTTATGGGAAAGGCAACATGGAACTCTCTTCCTAAAAAATTTAAACCCCTTCCTGATAGGATTAATGTGGTTCTGTCAAGAAACCAAGAATTTATAAAAAATAATCCAAATCAAGATGGTAAATTTTATACAGCTTCTTCACTAGAGGAAATATTTAAAATCTCTTCGGAATTAAAAGATAAAAACCTTTTAAATGAAATATTTATAATTGGCGGAAAAAACACTTATGAAGAATTTCTCAAAAATTATCCGGATCTTTGCAAGGTCATTTTCCAGACATATATTGCAAAAGATTTCGAAAGTGACACATTTTTAGATATTCCCAAAAATTTCGAACCAATTTTTGTTTCTAAAACTTTTGCGGATCAAAAAGAAAAGCCAGACACAACGTTCGATTTTAGAATTTTATTTAACACAGACATTGTTAAAAATAAAGAGAACTCGGAAAAGTTTGATAGGGTAGTTAATCCTTTCTTCTTTGATCAATATCCTAAACATGAAGAATATCAATACTTAGAAGAAATGAAAGATATACTAGAAAACGGACATTCCAAAGAAGACAGAACAGGTGTAGGGACGATTTCAAAATTTGGAGTCAGAATGAGTTTCGATCTTTCTCACACTTTTCCTTTGATCACAACTAAGGACACATTTTGGAGAGGAATAGTAGAAGAACTATTATGGTTTATAAAAGCTGATACTAACGCCAAAAATTTACAAGATAAAAAGGTACATATTTGGGATGGAAACAGCTCAAGAGAATATTTAGACAGTATTGGATTAAAGGAGAGAGATGAAGGAGATCTTGGTCCTATCTATGGTTTTCAATGGCGACATTTCGGTGCTCAGTACAAGACAATGAATGATGATTACACAAATCAAGGGCATGATCAGCTTGGAAATATTATTACACAACTCAGAAATAATCCAAATGATAGAAGAATGATAATGTCTGCGTGGAATCCAGTTGATTTAAAGAAAATGGCTCTTCCTCCTTGTCATGTTCTTAGTCAGTTCTACGTAGAGGAGGGCAACAAACTTAGTCTTCAAATGTATCAGCGATCTGGAGATATGGGACTTGGTATACCTTTTAACATAGCCTCATATTCTTTGCTTTTAAGAATGGTTGCTCAAGTGGTTGGATTAAAACCTGGAAGATTTATTCATATAATTGGTGACGCACATATATATAAAAGTCATGTTGAAGCAGTTAAGAAACAAATTAATAGAACCCCTAAGCCTTTTCCTATCTTGAGAGTCAATCCTATGGTGAAAAATGTGGAGGACTTTGTATTTGAGGATTTCACTCTTGTAAATTATAACCATTGGCCGAAAATTAAAATGGAAATGGCTGTATGAAAAGAGACAGAAATATAATATAAAAATTAAAATTTTTATTTAATTTTCTATATTAAAAATTAATTCATAAATTATATTTGCTTCACACAATATCAAATAATTTCTTATATTTTCGATTATTATACGTAGTAAATTATTTATTAATTATTATTAATAATGGAAGCTAAATATAAACTATTTCTAGAATTTAATTGGAGGGATTCAACAGAATGGCAAAATTATTATAGGGATATTTATCCTACTCCTCCTGGAAACAGAATTGAACATTACAAGAAAAAATTTTACAAATTAAAAATAGATCCTGAATTTGACATCAAATGGATTCCAACAGATAACACTCAGAATACTCAACACTCAACTACAAATACAGGGTTTTCTTACACACCTGGACCGAACACTAACAGAACTGGAGCAAGAACCATGAACACAGGAATTTCGAAGATAGCGTCACACTTTGAATCATTTTTCTGGTTAGGTTTTCTACTTACGTTCTTTGTCCAGTATCATACTTTAAAAATTGCAACAATAGCCTTTTTAATTCGAATATTCAGGAGAACCGGTCGTCCACGTTTTACTATAGAATATGCACAGGAATTATTCCTAGATGAGCATTTCCAGATGATGTTATATGTTCTTCTACTTATGATAGATAGGATCTCATTTTTTTCCCTCCTACCAATTGCAATTACTGCTGTTTTGAACCTGAGTCTATATATTAGACAAAATCAAACAGTTTTCAAACCTTTAGTACCTTATTGTGAAAAAGTAGTAAGTAAAAGAGTTGAAATTGCCAAAAGTAGAGCTAATATAGAACTTGCAGTCGGTTTTTTATTCGTATTTGGAATTTTCTTCCGATTGAATTCATTCGTTCTCCCTATATTCTATTGGCAATATCTCAGATTTAAATATATAGTCAATGAAGATGTCAAAGCTGCCTTCTCTAGATTAAATCTTTATGTAATTTCATTCAAAAATAAACCTTGGGTTCCTGGGGGTGTCAAGTATGTCATTACTAAAGTTCAAGAATTTTTTGAATACCTCGGAAGAACTGAACCAACCGCCAATCAAAGGGCTGGAGGTCAAAATTGTACAATCTTCTAATAAACTTAGTTAAAGTTAAATCCTAAATTTTATAGAAAATTTTGAAATTTAGTAGTCTATTAAGCATATATATATTCAAATGTTTCTGATACTTCCAAATTTATTTTTATATGAGTAAATAACATGCAAATAATTTATATCCCATTAAATTTAATACATCAAAAAAGGTTTTTAACCTTTAATTTAAACTTTTATATAATATATATACTGTTTCATATTTTTAATTTTTAATTTATTTAAATTCTAAAAAGTCTAAAATAAATTTAAATGAATACCTTACTCGACATAAATATTGAAGATTATAAATCCGAAACTTCTGAAAAAATTACAGTGACAGGAAAAATACCATATAATCATCAATATACAGAAATCAAATGCTTCAAAAATTTTGATGATGTGTCTAATTTAGAGGCACGTAAAATTAATCTAATAAAAATACAAAAGTCAGTATTTTTAAATCTATCAAATTTACAAGAAATTGATTTAAGAGAAAACAAACTTTACAAAATTACAAAAAAATTTCTAAACTTAAAATTTTTGAAAATTCTTAAATTGGATGACAACCTCATTTCGTATTTACCATGTTTTATTTCAAATTTAGAATCACTAGAGCAACTAACTTTAAGCAACAATCAAATAAAAAACATTCCCACTTCTATTCAAAATTTACAAAATTTGAAGATATTGAAATTCTCAAACAACAGAATTGATTACATTCCAATAGAGTTTGGTTACTTAAAATCACTCGAAATTCTTCATATGGACACAAATTACTTTACACAAATTCCTACTACTTTGTGTTATCTAAAATATCTTTCTGAATTAAGCCTCGAATGGCTAGAATTTACAGATCCACCTTTGCAGAAGACTATCAAAGATAACATTGGCAAGACGATAATAACACTAATGAGAAATTCACTGCTCGAAATGCTAAAGCAGAATTTATTATATTGCGATTTCCACGATTTCGTGTCACGTAATTCAATACAAGGAGCTAGCAGTGAATCGAATAAGAATACTACTCAAATGAATCCTTCTCAACCCAAGCAACAATTTCAGACAAACAATTTTCCAAGCAATTCAATGAGAAAAGAATCTTCTGAAAACACTGTTGACATGAACACAAATAATATGAGTACAAATCAAAATTTGAAAATTCTAGTAAAAATTTTCTATGCTATAGAAAATAATTATTATGGAGTTATTAAGGTAAAAATTTTGGCTAAATTACTTTATTATTTATCTATAGTCTTTGATAAATTCAAGCGACGACTATCTCAAAATGAAAAACAACGATAATAAAACTCCTTTGTATCTGACTATTCATAACAACAAGACCATTTTAACCAGATTGATTTTGACTAAGATTGATTTTTCTACGATTAATAATTCTTACACATACCTACATAAGGCAATTAGAATGAGAGATGCGGCGTTGGCAGAGAGATTAATCGAAATGGGAATTAACGTAAACGAGTCAGATGATCAAGGTAATTTATTGTTAATTTTTATATTCATAAAATATTTTAGGTTCCACTTGTTTTCACATACTTTTTAGTGTTTTCACAAAAAATTTCGCCAAATGCTCCTTAATTGGTGATATGCTCCTACGCAAAAACTGCAAGAAAAATGTTTTAAATAATGAGCATTGGGCGCCTGTTCATGTAGCCTCTAAGAGAGGGACAAGAGAATGCCTTCAATGGATTATTAATCAAAACAAAATTTTAAAAAAGGAGGGCAAGGAATATTTTGATTTGAATATCAAAGGAAAAAACAAATGCACCCCTTTGCATATCTCTGTAATATGCTTCAGGTTAGAAGAAACTTCTCTTTTGTTGGAAGCTGGTTGTGATGTTTTTGCCAAAAACCAGGACGGAAAGTCTTCTAGAAACGTATGCTACGGGAATTTCTTGCTATCCAAGCTATTAAGAAATTATGAAAATAGCTATTTAAGTTTCAAATTTCCTCAGATTAATGATGTAAACAATATAACAAATAATTACTTCACAACATTGGAAGAAAACACTAAAGTTGAAGATAGCAGTAGTAATATTTTGAGGAAAAGTTACTTTTCAAGCAATATCAACTCACGTTGGATGGATCAATACAATTCAATAGACTTTCAAAAACAGAATCTATTGAAAATGAATTATGATTCTTCGAATTATAATACCGCGCAACTGAAAATTTCTGAAATTGAAGGAGGAAATACTTCCTCACCAGAGAAAAAATATTTTCTTAAAAATAAGTCTCTAAACGACTTTAAGAATTATAAATCAAGCCATTCGCGAAAAGAAATTCCAAAAATTCCTAAATCTCATCTAACAGAATCAGGAAAAAATGAAAAAAATCTTAACTCAAACAATAATTATCTCAGCCATTCAAATTACAATTCTTGTTTTAACATTTTGCCTATTCCGATAAATAGAAAAATCTCAAATCCTCAGTCAAAATCCAAGCCTCATAAAAATCCGTCTCATAATTTTGAAAAAAGGATGAAACAATCCAATTCAAAAAGTATATTTGAAACTCACCCTTTGAAAGCATCTATCAGGATAAACTTACATTTTCATAAAGGAATTCTGCTAGGTTTTGAAAATTCGTTAGCTGAAAAATATGAATCTCTAATGCAACTGAAACTAATATCTAATAATCCAGCAAATTACAAAGATGTTGAAAAAATTCTTGATTTGTATTTAAAAGAAGTAGATTTAGATTCGAGAGTGAATTTAGTTATACTCTCTGACATATGTGATTTGATAATAGCCAAGCAGTATTGTAATTTAAAACCAAATTTAGAAGAAATCCTAAACAAAACGAATCAAAATGCAAACTCTGCTAATCTAACAAATAATTACTATTCTAATCCTACAAATGTTGCTAATTCTGTAAATCAAACAAATCCTTCGATACCATTCAGTCAAATTAATCAAACCAATCAAACGATATCTAATTCAAAAAACTTATTTTTTGTAATCCAGCAATTAAAAAATACTATAACGATTTTAAAATTCGTCGATCAGTCACAATTCAAATTTAATCAAGATTATAAACAATCAGATGCCAAGAAGTCTAAAAAACTTAGAAAAGATTCGAATTTGGAATTAAAAAAGAAATACAAAACAAAATCAAACTTCATGACAAAGCCAAATTCTATCCAAACCAAATATTTTACTGAAAATAAAATCAATTTTACAAAGAGAAAAAAATCTACAACAAGGAATGAGAATTCGGATTCTAATGATGAGTACAATTTTACAGAGATGAACGAAGTTTCTGATTCGAAAAATAACATAAAAAAATATGAAAATCAAATGCCTAGAAGAATTCTAAAAGATCTAGGAAATTATTTAAATTTATCTCAAAACAATGAAAGTTGCAATGTCGCAGATTCTTCGATTTCTATTTTGAAAAATGAAAAATCTTGGGATGTAATAAAAGATGAATACGACCATTCGGACTGTGACTCCTATTACGATCAAAAAAATTTAAGAGTGATAAAAGATAAATTCAAACCAAGTGAAAAATTGTTTGCTTCGATTCCTCCAAAGAAAGTCGACTCGATTTTTTTCGAATGCGATGACGCTGATTTTGAGAATATTACAGGAAAAGAAGAAGAAAATAAAGAAAAGATTTGATTAATTTTTTAACATTGTATTTTAATAGGATAATAATTAAATATAATTTGAATGAAAAGTATTTAATTATCATAGAGGTTAATCAGTAAATTTCTACTAAATTAATCTAAAATTCTTCGGCTTCTTCATCGCATATAAAAAATGTGTTTATTAAATTTTTTATTTTTGATTCTTGTGACTGTGTTATGTACAACATAAAATGTTCTTTGAATTGAATTCTTTCGAGATTTATATAACTAACCAAATCATCACCAATGTAATAATATAATATTATTTCTGAAATATTATATTCTATTTCTTTCTTATTGTAATCAAGAGTTAAAGTTGCCTTTGAATTTAGAAGATTCGTTAATAAAAACTTTTTTTCTATTTTGATACTGATCATGAAGTCTATTTTTATTTGTTTCAGATATTTGTTAAAAATTATTGCGAAGGATTTATATTCTACAGTGATTTTTTCTTCTTTCATCAATTTAGACATCTCACTGCTGATTTTTTTATTGTTTGTTATATCCTCTTTTGCCTCATTTGATAATTTATCAAAATACTTTAGAAGGATTTGGGGATATTCTGAACGAATTAAAACTTTTGATGTGATAATTATATCAAGATTATTAACTTCTTGTATCTGTTCATTCATTTTGTTTTAATAAATGGAATAAACTAATATTATATAAATATTTTAAAAAATCGAAATTAAATATTTATTTATAATTAAAAATTTATGTATTTTATATTTCGAAAATAAAAAAATTGCCATATTTATTTTGAATATGCGATAAAAATTGAGGTGAAAAAATTTTAATCATAATATTTTATTTAAATTTTTTTAAAATTCTTAAATGGATCACATCAAATTATAATTAAATTAAATTGGGTGTTATAATAATTTATAAATCATGAATAAATTTTAATAACATCATCATTCATATTTAATTCTTATAGACATTTCAAAATCTTTTGAATGGAATGACTATAATAAATTAGGTTATTATTTTATTTTTTGCTTGCTATGTCCTTATTCTTCACAAAAGTTTCTGCTACAATAATTGGAAATACGATTGTGGCATCAGAATAAATTTTAACTGACTGTGCATCACCTCTATAGGAAAATAATTATTAATACAAAATATTTACTTTATCTTTCCCCATGAAACAGCTTCATCAGGTCTTGCTCCTGAATCAGATCCGTCAAATTCCTGGGCAGTATTGATATATACAGCATAATCAGCTCCATTTCGCATTAAATTAGCATTGCAAATATGATGTTTAACGATTCCTCCTCCAAGTATAATAGCTCCAGTTTTCTTTGATTTAAGTGCAATTTTATTTAGCTTAGTCAAATCCCTCACTATATCGATAGTAAAACCTGGGTTTCTATAGCTATGGAAAAATATCATATCACCGAGACTTCCATCAGTTAAAGCAGGACAGAAAACCGGAATTTTGTTCTTTGCTGCCCAATAATAAATGCTTTCTGTATTATTAATTTCTTTTCCAAGGAATTTAATAACTTTACTAGGGGTCCATATCTTTCCTTTTGTTTTCTGTATTTCTAACATTTTATCTAAGCAAGGTGTTATCCAGTCTTCAAAAGCGCAGTAGTTCTCATTAGGAACTAGAAGATTACCAATTCGATTTATTCCTTTTTCTCTCAAATCACTTCCTTTTAAATGGAAATCTCCTAAATAAGTAGGGGCAAAACACTTTATAAAATCTTCTTCGACCCCTCCAGCAGTTGTTACTATTACATCTATCATTTTATGTTCACAGAGATACCTTATTATCTCTCGCATACCACAACTTGCCATGTTTGATGTGTATCCAAGGAAAATGGTACATTTAGTGGATTCACGGACTTTGATGTCTTTATAATGGTCAGATTCGTCTTCGTCTATTGGCTCATCAGAAAGTTTCCACTTTATCATTTGATTAATAATATCAATGCTTTTACCAATGGCAGATGCCTGAAACCCCATTACTTTATATTCACTGAAAATTTTAGAATAGTTTACTCCCTCGTTGAAGTCATACCCTTTAATTACATTTTTGCATTCAATTTCTTCAGATTTCTTTAGCACAGAGTTCTTTGCTTTTTGTAAAGCTTCCTCAATCTCTTTGTTATCTCCATTCATTTTTGATAATTTAAATTTATCAAATTGTTTATAAATTAATTAGAAAAAATATGAATTTTATTAATATATTCATAAAGAGATACATAAATAGAACTCTTAAACTGTAGAATAAACTATTCTATATTCCTAACGAATACAGCTTATATCAAATTAGAAGTTTGTAATTTGTTTTCAAAGCAGCATAATATTGATTTAAATCAAAATTTTCTCATTGATTTCAATTTTCTGTTTTGCAAAATATTAATAATTGATTTGTTGAATAATTATCAGATATTCGATAATAATAAAACATATGCCAAACTCCTTAGATGGAAAATCAAAAATTGTTTTAATAGAAGATTCAAGTAAAGAAAAAATAAACAGAAGAGGAAAAGACAACGTGACTGAATCAGGAAAGAAAAATTTCAAGAAATTTTCTCAATTAAGCATAATTTCGAAAAATCATAACACCTCAGATTCGACTTCCAATTATTCACCATTGATTTTTAAGGATATTGAAATACAGATAAAACGCTTTGATTTTTCAGGAAAAAATTACCCACTAGTAATTACTTTTAATTATTAAAAGAGAAAGAAAAGAAAGGAAAATTTAAAAACTATAAAGAAAAACTCCAAAATTGAAACCGGTAAAAAAATTTTAGATTATGATAAGTTTCTTGAGATTATAAACGAATTTGAAAACAAAGAAGGTTTGATGGTAAAGGATTTTAAAGATGATCCAAATCTTTTGGATTTAAATTCATTTGTATCAAACAATAATTCCTTTGAATCGAAAAAGAAGCTATCTAAAACTGATAGAGATGTGAAAAAAAGGAAAAAAAATTATCAGAAAAGAAATTCCTCGGTTTTTGATTTGAATAACTTTATTGTTCAGAATAATAGTTTTAAAAATATCCAACCTAAAAATGATTTTGTTAATATCCCTATTCCTATTTTTAAGGAATTAGAAGATGAATTTTACGAAGAAGATGAGTCTAATGAAGATAAATTTAGGCAGTTTCAAAACACTGAGGGTTATGTAATTTTATATTTTAATGCTAATAGGAATCATCATATGATGAGGATTACGTATCACAGTACCATAGATTATATGAGATCAAGGAAATTGAATATAGAACTAATTTTTATAAAAAAAAGAAGCAAAAGGTTGGATAGTAAGGATATGAACTAATCAAATTAATATGATATAAATATAAATAATAATTTTTTGATTTTAAAAATTTCTGATTTAAGACAAGATTACTTGAATTAATATTACAATAATTATTTAACTCATGCTTTTGAATATTATGTTTAAAAAATTATTCATGTTAACTTCATCCTACTTGAATCGTTGTGATTTCGCAGTATATGGCCAAAATAATATTTAATTTTTAATTAAATATATAAGTATAGTAAAATATAATATTTAAATATTTAAAATAATTAGCCTTCGATTCGGAATAGGAAGACTCAGAGAGATAACAAACCAGACTGAGATCAAAATGAACCAAGAGGAAAACAGAACCCATGGTAAAATATTTTAATATTTAAATTTTTTATATTCTGCCACCAATTATGTGCTACATATGGAATTTCCAAGACTGAAAAAAAAAGAAGAAAAACCAGTCGAAGAAGAAAATCATACTGAGCTTCCGAGAAAACCCTGGCCTGAAAAA
>Ga0169931_10011839_pt1 | contig 12199 bp, 9 predicted proteins | sample Kivu_15m_20L_FD_129675 | JGI IMG/M metagenome (GOLD analysis project Ga0169931, IMG submission 129675) | Freshwater microbial communities from Lake Kivu, Western Province, Rwanda to study Microbial Dark Matter (Phase II) - Kivu_15m_20L... | ecosystem: Environmental > Aquatic > Freshwater > Lake ...
CACAGCCGCCTGCTGGAGCGGTCGGCGAAGCTCTCGAAGGAACTCGGCGGTGGATCGCTGACCTCACTGCCGATCATCGAGACGCTCGAGGGGGAGGTGTCGGCCTACATTCCCACGAACGTGATCTCGATCACCGACGGTCAGATCTACCTCCAGCCCGACCTGTTCTTCGCGGGCCAGCGGCCTGCCATGAATGCCGGCATCTCGGTGTCGCGCGTGGGCGGTGCGGCCCAGACGAAGGCCATGAAGAAGGTGGCCGGCGGCCTGCGGCTCGACCTCGCGAGCTTCCGCGAGCTCGAGGCCTTCGCCCAGCTCGGCACCGACCTCGACGCGGCCACCCAGCAGCGGCTCGATCGCGGCTACCGGATGGTCGAACTCCTCAAGCAGGGCCAGTTCGCCCCAATGGACATGGTCGACCAGGTGCTGAGCATCTTCGCGGGCACCCGCGGCCATCTCGACGACGTCAAGCGCGAGGAGGTGGCCGACTGGGAGAAGGGCTTCCTCACGTTCGTCCGCGACCAGGTGCCGGAACTGCGGGCGAAGATCGACCAGACGAAGGAACTCGACGCCGAGAGCGAGCGACAGCTCGAGGCGGCGATCGCCGAGTACAAGCGGCAGCGTGCCGCGGCGGCGCGGAAGGACGAGCGGAAGCCCGCTGCGGCGGCCCGCTGAACGAGACCCCCGAGATCATCCGACCGCCATGGCCAAGGCACGCGCCCTCGATCGACGCCGGCGTTCCGTCAGGAACATCCGGAAGATCACGCGCACGATGGAACTGATCGCCACCGCACGCTTCAAGAAGGCGATGGATCGCTCCGTCGCCGCCCGCGACTACACGAAGCAGCTCGCCAAGATCATGGGCAACATCGCGACGGCCGGTGCCAAGGTCGCGCATCCGCTGCTCGTCGTGCGGCCGACACAGCGGGCGGCGGTGCTCGTGCTCACCGGCAACCGCGGCCTGTGCGGTGGCTATAACTCGAACGTCGTGCGGCAGTCCGTGGCGCTCCTGGGGCAGTGGAAGAGCGAGCGGGTCGTGACGGATGTCGCGGTCTCCGGCAAGCGCGGCATTTCGGCCCTCAGGTTCCGTGGCGTGGACATCGGCAGGACCTACACCACCTTCGAGGACAAGCCGGAGTTCGCGGCCGTCGCGCCCATCGGTCAGGCGTACCTCGAGGCCTACGCGTCGGGCGCCATCGACCGCCTCGACGTCGTCTACACGCGATTCCACGGCATCGCGAAGCAGGAGGCGACAGCCGAGATGCTGCTGCCCCTGTCGGCGCCCGAGGCCGGCGACGCGCCCGCGAAGGTCGATCTGGCGAGCGACGCCTACGACTTCTATCCGTCGGCCGAGAGCATCCTGCAGGAGATCCTGCCGGCGAGCTTCCTGTCCCGTCTGTTCAAGTGTTTCCTCGACGCGGCCGTCAGCGAGCAGGTGGCACGGATGGTGGCGATGAAGGCGGCCACCGAGAACGCAGGGGGCCTCATCAAGAGCCTCTCGCGCCAGTACAACCGCGCCCGCCAGAGCCAGATCACCGGCGAGATCATGGAGATCCTCGGCGGCGTCGAAGCCCTCAAGAAATAGGGATCGCCATCCTGAAACCCACGACCGCGTCGATGCAGCGGACCTGCGGCCGCTGATCGCCGGCACCCAGGATCCCTACCGAATCGTTCACGTCGCACAACGTCCTTCCTCTTCCTTCTCAGACAGGCTGATACGTCATGGCACACGGCTCCATCACGCAGGTCATCGGCTCCACCTTCGACGTCGAGTTTCCGGAAAACTCGATTCCCGCGATCTACAACGCGGTGCGGGTGGACAGCGACAGGAAGGGGGTGAACCTCCACCTCGTCGGCGAGGTGCAGCAGCATCTCGGCGGGGGCAAGGTGCGCTGCGTGGCCCTCGGCTCGACCGACGGCCTCATCCGGGGGGAAACGGTCGTCGACACCGGCAATCCGCTCTCCGTGCCCGTGGGCCCCGAGACGCTCGGTCGCGTGTTCAACCTGCTGGGCGACCCGATCGACAGCCGCGGTGAGGTGAAGACGAAGGAGCGCTGGCCGATCCACCGCGACCCTCCGCCGGTGACGGACATCTCCACGAAGACCGAACTTTTCGAGACGGGCATCAAGGTCATCGACCTGCTCACGCCGTTCGTCCGCGGTGGCAAGGCCGGCCTGTTCGGCGGTGCCGGCCTCGGCAAGACGGTCATCCTGACGGAGCTCATCGCCCGCATCGCCTCGGCACATGGCGGCTACTCGGTGTTCGCCGGCGTCGGTGAGCGGACCCGCGAGGGCACCGACCTGTGGCTCGAGATGCAGGACGCCAAGATCGGCGACACGGGTCGGAGCGTGATCGAGCAGACCTGCATGGTGTTCGGGCAGATGAACGAGCCGCCCGGCGCCCGACTCCGGGTGGCCCTCTCGGCCCTCACGATGGCCGAGTATTTCCGCGACACCACCGGCGCCGACACGCTCCTCTTTGTCGACAACATCTTCCGCTTCTCGCAGGCCGGCAGTGAGGTCAGCGCGCTCCTCGGGCGCATGCCGAGTGCGGTGGGCTACCAGCCGACGCTGGCCACGGAGATGGGCGCCCTGCAGGAACGGATCACGTCGACGGCGAAGGGGGCGATCACGTCGGTGCAGGCCGTCTACGTGCCCGCCGACGACCCGACCGACCCGGCGCCCGCCACGGCATTCGGCAACCTCGACGCGTTTCTCTATCTGGAGCGATCGATCTCCGAGAAGGGGATCTATCCCGCGGTCGATCCGCTCGCGTCGTCCAGCCGCATTCTCGATCCGCAGTACGTGGGCGAGCGGCACTACAAGATCGCCCGCCGCGTGCAGCGCACCCTGCAGCGGTACCGCGAACTGCAGGACATCATCGCGATCCTCGGCGTCGACGAACTGTCGGAGGAGGACAAGATGGTCGTGCACCGGGCCCGCCGGATGGAGCGATTCCTGTCGCAGCCGTTCCTGGTGGCCGAGGTGTTCACCGGCAAGCCGGGTGAGATCACGAAGCTCGACGACACGATCCGCTCGTTCGAGGAGATCGCCGACGGCAAGTGGGACCATCTCCCCGAGCAGGCGTTCATGTACGTGGGCCCGATCGAACAGGCCGAGGAACAGGCCAAGAAGATGGCGGCGAAGGCCTGACCCGCGCCGGCGAGGCGCAGCATCGGAGACCAACCACGATGGCCGAACAACCCGGAGATGGGGGTCGCGCGACCGGCACCGTCCGCTGTGTCATCGTCACCCCGGAAACCACCACGCTCGACACGCGTGCGCGAAGCGTGACGCTGCCGCTGCACGACGGCTTGCGCGGTGTCGCGCGGGGCCATGCCCCGTTCATCGGTCGGCTCGGCGTCGGCGAGGTGCGGGTCGTCGGGGAACGGGGTGGTGACGGCGACGCCGGGCGGAGGTTCTTCGTCGACGGCGGTTTCGTGGAGGTGAGCCACGACGAGGTCGCCGTGATCACCCAGCGGTCCATCGCCGTCGAGCGGATCAACCCGGCCGAGGCCCGTGCCGAGCTCGAGCGGGTGCGGGCGACGCGGGCCGCCGGTGACGAGGCCATCTCGGCCAAGGCGACGGCCGAACGTGCGGCGCGGGCGCTCGTGCGTTCGTCCACCACCGGGCGCTAGCTGTCCGTGGACAAAGCCTTCCAACGCGGCGGCCCAACGCGCCTCGCGCGTTCGCCGACCCCTTCGCCTCCCTGTCCGGATTGCCGCGGGATCGCTCCAGTCCAGCACAGCATCTGCACTGGGTCAGCACCACGCGGTGACCGTCGTGCGGATGCCTACCGCGCGGCGCGGGTGGCGACGGCGGTGAGGATCGCTTCCGGAATCAGTGGCAACGGGACCACCTGCTGCACGGCCTGCGTGGCGATCGCCGCACGCGGCATGCCGTAGACGACGCACGTCGCCTCGTCCTGGGCGATCGTCGCGCCGCCTGCCGCCCGCACCGCCTGCATGCCGATCGCACCGTCACTGCCCATGCCGGTGAGCAGCACGGCCACCGCGGCGTCCCCGGCCGCCTCCGCCGCGGCACGAAAAAGCACGTCGACGGCCGGCCGACAGTGGTGGATTGGTGGCGTCTTCAGGAGCCGCGTCCGGAATCCACCCGGCACCGGCTCGACCACGAGGTGGAAGTCTCCCGGAGCGATGATGCATTCGCCCGGCCGGACCGGCTCGCCATCGCCCGCCTCACGCACGTCGAGCGCGCAGAGTGCGTCGAGCCGTTCCGCGACCATCCGCGAGAAGTGCGCCGAGATGTGCTGCACCACCGCGATCGGTGGCAGATCGCGCGGCAGGCGCGGCAGGATCGTCCGCAACGCCTCCACGCCGCCCGTCGAACTGCCGATCACGACGAGCTGCCGCGGATCGAGCCGCTGAGGCGCGGGAAGCACGGGCACCTGCGCCGTGGCACCCGGCCGGGCGGTCCCGCGGAACCGGCCCGCCGCAGCCGCGGCCTTCACGTGAAACGCGAGGCGTTCGCCGAGATTGCCGATCGACATCGTCCCGTCGGGCTTCGCCAGCACGTCCACCGCCCCAGCCTCGAGGGCGTCGAGCGCCGCTTGCGAGCCGTGCTGGGCGAGCGAGCTGATCACGACCACCGGCAGCGGGTGGTGCTGCATGAGGATCCGCAGGAAGGTCAGCCCGTCCATCCGCGGCATCTCGATGTCGAGTGTCAGCACGTCGGGCGACAGCTGGATGATCTTCTCCCGGGCCACGTACGGATCGCACGCCGATCCCACGACCTCGATGGACGGGTCGCGTCCGAGCGCCTCCGTGATCGCACGGCGCACGAGGGCCGAGTCGTCCACGACGAGCACCCTGATCCGACGTCCCAGAGTCGCGCTCATGCCCTCCACCCCAGGCTCCTCTCGGGCCGACGATAGACCCCGGGCCGGACGTTCTCGAAGCCATGCCGCAGGCCGAGCAGGCTCTCGGCATGGCCGACGAACAGGTGCCCTCCCGGCGCGAGCTGATCGAAGAGTCGCTGCACGAGTTCCTGTCGCGAGTCGGCGTCGAAGTAGATCATGACGTTGCGGCAGAAGACGACGTCGAGAACGGACGGCACGTCATACTCGGGCTGAAACAGGTTGATGTGCGCGATGCCGACGTGCCGGCGCAGATCGGGCTTCACACGGTAGCGTCCCTCGCGCTCCCCGAACCCCCGGCGGAAGTACCGCGGGAGCCACGTCGGATCGGGCAGGCGCACACGTCCGGCGTCATAGACCGCGAGCCTGCAGCGGTCGAGCATCCGTCGCGAGATGTCGGAGGCGTGCACCCGCCAGGACAGCCCCGGAGCGGCCCTGGCACACTCCGCCAGCACGATCGCCAGGGAGTAGGCCTCCTCCCCCGAGGCCGCCGCGGCGCACCAGACATGACACTCCCGTCCGTCCGACGCGCTCCTGCGGGCGAGGGTGGGGAGCACGTCCGACGCGAGAAACTCGAAATGGGCCGGCTCCCGAAAGAAATGGGTGTGATTCGTGGTCAGGAGGTCGATCAGGATGCCGACCTCGTCGTCCGCGGACGACGAGCGGAAGCGGTCGCAGTAGGCGTCGAAATCGCGGCAGCCGAGGGCATGCAGTCGGCGGATGAGCCGTCCGGCCACGAGCGACTGCCTGTCGGGACCGAGCCTGATGCGGCTGTGCCGATAGACCAGCTCGGCGAGATACCTGTAGGCGGCGTCGGATGGCACCGCATCGGAGGGGAGCATGGCTGGCGACGAGGTGGAGTGCATGCGGGTCGCTGCGACGGACGCTGATCGCGCGTGGTCAGCGGCCCCGGGACGACCGCATCATGCCATGTCCGAGCCCGGCGTCACGACGCGGAAAAATCACGGAAGTGTCGGTCCTCGGCATCGCTGAGGGCATCCGCGTCCCCCGGCATCGGAATGCGCGGCGGAGCGCGTCGCTCCGCCGCCGCCGTCGGGAGCGGCAGCCGTGCCCGTGGCAGCGGCGCGGGGCGAGGTGCGTCCCGTTTCGGCGCACCGACCAGCGTCCGCAGGCGATCGACGTGCGCCCGCAGCGTATCGGCCTCCCTGGTCAGGGTGGCGGCTGCCGCCGCGCCTTCCTCGGCACGGGCTGCGTTCGCCTGGGTGACGCTGTCGAGCTGTGCCATCGCCGCCCCGATCTGGCCGATCCCCTGCGACTGCTCGTGTGCCGCCCCGGCGATCTCTGCGACGAGCGCATCCGCCTTGCCGATCACCGCCACGATCTCCGTCAGGGCGGAGCCGACGCGATCGCAGCTTCCCGCCCCCCGACGGCTGCTGCTGATCGCCAGCTCGATCCGGCTGGCCGATTCACGGGCCGCGGCGGCGCTCCTCTGCGCGAGGGACCTGACCTCGTCGGCCACCACCGCGAATCCCGCGCCGGCCTCACCGGCCCGCGCCGCCTCGACCGCGGCGTTGAGTGCGAGGATGTTGGTCTGGAAGGCGATCTCGTCGATCTGCTTGACGATCTTCGCGACCTCCGCACTGCTCGACTCGATCGCCTCCATCGCCTCGTTCATCGCCCGCATCGTGCCGGTGCCCGCGTCGGCCGCCGAGCGGGCCTGGATCGCCATCTCCTTCGCCTGAGCGGCATTCGCCGCGGTGCTGCGGATCATGGCCGCCATCTGCTCGAGGGCGGCGCTCGTCTCCGCCACGGCGGATCCCTGCTCGCTGCAGCCCTCCGCGACGGTGCGCCCCACCTCCGCGACCCGCGCGGCGGTGCCGGCCGTGCGGTCCCCGCCTCGATCGAGTTCATCCGACAGGTCGCGCAGCAGCCGCCCCACCGAGCGGCTCAGTCCGCCACCGAGCAGGAGCCCTCCGAGGAGCGCCACGCCGGCGGACGTGCCGACCGTGGCGAGGCTGGCCCGCATCCGCGACTGCGTCCCTGCGAGCAGGGCCTCGCTGAGTTCGATGTTGTAGTCGATGAGCCGATCGAAGAGATCGAGACACCGCTGGGCCGCCGGCTCGACGTCCGCCCGCAGGATCGCGCGGGCCTCGTCCCGACGACCGTCCCTGGTGGTCGCAAGGGCCCGCTCCGCCTCCCTGATGAAGACCTTCCGTGCCGCCTCCGCCTCCCGGAACATCCGCTCGTCGGTGGCGTCGGAGAAGCAGCCTGTGTAGGCCCGGCAGAGCGCGTCGCCCTCCACGACCTGCTCCCTCAGTTCAGCCTCGAGGCTGGCCTGCTCCGCGCTGTCCGCGCTCTCGATGAGCGACGTGCGGACGGCCCGCAGCACGAGAAAATTGGTGGTGATCGCCCTGCTCAGATTGACGACCGACGGCAGGGTGTTCGTCGCGAGCGTGACGACGTCGCCCCGCAGCGTTGTCAGCCTCCAGAGGGACACCAGCCCGACGGCGACGGCGAGCGCCACGAGGGTCGCGAAGCCACCGATGATGCGCCGAGGAATCGTCCAGCCCCTGACGGTGTTCATGCATCAGCCCCCATGGAAGGCTCGGCGCCACCTGGATCGTGCTCCGTCGCCGCGATCGCGTCGAGATCGATGAGCGTGACGACGCCCGTGGGCGTCTTCGCCATGCCCGTGAGGAAACGGGCGTCGATCGCGCCCCCGAAGTCGGGCACCGGCTCCAGCGTGTCACGGGTGAACGATGCAACCTCCTCGACGCCGTCCACCACGACCCCGTAGGGACGCAGCCCGCCGTCGGCCGACGGCACCTGGGCCACGACCACGCAGGTGCGGTCATCGTCGGCGGCGACGGGGAGGCGGAAGCGGGTGCGGAGATCGACCAACGGGATGATGCGTCCGCGGAGATTGATGACACCCCGCACGTGCGCCGGCATGTTCGCGACGGGTGTCACCGGACAGAGACGGATGATCTCGCGCACTGACAGCACGCTGACGCCGTAGCAGGCGGCTCCCAGCCGAAAGATCAGGTACTTACCCGGGACCGCGGCGGTCGCCGCCGCGTGGAGCGTGGATATCGGAACCGTGCCCCCCATCGGTGTCACCGCTACGCGGCGGTCTCCGTGGACTGCGATCGGCGGCGCACGAGCGCCGCAGGATCGAGGATGAGCCCCACCCGGCCGTCACCGAGAATCGCCGCACCGGCGAAGCCCGCACGGCCCGCGAACGTCTCGCCGAGTCCCTTGATCACCACCTCCTGCTTGCCGACGAGCGCGTCGACGAGCAGGCACCGCATCTCGCTCCCCACCTCGACCGCCACGAGGATGCCTTCGGTCGGCTCGCTCACGCCGCCCGACACGCCGAAGTGACGTGCCAGCCGGAGCACGGGCACGAGCCGGCCGCGCACCGACACCACCTCGCCCCGACCGTGGACGAGCGACACCGCACCGGCCGCGGGCCGGAACGACTCGCACACGGCGAGCGTGGGGATCACGTAACGCTGGTCGCCGACGGCCACGAGCAGGCCTTCGATGATGGCCAGCGTCAGCGGGATCGCGACGGTGAACGTCGTCCCGAGTCCCGGCCGCGAATCGATGCGGATCGTGCCCCGGATCCGCTCGATGTTCCGCCGGGCCACGTCCATGCCCACGCCCCGGCCCGACAGGTCGGTGATCGTCTCCGCGGTGGAGAAGCCGGGAGCGAAAATGAGGTCGAAGGCGGCGTGGTCTTCGAGCACCGCATCGGCCGCGACGAGCCCCCGCTCGACGGCGCGCGCTCGGATGCGCGCCGGGTCGAGCCCGCGGCCGTCGTCCGCGATCTCGATCACGACGTGCCCGCCGCGATGGTAGGCGCGGAGCGTCACCGTGCCCTCCGGCTCCTTGCCCGCGGCCAGCCGCCCGTCCGGACCCTCGATGCCGTGATCGATCGCGTTGCGGATCATGTGGACGAGCGGATCGCCGATCTCCTCGACGACCGTGCGGTCGAGCTCCGTCTCCTCGCCCTCGAGGACGAGTCGAATCCGCTTGCCGAGCTGCGTCGACGCGTCACGCACCAGCCTGGACATCTTCTGGAAGGTCGCACGGATCGGCACCATGCGCAGCGTCATCGCCGTCCGCTGCAGGTCCGCCGTGATGCCGTGCAGCCGGGCGAGGGACCGCGACAGATGGTCGTCACCCGACCGGGAACGCTCCGTCCCCTGGACGACCATCGACTCCGCGATGACCAGTTCGCCGACGAGGTCCACGAGGGCGTCGAGCTTCCGTGTATCGACCCGCACCAAGCCGCCGGAGGGAGCACGTGTCGCCGCGGCATCCGGCCTCGCAACCGGCGGCGGCACCGCGCCGGACCGCACGTCGCCGACGGGGACGTCGTCCTGGGCCGTGGGACCCGGTGCCGGCGGCGCGGCGGGAGGCGCGGGGATCGCCGCGTGCTCGGCGGCGGGCGGCGCGAGCGGGGCACGGTCGCGCCGCTCGTCGCCCGACTCCGCCGCCGCGGCGACGGGCCCCGCGACCGGTGCCGCGAGCACGGCGTGGACGGCGTCGATCACCCCCTGCACGGGAAGCGGGATGGTTCGCCCGACGTCACGGCCGTCGGCCTGGCGCGCGGCCTCGGCGACGAACCGGCTGAAGACGTCGGCACCCGCCAGGATGACGTCGACCGCGCGGCGATCGAGACGCATCGTACCCCGTCGCGCGGCATCGAGCAGCGACTCGACCTCATGCGCGAGGCCCTGGAGCACGACCATCTTCATCACCGCCGCGTTGCCCTTGAGCGTGTGGAACGCCCGGAAGACCGTCGCGATCGTGTCGGCATCGTCGGGCTGGCGCTCCAGCACCAGGACACCCTGTTCGACGTCCCTGAGGAGCTCCTCCGCCTCCGCGCAGAAGAGTGTCACGAGCTCGAGGTCCATCCCGTCCGGGAGCACCGCCACGTCCTGATGCATGGCCGGGTCGTCCCATGCGAGACGTCGCCCGGGGGCGGGCGGTGCGTGATCGTCTTGCGGGCGCGCGGCGGTCGGATCAGCCGCACGAGCCGAGGGAGTTGCGGACGCGGGGACCGAGGACGCCCAGACCGGTGCCACCGGGAGCGGCTGGCCGCGTTCCCATGCGGTGACCGCCTCCTCCATCCAGGGATGCCACGTGCCGAAACGCACGACAAGTTCGTCGGCGCCGGTCCCGATACCCAGCCACTCCCGCGCCGCATCGACCTGCGACACGATGGCCGCGGGCGCCGACGCCACGGCGCCGGCCAGCTCGTCGAGCAGACTCGCGAGCGTCGCGGTGCCCGCGGACGCATCGGGGCCGATGAAGGCCACCTCGAGCCCGATGCGCGACAGGAGCGCGTGCGCGGCGGCGTTGGCGTCGTCACGATTCATGGGCGGGCTCGGCGAGGCCGGCACGACGGCGTGTCCGTCGCAGGCCGCCGCAATCCTAGCTCGCGACCGGGCGCATGCCGTCCGATCGCGTCCCGGGCCGCGGACAGCGGGGCCGAGCCGGGAAATGCGGCGATTCCCTCCGGTCCCGCCCGGCCGAAAAACGCGCACTAGACTCTTCCTGAGGGTGGCGGCCGGTGTCCAACCCGTCCTGCGGTCCGGGCGTTCCGATGAATACGATGCGCTTGCTGCGGCTCGCGACCCTGGGCCCGATCGCAGGGATCGTGGTCCTCTCGCTGCTCGCCTTTTTCGATCAGGCCGCGCTGAACCGCGCCTACGACAACCGCTTCGAGTCCGCCCGGCTTGCGAACGAGCTCCGGGCCAGTTCGGACGAGCTCACGCGGCTTGCGCGCACCTACGTCGTGACGGGCGACCCGGCATACGAGCAGGCGTACTGGCACCTGCTGGACGTGCGCAACGGGACGAAGCCGCGGCCCGACGGCCGCACCGTGCCGCTGCGCACGCTCATGGAGCGGCAGGGCTTCACCGCCGAGGAGTTCTCACGACTGAAGGAGGCGGAGGACAACTCGAACGCGCTGGTCACCACCGAACGGATCGCGATGGCCGCCGTGAAGGGCCTGTTCGACGACGGCCACGGGCACTTCACCCGCAAGGGTGAGCCGGATCCCGAGATGGCCCGCCGCATCATGCACGACGCGACGTACCACGCCGACAAGCGCACGATCATGGAGCCGATCGCGCTGTTCGAAACCCTGCTCGATCGACGCACGGCCGCCGCGGCACGCGCCGCCCGATGGCGCAGCGACCTGCTGATGTCGCTCGTCGTCTGCGTCGCCTGCGGCGCCGCGCTGATCGCCTGGCTCAGCCTGCGGCGTCATGGGAAGACGCTCTCCCGTGCGATCGACGAGCTGGCGACCACGTCCACCCACGTGAACGCCGGAGCCGCCGAGATGGCGGCGACGAGCCGGTCTCTCGCCGAGGGTGCCTCGGAGCAGGCTGCGGCCGTCGAGGACATCACGACCTCCACACGGACGACGAGTGGCATGGCGACCGAGAACGTGGGCCGCACCCAGGCAGCCAGCGAACTCGTGGGGCAGGAGCAGCGGGAGTTCGCCGCCGCCGCCGCGAGGCTCGCCGAGATGGTGGCGGCCATGGAGGAGATCGACGCCACGAGCGGCCGCATCTCCAAGATCAACAAGGTGATCGACGAGATCGCCTTCCAGACGAACATCCTCGCGCTGAACGCGGCCGTCGAGGCGGCTCGCGCGGGTGAAGCGGGACTCGGCTTCGCCGTGGTCGCGGACGAGGTGCGCAGCCTCGCGCAGCGGAGCGCACGGGCCGCCCAGGAGACCGCGGGCCTCATCGACGACTCGATCGCCTCCGCCCGGTCGGGACGCGCGAAGGTCGGTGACCTCGCGACGGCGATCGACGCGCTCACCGCCCGATCGACGACGATCCGCGCGCTCATGGACGACGTCCGCGCGGGAAGTGGCGAACAGAATCGCGCGATCGGGAGGATCGGCCAGTCGCTCGAGCAGATCGAAAAGGTCACCCAGCAGTCGGCGGCGGCGGCGGAGCAGGGGTCCGCGGCCGCCGAGGAGCTCAGCGCCCAGGCCGGCGCCCTCATCGACGTGGTGCAGGTGCTCGGGCGGATGGTCGGCCGCTGAAGGCTCGTGGGCCGGAGCGCGCGGGGGGAGATGCCCCGCCCACGCCCTCCGCCACGGGCGCCGCAGTGCCCCCGATCCGCTCGCTCCCTGACGGGATCCCGCGTCAGATCTGCCAGTCGTTCGACGGCTCGGGCGCCTCGCCGCGCATCCGCAGCCTGGGTCGCTCAAGCACGACGGTGGTCCGCGGCTCCACCGATCGCGTGAGCCACACGTTGCTGCCGATCACGGAATCGTGACCGATCACCGTCGTGCCGCCGAGAATGGTCGCGTTCGCATAGACCACGACACGG
>Ga0169931_10011840_pt1 | contig 12199 bp, 12 predicted proteins | sample Kivu_15m_20L_FD_129675 | JGI IMG/M metagenome (GOLD analysis project Ga0169931, IMG submission 129675) | Freshwater microbial communities from Lake Kivu, Western Province, Rwanda to study Microbial Dark Matter (Phase II) - Kivu_15m_20L... | ecosystem: Environmental > Aquatic > Freshwater > Lake...
CTCAAGATCCGCCCGACCGGCCAGCATCTCGTGGATTCTGAGCCCGGTGGTGCCTTCTTGGCCGTCAACGTAAACGAGGTGTCTGGTGGTCATTTGGGTTATCGAATAGCTGGCTGGATAATCTGCTGGGCGGAACCCCTCGGGGGCAACCCTCCGCCGACAAGGATAGCCGGATCGTTGGACCAGCAGGTTCGGGTTCCCTGAACCCATACCGATGCTGCCAGCAGGGTCTCCCTTGCAGGGTCCGAAATCCAAGCTCAAACTACGAGCATCAAGACAACGCAGGGAATCCTCCCCATGAATGCCTCGGTCCAAACAGAAATCCTGGCTCCTGATGCCAACGCGTCCATCCCCGCACCATTGGTTTTCACAGATTCTGCGGCCAGCAAGGTGAAAACGCTCATCGAAGAAGAGGGCAACCCAGACTTAAAACTTCGAGTCTTCGTGCAGGGTGGGGGTTGCTCGGGCTTCCAGTACGGCTTCACCTTTGATGAAGACGTGAACGAAGACGACACGGTAATGGACAAGAACGGCGTTCAGCTGCTGGTCGACAGCATGAGCTATCAGTACTTGGTGGGGGCGGAAATTGACTATAAAGAAGACTTAGAGGGTTCTCAGTTTGTGATTAAGAACCCCAATGCCACAACCACCTGTGGTTGTGGGTCTAGCTTTTCGGTTTGAGACTCAAAAGATTCATCGGCCTAAGCTGAGTACGTTTCCTTGCCTGGCAGGGCAAGGCAGAGCGCCGAGCCGGCAGCGGTAGTAACGCGAGAGTAGTGCCGGTGCCTCTCATTCAATGTTTTAGGAGAACATTGAATGAAAAAGCATCTTATTGCTGCGGCTGTGACCGCTGCCGTTGCAGTGCCTGCCGTTGGACAGGTAACTGTGAGCGGAAATCTAGATACCGGCTACGCCACAAGCAAACTGACATCCGGCGGAGATAGCGTTAAGTTCACTCGTACTGGAAATGCAAGCGCCATGAGCACTAGCACGATTGCATTTGGCGGCACCGAGGACTTGGGCGGAGGCCTGAAAGCGAGCTTCTTCGTGAATAACAGCTTGAGCACCCTTACTGGCGCGTTGGGGGCCCGAGATACTTGGGTGCAATTGGAAGGTGGTTTCGGAGGCATCAAAATTGGCCGCTTTACACCGGCCGCTGAACAAACCATCGGAAGCTTCGCTGTTTCTGGCACCACCAACATGCCGGGGTCTGTTGATTTTATATTCGGTGGATCCACATACGGTGGTACCCCGACAGCGGGCACTGCTACCACACTCGACATGCGCACTGGTTCAGGTATCGCCACTGGCATCAACGAAATTGGAAGACAGGCTGGCAACATCCAGTACACGAGCCCAGCATTCAGCGGCTTCAAAGTCACGATCGGGCACATCAAGACCAAGACTGAAGCGACAGCTGTGATTACTGCCGCAGATTCGGGTCTTGGTGCTTCCACGGTCTCCGGGAAAAGTGACCTTACTCAAACAGACGTTGCACTCACTTACTCCGCGGGCCCTTTGAGCTTTGGCGTTACAGCGGCAAAGCAGGACATGCAGGGCTCAGCCACAGCCATTACCAACAAGGATGAGGCAGATTTTCAAGCGGTGGGCGCAGCCTACAACCTTGGCCCAACAACCCTTCGATATGCCTACATAGAGCGTAAGGACACCGTCGATGGCGCCCTCGCCTTCGATACGGAAATTCATTCCTTCGGTGTTACGGTGCCCCTTGGAGCCGTTTCTCTGTTCGCAGGTTATGTCGACTCGGACATGGCTTATGCAACGACCGCGAACAACGAAGAGGGCAAGGGGTATCAATTGGGTGCGGTCTACAGCCTTAGCAAGCGCACCAACGCCTACATCATGTCAGGAAAAGACGAGTTCAAAGTCAAATCGACCGGCGTCAAGACCAAGGCGGATGGATTTGCGATCGGAGTCCGCCACTCCTTCTAAATCTCTTAGGCTTTTTGCCCAGAACAAGAGACTCGGAAGATTGCAAACCCCCGCCCAAGAGGCGGGGGTTTTTCTTTTTAGAGCCTTCACTATGCCTCTTTTAGGCTATTTTGGAGAGTAATGGTGATTCAGGACACATCGGCCTCAGCACGGGAGGCGATTCGGCAAGTTGCAGAGCATTATGAATGGCGCTTTCAGAAAGGCCTCATCTGTCAGCAAACGCTTGAGACCGCCACACACAGGCTAAAAAGCCACATACAACCCTTCCTGGCCTCCATCGACGGGGGCGTTCCCAAGGAAGCTCAAATCACCCGGTTCGTAGACAGCCTCTACGCGAAAGGCCTGGCATCACCCACCTGTAAACAAATCCTCTTTCTTACCCGGAAGGTTCTCGAGAAGGCAAAGATGGATGGGTTGATGGAGTCTGGCGGCGGTGTGCTCTGCCCGGGTGACTACGTCTGTCAGCAGTCCGTGCCCAGGGGCGGGTTTCGCCCAGAAGAGTATCGACGCCTTGTGGTGATGGCTCGAGAGTTGTCGGAGAAAGCCTTCGGATTTCCCAGGCAGCCTTTTGCAAGCGACGCAACCTTTCCGGCCGAGTTTCCGCTGCTCATTCGTTTTATTGTCAATTGCTTTATACGACCAACAGACCTCAAATACCTGCGCCACAAACATGTGAGCGTCATTCGGGGACAAAGAACATACCTTCGCCTGAATCTGCCGGAGAGCAAGCGGCATACGGGAGTTGTGGTCACGATGCCCGCTGCCGTGCAGGTATATGACATGCTCCAAAGGATCGCAGTTTTAAGAGGTGCCCACTCGCCGGATACTCCAGTCTTTTATTCGTTCATCGAAGACCGCAAGAAGGCCATGATGGCCATGGATCATCACTTCCGGCGTCTTTTAGAGCGAACTGACTTACGTCGCGGCGAGCGCGGCCAGGTTCGAACGCTCTATAGCCTGCGCCATACAGCCATTACGCTTAGGCTTCTTTATGGGGAAGGCATCGATCTCTTGACGCTCGCGAAGAACGCAAGAACCTCGGTTCAGATGATCGAACGCTTCTACGCCTCAGAGCTCACGCCGGAGATGAATATTGATTTACTACAGAGCCGAAGACGAAGAAGCCGGACCACATAATCAGGCTACACTTCACTAGTTGCCAACTGCTGTGCACGGACGTTTCCCGACAGCAAAAAAAATGTGATCGCTCACTTGTACAAATTTTTGCAGTCAATAAATGCAAACGCACGATAACTGTAAGCTCTGTGCCAGTCCGCTCTCCTATGTGGTGTCCGACCGAGATGCGAAGTCCGGCGAGCCGCTCACGGTGACCCTGTGTGAGGGCTGTGGTCTTGTGCAGCAGACCCCCATGCCAACTGACCATGAACTGCGAATCTATTATTCGCATCATTACCGCACCGACTATAAGAACACTTACTCTCCGAAGCCCAAATATGTCTTCAGGGCCGGTCGCGCTGCGCGAAGCCGAATGGATTTCATCACCAAGTTCCTTGCAAAGGAAGGTCGAGACGCCATCGGCCTCTCAATGCTCGATATCGGTGCTGGCGGCGGCGAGGTCGTATTTGCGGCAACACAGGCTGGATTCCAAGCACAAGGCATAGAGCCTAATGAAGGCTACTCGGCCTTTGCCCGAGATGCTTATGGAATCGAAGTCTCGACATCCCACCTCGATGACCTCGAACAGGGTCCGTACTCCGTCATTACAATGTTTCATGTGCTTGAGCACATGCCGAGCCCACAAAAGGTGTTTCGGCGACTTCATGAACTTCTCGCTCCGCAAGGCCTGCTTGTTATCGAAGTACCGAACATCGAGCAGGCCGATGCGTCTCCGGCCAACATTTTTTTCAAAGCGCATCTCTACTATTACAGTGCCAGTAGTTTGGTCTACGCCGCTTCTGAGGCCTTCGAACCCATGGTGATCGAAAACAGTGGCAACCTGCGAGCCATCTTCAAGCGACGTCCATCCCTCATAGCCTCCTGCAGGCCTTCCGCCCAAGACATTGAGCAAACGATTCGAAGGCTCCGTGAGAAGGGTTGGGCCGAGTACCTGCTCAAAGGAGGTGGGTGGAGGCGCCCCTTCGAGCGCCTGATCAATTGCTTGCGTGAGACAACCCAGGCGTCCACCACGCCACTCATTACACTCAAGCGGGCACTCAGAACCCGATGAAATCAGCAAGCGTTTTAATCTCGACCTACAACCGCCCTTATGCGCTTCAAAGAGTTTTGGAGGGTTTGAACCAGCAAGACCTTCCTGCCAACGAGATCATCATCGGCGATGATGGATCCACCCCCGACACCAAGGCCGTCATCGACCGATGGCGCTCAGCAGGTCTTCCCATCCAGCACTGCTGGCACGAGGACAAAGGCTATCGCAAGACCATCATCATGAATCGAGCGATCCAGGCGGCAACATCCGACGTTCTGATCTTCCTTGATGGTGACTGCATTCCCCTCTCCTCGTTCGTGCAAGACCATCTGAAGATGCACGAGCCCGGGTGTATCCACGCAGGTCCGAGAATGCTTGCAAGCCCGAGGCTCACCAAGCAAATCGAAAGTGATGGCTTTGAAGCGCAGTCCATCTGGTTCTGGCTCCGAGCACGCATCCGCGGTGATATCAATCGACTCGCCCCCCTGATTCGTCTACCTGACGGCCCCTGGCGCAAGCGAACGCCTTTCAAGTGGGAACTGGTGCGCGGTTGTAACTTTTCCGTCGAGAGGCATGCAGTCCTTGCCATTGACGGATTCGAGGGATCACTGTTTGGATGGGGACCAGACGACTCCGACATGGCGGTTCGTCTGATCAACAACGGCCTTACGGTAAAAAACCTTCGATTTGCTGCACCAGTGGTGCACCTCTGGCACCGCGAGGAGGACAGAGGTCGCCTCCAAGAGAATCTGGCTTATCTGCAGGCGGCCCTGCATGAGCGACGTACCTCGGCGCGCGCAGGGCTCTCAAGCCTGTCGGCATGAGCAGCCGGGAGTTATTCAAAAGGCTATTGGGCTACACCGGCGGCTATTGGATTGGATTTGTAGTGGCTGTCGTTGCCATGGCAATCACCGCTGTTACTGAGACGGCCTTTCCTGCGCTGATGAAGCCTCTATTGGACAATGGCTTTCAAGGCTCGAGTTCTTTCCCCATCTGGTGGGTGCCTGCTGCCGTACTCGTCATCTTTGTCACGCGCGGAATTTCTACTTTTGTCTCGAGCTATGCCATGAGTTGGGTTTCTCACAATGTACTTCGGGATATTCGCCAACAGCTTTTTGAGAAGATCATTTCGCTGCCTGCAGCCTCGATTGATCACAAGTCGGCCGGTACGATAATCTCGCGGATCATTTCTGACGCGCAGATGGTCTTGGAGGCCTGCACCACTGTACTGACCTCTCTTGTGAGGGATTCGCTTGTTCTGATCGGTCTTTTGGGATGGCTCTTCTGGCTGAACTGGAAGCTCACACTGATTGTTATCTTGCTTGTTCCGGCGTTGGCATTTATGACAGTAAAGTTTTCTCGTCGGCTGCGGTCAGTAAGCCGGGGGTACCTCGATGCAGTGGGTGGAATGACAGGCTCAGTAGAAGAGGCCGTTACAGCCAATCGAGTCATTAAGGTGTTTGACGGCCAGGCGCACGAGGCCTCTCGTTTCGCCGGCGTCAATGCCCATTTCAGGGGACAAGGCATGCGAATCGCCATCGCCTCCGCACTCCAATCTCCCATCAGCCAATTCATCGCTGCGATCGGAGTGGCCGTGATTCTTACAATTGCCTTGCTTCAATCTCGAGCAGGCTTGAATACGGTTGGAGACTTTGTCTCTTTTCTCACAGCCATGCTCATGATGTTTAGCCCACTTAAAAGCCTCGCAAATGTGAACGCACAGATACAACGAGGCCTCGCAGCTGCTGAAAATGTCTTCAAGCTCCTTGACGAGCCAGGCGAGCCCAAGGATGGCATGCAACTAAGGCAGCGGCTGTCGGGCGCCATATCTTTTGAGCACGTATCACTCACGTATATAGGCCGGGACCAACCTGCTTTAAGGGACGTCTCCCTTCATGTCAGAGCTGGTCAGACGGTCGCTCTTGTTGGGCGGTCAGGTGGTGGGAAGACCAGCTTGATCCACCTCATTCCCCGTTTTTATGAGGTGGATGCCGGACGGATCACTCTTGACGGCCTCGATGTTCGGAGCATTCAGCTGTCATCACTTCGGTCTCAGATCGCATTGGTGTCGCAGGACATTGCTCTGTTCAATGACACAATTTTCAGTAACGTCGCCTATGGACGCCCAGATGTATCAGAGGACGCGGTCCGCTCCGCAGCCAATGCAGCCTGTCTCAGTCAGTTCATTGATGAGCTTCCGCTCGGACTTCACACCATCATTGGCGATCGCGGAGTGCGACTCTCTGGCGGCCAGCGGCAGCGTATTGCAATTGCGAGAGCTATTCTCAAGGATGCCCCCATTCTTCTTTTAGACGAGGCCACCTCAGCCCTTGACAATGATTCCGAGCGGATGGTGCAGCTTGCCATTGAGAACCTGCGTGCAGGTCGAACCACCATGATTGTTGCCCATCGTCTCAGCACCGTCGTGCACGCAGACACGATCGTGGTCATGGAGGGTGGGCGAATTGTTCAACAGGGACGTCATTCAGAACTGATTGCGCAGTCTGGGCCCTACCGGGGTCTCTACCGTGAGTTCGAGGGAGCATCGTGACCACGCAGGAGGCCCAACGACACAGAGTGTCAGCCTATGTGATCGCCTACAACGAGGCAGAAAAGCTTCCGGAGACATTGGCGAGTCTCTCGTGGGCTGACGAGGTGATTGTTGCGGACTCGTTCAGCACCGATGACACAGCGTCGATTGCCCTTGCTCACGGGGCGAAGGTCGTTCAGATCCAGTTCACCGGTTTTGGAGCGCTCAGGAACGAGGCTGTCTCCCACTGCGAGCACCAGTGGATTTTCAGCCTTGATTCAGATGAGCGCTGCACCCCGGAGGTTGCTCGAGAAATCAAAGAGATTCTTGGGGCCAAAGATCCCCTTGAAGCCTACCTTGTGCCGCGGCGCAATCGCTTTATGGGCCGATGGATCATGCATTCGGGCTGGTATCCAAATTTTCGCCAGCCCCAGTTGTTCCAACGAGACGCCATGCAGTATGACAACCTACCAGTTCACGAGGGTTATGTGCTCAAGCCCGAGGCGCGCCTTGGTCGACTTCAGAACGCCATTTGGCAGATCCCTTTTGGAAGTGTCGGAGAGGTACTGCGCAAGGCAGACCGTTACTCAAGCCTTGGTGCCTCCAAGATTCAATTGCCCAGGATTACGGTCTGGACAGCCCTTCGGCACGCGACTTGGGCGTTCATTAAACACTATGTATTTAAACGTGGTTTTTTGGATGGTGCACCTGGATTTGTCATTGCTTTCGGAAACTTTGAGGGCACTTTTTATCGTTACCTGAAAGCCATGGAGCAGCAGGCAGGTGGTTGGAAGTGAATCAGCTTAATCCTTCGCGGCCGCCAACTCCCACAACAGATGACTCAGGCGTCCGCGTTGGTGCCTTCTCCACTCTGTAAAGCGCTCTGATGGCGTCAATGGCCTTGCCGTCTGACGAAAGGCATGCACGACCCAGCGTGATTCGATCAAGGCGAAATGCCCACGAAACCCGTATTGCTGAGCCTCTGGGTTGGCGCCACAGAAGTAGTTGTGGGAGTGCTCGGTGAGGATGTTCACGTGCGTCGGGTCTACAAAAACAGACGGGTGCGGATAGGCAGGGGTGAGTGCGTAGAACCGCCCACCGGGCTCAAGCACCCGATGAATTTCATTCATCAATTCGATAAATGGCAGCCGTGTTCCGTTTCCAGAAGCCAAAATTCTCGGGATGTGCTCGAGAAAATCGAATGCCGATACAGACGAGAAATGGTGGTCTGGAAAAGGGATTGGATCCACAGCCAAATTGGCCCGGCGGTAATTCCGACCCAGTTGGTTCTGTATCGGCATGAGGTCTACGCCGTAGAGGTCTTCCACCCCATACGGGTTTCTTGGGCTGTGCCCGCAGCCGAGGTCTAGATGCCGATTCACCAGGGCGGCCTCCAGAGAAGTCGTTGGTGCCAGTTTCGAGGATAGTTCTTGTGCAGGTAGCTGCCCAGCACCCAAGTGGCCCGCAGCCTTTGATGGATTCGCATGTAGGCATCCACCCTTTTCTCAAACAGATTTCCGCCGTACTTGGGGTATCGCTCGCCGGCTTCGTGTGTGCAGCTGTAGATGGGTGCTTTAAAGTCAGAGGCCCTCACGAGGTACATCTGGTCTGTAAAGCCGTAGCCAACAGCCCATTCATCATGTGCTCCCAAGAAATACTCGGCCTCTCTTTTTGCCTCATGCAGACGCTCGTTCCATAAGAGATTGGCCACCAGCCATTCTGGATACTCCTCTAAGCCGCCAATGAGGGTATCGATCCATTGCACAGGCACTCCGACATGGGGAATGCTGTCACCAGAAAAATGGAGGAGGTACTTGGTGTTGCACATGTAAAGGCTTACCAATTCTGCAATGGAATAGTAATAGCCGCCATTAAAGCTGTCCGGGTCAATACCGAAGAACGAAAGCGCCTCATCGGCAGTATCAGCAACCACACCGTATTCATGAATCAAGCCTTCAGAGACAAGAGCGTCAGCTGCCCTCTTCATGCTCTCAAGGCTCGGACCATTGTTGATCCAGACCACATACCTGGCCCGATCGAACCCACAACGCTCAGCCAAGGCCCTCATGCGGTTTGGTTGGAGGACCCAGTACCAGTCGTTCTCCCAGCACTTGGTCTCAATCGTCAGGTCCATCGGAATCGACCCTGATTTCGAATGCCATGGAGGCTCATACCGGATTCAGCATATTCGATATCTCGTAACTGACCTTGAAGCCGACGCCTGGACCACTTCTTTAGTTTTCGATAAAGCCAGCCCTCGTTTAACAGACGGCTGTTGTTGGGAGCACCTAGGGGGTCCCGGACGGATAGTCCACGCTCAAGCTTCATTGCGGTTTGCGTGATGGAGCCAAAATGATGAATCCAGCTGGCTCCCACGGTGCCACTGCGAATTCCTGCACGGTCGGCTGCGGCGAAGAACAAAGTATCCTCATAGCCAAGTAATCTTGGCTCTGGAACAAAGTATCCAATTTTCTCAAAGACGGAATGATGGATGGCCATGCACACGGCATGCTTGAGGGTGGGCCTGATGTAATGGCGCGTCTTGTCGTAGAAGACTTCAACACTTGCAAGGAAGTCGTAGTCGTTGGTGCCCTCGACCATGGCGGGAGAGGCGATCTGCAGTCGGTTCCTTTCAGCTGTGCCAATAAGGCCCTCCAACCAGCCAGGAGAGACCAGCACATCGTTGTTCATGACGACCGCCCATTCCGACTGGTGCGCAAGGATGCCTTGGTTCCAAGCAACCCCGCAGCCCAGGTTGGTCTTGTTCCGAATCACTTCACCAATAGGAAAGCGCTTCAGCACGTCGAGCGTTTGGTCTCTTGATCGATTGTCGACCACTACAACGTGGCTGAGATCGTCACCGGCCTCGAGCATACTTGTGAGGCATGCCTCGGTGTAGTGCGCCTGGTTGTGACATGCGAAGGTAACCGTGACGGAGGCCATGGCTCAGATCACCTTTGGGGGGTGAGCGGTATCTCGATGGGATGAGCACAAATAGCCCCGATAGTGGTCCGCGTCTGATTGCAAGGGCAGCGGAAAGGATCCGTCTATCGCCACAGCCCTGTATCTCCGATCGGGTCGAACAATATCTCGACCCTGAAGCATCACACTCTGAATATAGCCCTCCGAGCGCCACTCCGGTCGATCATTTTCTCTGTGGGCCATCGCATCCATCTTTTTGAGAACATCCGTGTATGACATTACCCAAGTGAAATGCCAGCCCCCGTTTGGGATCTGATGGGTTTGGAACCATCTAAACCATGTCCTCTTTAAGGAACGAAGCGAGCCAGTAGCCTTGTAGGACCTCACTGAATTCGCTTTGCCATCGAAAAAGTTATCGAAATACTTTTTGAGGGTAATCTTGGAGCCACGCCAAACGACATCTCTAGAGGGCTCCACGAGTAAATTGTTAAGGAAGTAAGAGTAATACTGTTGTTGGAAATCTCCTCGAAGATACCGCGAGTCGTATAGTGGAATCGACTCTGGCCTTGGAATCTCATCCAAATCGGAGATGATGATTTTGTCGGTTGGGGCGGCGTCCATCAAACCCCGAGAAATTTCGTTCCTTTGATGGTTTTCGTTAAGCCATGGGTTTCCTGTGCCGCCAGGACAATCTGTAGATGTTAGGTATCGAATCTTGTTAAGGTAGCGTTCAAACTTCGCATGGGAGAAGTTAAGTGGCTTTGGGAGCCCACTTTGAGTGTAATTCGCTTCAACAATTACGAATATGTCTACAACGTCCCAAAGCGTTTTGAGTCGTAGTTCGAGCAGCATGTCTTCATTAAAGTAGCAGAAGCAGTCGTAAACCCGCTCTCTGGTCATGATGCTGCGCTTTTGGTTTTTTGGCTCACGTTGAATGCCAGGAACAGGGCCAGCATGACTGCATTGAACGAGGCAAGCATTCTCAAGCCATATGGATTGATCGTGAATTGCAAGAGCAGAATCTGCAAAAAGAAAGCTACGCCAAGGATCTTTAAGGTTGCGTCAATGACAGTGGCGTCTCTCTTCTCTTTCTTGAATCCAATCAGCAACAGCACAATCGGCGCTAAGTAAAGGATCAGGCTTGCGGCGAGTCCAAACATACCGTTTTCAAGGGCCTGATCAAGAATGCCATTGTGTGGCCCAGCGTACGCTAGAGCTTCAAGTGTGGCTGCGCTATAGGCCGACAGATACTCTGGTGCTGACAATGCAGCGGCGTAACCCTTCTCGCCGTAACCTGATATAGGCTTCTCAATGAACAAGCTAAAGCTCGCGAAGAGCATGCTTAGGCGCACTCCACCACTATCTTGTTGCTGGCCTGTCTCCAGCCATGCAAAGAATCCTATCGGTATGCTCAGTAGTCGATCTTGATAAATGGGGTCGCCGAGGAAGAGCGCACCAGTCAGACAGATGATTCCGAGAATCACTGCAGTCGTTGCGCGGCCCGAATACTCAAGTCGGGACATCATGAAGACGCACGCAAAGAATACCCCAGTGAATCCTATCCATGCACCGCGGCTTTGCGTTTGCAGGAGCGCGTCGAACCCAACTGCCAAACTCACAGCGTAAAGCGCCAAGCTCTTTGCTCGTGCGCGACTAGGAGAGTTTCGAAACATTTCTTCCAAGACCCTCCATGCCCCGAACATGACGATAACTAGGAAGATTCCCAGATAGGAGCCTAGGGTATTGGTATCTACGCTGGCGGTGGCTATTCGACCACCGTAAAAGAGAGTTCGAGCATCATCAAGGAAGAAAGGAAGCAGCAGCAAGGCCAGGCTGGCGGCCCATGCAAGGGTGTTAAGAACTATTGCGGACTTCAACTCACCCGAGGCAAACATGTCTCGAATGAGGAGGTAAATTGGTATCGCACAAAGAAGTCGGCTAGGTGAATCGAGAGACCTCATGAGAAGATCGCCTCGAATGGCTTGAGCAACGAGGACTGCTAGGAATGGTGCGGCGAGTATTAGGAGAGCAGGAAGGTCCTGTGACGTTACTCTTGGGCGATGACTGATACAGTAGATCAGGCCGAAAATCAGGAGTGTGAAATACCAGAATTGCGCCCAGTTCCGTAGAGCCATGAATAACACCGGAGCCATCCCGAGGCTTAGGAGGATCACCCATGGATAGCGCAGGTTTCTTGTCATTGTGTCGACCGGCCGTACATGTCGCCAATGCTTCTGTTTTGTCTTATCAAACAATGACGGTTTTAACTTGCTGTTGGTCCGGTGATTAATTATACCGTTACTCTTATTGTTCGCCGTTTCCAAGCTTCAGGGGGCATGGAAGGTTACGTTTGGCAGCTTGTTCATGCGCTTTTGGAGCGGAGTGTTCAGGTTGTCGTGGTGTGCGAATCAGGCGATGCCCCCTCTAGCCCGGGTTGCGCGATTGTGATGGTGCCTCGCTCCACCCATGGTGGTGGCTGGTTTCGACTTTGGCGCTTTTCCTCCGCGGTTCGGAGGGTTCTATCCAGGCTGCCCGCGGGCGCGATAGTTCACTCCCACGAACGCACATCCGTCCACCACATCACGACTTTTCATGGCCCCCCCTTCGCACTGATTCACAGCTACCCA
>Ga0169931_10011841_pt1 | contig 12198 bp, 10 predicted proteins | sample Kivu_15m_20L_FD_129675 | JGI IMG/M metagenome (GOLD analysis project Ga0169931, IMG submission 129675) | Freshwater microbial communities from Lake Kivu, Western Province, Rwanda to study Microbial Dark Matter (Phase II) - Kivu_15m_20L... | ecosystem: Environmental > Aquatic > Freshwater > Lake...
AAAGAATGGACTTTTACATATTTTACTGGTAGATCCACATTTTTTACTGCATTTAATTCCATATATACCATCTCTTATAGCACATGGACCAAAACCATTAACAGAAGAATAGCCCAAACATGCATTAACATAATCGAGATTTGCTTCTCCACAACTACCTGTGCATACAGGATTTTCACATTGACATTGTTTAATTGGACAAGTAGCTAATATTTCTCTCTGAGGATTTACTGTATTTACAAGTTTCATATAAGTAGCAACTCCAATACCAGCAGTGTTTGACATTTTAAAATAAAACTATTTTTTAATAGTTTTATTTTAAAAAATTTTTAAATTTTCTATAGTTATGTTTTTATTTACCTTTTCTGGAGACCATAGAATCCAAGTTAATAACAATAATAATATAATTAAGAAGAAAAATATTATAAAAGATAGTATTTTGTAATTATAAATAATCCTCATCTGTTTATCTCCTCCAGAAAATATTGAAACAAATATATATGTACATATAATAGTTATTATAATAATTACTATTAACCAAAACCATTCCAACATTTTTATTTAGTATTTTTTTTAATATTTTTGACTCATTTTTTCTATTTCATCAAAAATTTCTCGGGCTTTCTTTTTATTATTTACAGATAAAACTTTTATAAATTTGATAAAAATAGAATAATAATCTTTTATATTTTTATAAATAGCCGTTATTGTTTCTTTTGAACTTACAACTGATTTTTGTCCCTTTTGTCTGATCTCTGAAGTATCATCAGAAATTTTAGACATAAAATTAGATGTTTTCATATATTGATGTTTTATTGTTGAACAAATAATTAATGTATTTGTTATATATGATATATAATTATCTTTTCCTACCAATTTTAATCCTCCAAAATTAATTTTTATATTTTCTAAATCATCTGGAGTAAAGTCCTTCTCTGCTCCTGGGACAATTTTTCTTATAAGAGATTCAATATTTTTTCTCTGCTGTGTCGACAAAGAATCTACATATTTTGTTAAATTAACAACATTGGTAGCTATAATTTTTGAAGATAATTTTTCTTCGCTCACACTAGAAATTCCGGTTTTTTTAACAATTGGTGTTTTAATATCTCTCTCAATACTATCTGGAATAAAAACATCTTCAGAATCAGAATCAGAATCAGAATCAGAATCAGAATCAGAATCTATATTTTTTAATTGTATTTTTCTAATATATGAAACCTTTTGATTTTCTTCAACTTTTGGTTTTTCTTTTTCTGGAGAGTCATCCCAATTATCTGGAATATCATCTGTAAATTTTTTTTCTAATGTATCTGCTGACAGAGAATATAAATCTTCCCAGGTCTGTTCTTCTTTATTTTCTTCATCTCCATGTAATTTTTCACTCATTTTTCGAAAAAACTACACAAATAAAAGACTTACTACTTTTTTTTATTTAATAAAAAAAATTATTTTTATTTTTTTATTTACGAAAAACGAATTCATCAATTTGTTCTAATTCTTTACGATAATTATCATTCTTTTTCTCAATAAAATCAAAAGATATATCATAATTAATAATATCTCGACATATAATATCTCCACCAGAAATTTTATCTATCATTTTAGTTATCTCTTTTATAAATTTTGGAATCTCTAAATGTGATATTTTAGAAATTTTCGGAGGATATCGCAATTTTATGGGTATTTCTATTTTTTCAAATATTGGAATTGGTTTTTCTAATTCTTTAATAAAATAACTACTTTGTGATTCTTTTTCTTTTTGTAAATTGGAAGAAGTATATAATTTAACTTTAGCTGTACCAGTTCCACTTCCCTGACCAGTAAATATAGAACCAAATACTGTTTTTGTACTTTCTGAACTACTAATTTCTGCACCTTTTTTGAGATGTTTATAAGCATTAGATATAGCTCCTTTTTCTAAAGGAGCATTTGTTCTAATTTCTCCGGAACCAGTTGGAACTAATTGACCAGTATTAGTTATCATGGAAATAGTTAATACAATATGTCTAAAATCTATAGTAGAACCTAGAGTTTTAATACTATCATTAAATAAATTTCCCAATAATACCTTTGTTGCTTCTATTCCAAATATTTCATTCATTTCGTGGGGATCAGTAGAATATGTATAATCACAATCTATATCATCTATATAAGTCAATTCTTTATAATTTTTTCCACCAAGTATAGCATAACTATATCTATAATTATTTAAATCTTTTTTATTTATATACTTCATTTCTGATATAGCTTGTTGTTCATCATCTTCTTCTTTAGAAATATAAGCAGATATATCTTTTATGGGATCAGTTACAGTTGGATCTTCAATTATTAAATATAAAAATGGTTCAGACATGTTCATGTATATTTCTGTATTGTTTCCGTATTTAGATTTAAACATTTGAGTTATTCTTTCTTCTGGTATTCTATCCCAATATGCCTCCTGCCAATTAAATGATAATTTAAATCCTTCTTTTTGTTCGATTTCACAATTAGTAAATTTTTTTTTATTATGATCCACATCTTCTTGAGTCATATCTGAAAGAATATATATTATTTCATTTTTTTCATAAATTTTTAATATTGGTAAAAAAAACGATATCATTAAATTATCTATTTCTGTTTTTGATTTTATAAGTATAATATTAGTTTTTTTTGCATTAGTTATATATTTTGTTAACTTTATAGAATCTACATAAAATTTTTTAAAATTTTTTATTCCACTTATATATATCTTTGTAAATGATGGAATTATTATCTCTTGAAGAAATTTTCTTGATATATTTTCTATCATATTTGTATTATTATCTTTAATTTCTAATAATTTTTCTTTATTTGGAAAACAATACAAAGAAATTATATTTCTTTCGTCTAAAATAAAAACATCTGAAGGTATAAGTGTCATACATTCTCTTAATTCTCCCTTCATTATTTTTTTAATAATTTTAAATATAGATATATTATATCTCATTAATTTTATATTATCAAACATCAATATTAACATAAAATCATATTTTTTTGGTTCATTTATATTAAATATTTCGCAATAATTTTTTAAACTATATTTTTTATCAATATTTAGCTCACATATTTCTTTAAAATCTTTTTCACTAATGATCATATGTTTATATAAAAAATCCTCAAGAATTCTATATTTTATAATTTTTTTATAATCATAAATATCTCTGGGAGTTAAATATTTATTCTTAAAAAATACAAAAGTATCCGTCTCGCGATTTTTTGTAACTCTATATAATGATTTTATTGATGAAATACCAGAACTACGATTTCTTCCTGCACCAGACATATGAAATGATTTTAGATTTCCCTGAACTATTGGTTGTGCCTGAGATTCCATAGCCAATAATCCAGCTGTAAAATTTCCGGGGCACCAGGATGAAAAATATATTCTTCTTAAATTTTCCACTAATTCATCAACCTCATAATCATGTATATCCAAATCTTTTAATTGAGAAAATAAATCATTAACTATGGAAATATATAATTTATGTTCTTGTCCAGCACCTCTCATACCAGGAATCTTCATATTTTTATCAATATCATTATAACATAGGACTCTTTTAATTAGTGTTCGTTTATTATTTCTACTTATCAGAGTCATTTTTTTTAATCTTTTTAAATTTTATTTTTAAATTTAAAAAGATTAAAATGATAGAAAAAGAAATTCCGAAATCATTATCTATATTATGGTTTATATTTATAGTTATATTTGTTTTTTTACTTTCTTGGGGAATTGTGAAAATTAGTGAAATTTAATTTTTTAATTTAAAAAATGGTGTCTCTCAAATTTCTAAGAAGTCTTTCAAAAAGAGATGAAAAACAGTCTGCAAGATTTTTGAATTCTACTGAAAAATTTAATAAATATTTATCAATGACATTAGCTGAACATAAGCTATTAGATATTTATAGATTTTTATTAAATAAAGGTCCAGTTGATAATATAACAGATTTAGATGTTTGTAGTGTTTTAAAAAATGATCATAAAATATTAAAAAAAAGTAGATTACAAAAAATTATAAAAAAATTGAGAAATGTTGAATTTACTACATCGATCTTATATATAGAAACATTTATTGAAGAAAAACAAAAAAAGAAAGAAATTATGAAAATGACAAGAAGAAGATTTATGCCTAAGATAGAAATTATAGATGAAGATGAATCTGAAGATTTACCATATTCTATCGAAAACACACAAAGAACCAGGAGAATAACTAAAAATGAATCTGATGATCTTATAACATTAGATATGTCTGGTAGAAAACCTATAGTAAATCTTACTAATGTTATATTAGACTATAAGAAAAGAATGGAATTAGATAAAAAAATAGAACAAATAAAATTATATTCTAAGATGGAAAAAGAACGAAAACAACGAGAACTCCCATCACAAATCATTAAATCTCACGATATATATGAGGAATTTCATGAATCTACAGGAAAATCTGTTGGACAATCTGATTATAGTATAGAGCAATATAAAAAATATAAACCAAAATCTACTCTTTTAATTAGAGAAACACCTACAATAGTTCATTTAACAGAAATAGAGAAAAAAGAAAAAAACGAATTATTATCTAGTGATAGAGAATTATCAGCAGATGAAGTTCTTAGATTATTAAAATATGCTCTTAAACACAGTAATGCATATATAGTAAGAAACTTAATGAAATTAGATAGAATACGTGCCTCAGATATACCTAAGGTTAGAATTTTATTGATTAAATATAATAATAGAAAAAATAATGATATAATAGATTTTATTAAATTTGCCTTAAATATACAATAAAATTATTTATTCATAAAAAATATAAATAAAAAAAAAATAATTATTTTTTTTTGATAATAAAAAATGAGTGGTGCAATCCAGATAATTCAGGCCATATTCGGCATAGTCGTTATATTCTTAGCGATATTCGCCGGTGTTTTCGCAATTAACGCGTATAACGCACTCTGTCTTGTTAGATCTCAATCAGATAAAGCTAGAAGAAATGCTAGTGCATCTTGTTCATCTATTACAGGCCCCAAGAATCTTCTTCTAGGTGGTGCCTTAGTTGTTTTTATCGCGGCGGTTATAACTCTCATAGAAGTCATAATATATGGTTCCACAGCCAATAGCTCAAGAAGTCAGTGGGTAGGTGCCATTGTTACCAAGGTCCTTACTCTTGTTGCTTTATTAATAGGCGTTATTCTTTTCGGCGTTGTCGTCGGACAGATGGATGGCGACTCAGATACTTCCTCCAGTGATTCCACACCTAGTGTTGTTAAAGTTCCGAGAGATTTGTTTACAGAGAACATCTATCAGTTGACGGTTAATGCCCTTACAACTACCGTTTTCAACACCGTTATTGTTATTGGTCTCATGAGCGTTTGGATAGTCCATCGCCACGATCTTGGTTTCCTTGAGCGCGCGAAGAAGATGGTCTCTGCTGAGGCTAGACAAGACCTTGCCGATAGCGTTGCTCACCTTGCCACCAGTGCGGTTAACAATCTTGCCGATCGCGTTTCCGGTTTAAGTGATCGCGGCGGTAATGCTCTTATGTAAATAATTAAAAATAAAAACTTATTATTCCATTCAAAATGAATATTTTGAATGAAGTAGTCAATGTATGTTCTGATGTTATTTCTTATACCGATATTAAATTAGATTTATTTCACATTCATATGTGGATTTATAAAAAAATTTTAGATAAAGATTACGATTGGTTAAATAATTTTAATAAAACAAATAAATACATAAAATCTAATTATCTATATATCTCTACTTTATTTTGTAATATAGAATATAATTACGATATCTTTTTAGAATGTTTATCTCATTCTATATTACAAAAAGAAATAAAAAGTTATTTATTATTAACATCTTTATATAAGTTTGATTATTATGATTTAATAAAATGTATAGATAAAATAAAAATAACTAAAATATTACCCGAGAAAATATTAAATAAATTTTTAAATGTCAAAAGTACAAGAAATATTAAATTAATTACTAAAGATATTTATTTGAATGAAAAAAATTATGATGTTATTGATACAGATATAGTAAAAATTAATATAACAGATTCTTCTGTTTATTCTATAACAAATTCGTTAAATAATAAAAAAATATTACAAAATTATGGTTATTATACATCTAAAACTGGTTTTATCATAGATATAAACGACATAGAAAATTATTCTGTATTATATATCATAAAATTAAAAGATAATTTAATTAATGATTCAAATATAATATGTGCAACAATAGTAATAAATAGACCAAATGGCATAATATTAAAAAAAAATTAATTTAAAAAAATATAAAATAAAAAAATCAAGAAGTAAAAATTTATATAGTCAAATATTATTTATAATTTTTATAAATAATATAAAAATGAAAAAAATTATAAGATAAAAAAATTATTTTTAAATGGAGAATACTACAGATGAAGAAGTCATATATAAAAAATTAACAAATGAAGAACACGTTTTACAAAGACCAGAGGTTTGGATAGGTTCTATTTCTAGATATTGCAGAACTTTACCAGTTTTTGATATGGATACTAGAAAAATAGTCAAAAAGATGATAGATATTCCGGATGCATTTATAAAAATATTTTTAGAAATATTAGCGAATGCCGCGGATAGTTGTGGTCGGGCCACTATGTTTAATGTAGATCCTAAAGAGATAGTCATAAATATAGAAAATGATAAAATATCTATCGAAAATTATGGTCTTAGTATAAGTACAAAATTTCATGAAGAATATAATATACATATTCCCGAATTAATATTTGGAGTTATGTTAACATCTTCTAATTATGATGATACTCATGAGAGATTAGGAATTGGTAAAAATGGAATTGGTGCTAAAGCAACTAATATATTTTCTAAATATTTTGAAGTCTATATCATAAATAAAGAGGAAGGACTTATCTATAAACAATCATTTGAAAATAATATGAAAATAAAAAATAGACCAATAATCAAGAAAAATAAAAAAAAATTAGAAAATCTGGTAAGAATAACATTTATACCAGATTTTGAGAGATTTGGATATAATGAGGAGGAATCAATTTTTCTTTCTACAAGTAATTCTGATAATACAGAAACAGAAAATGAATTGTTAAAAAATTATGATCAAAAGTTCACAAAAACTATGATAGAACTTTTTGCTAGATATTCTATAGAAACTTCATTTACATGTAAAATTCCGATAATATTTAATGAAATAAAATATGATGTAAGAGATATAGAAAATTTTGCAAATTTATATATAGATAAAGAAACAATTAGTAAATCTGATAAAATTAAATTAAGTATGGAAGGAAGTCTTAAAAATTCTCTTCCTGAATACGAAATTTTAATAATTAATAGTCATGAAGATGCAAATATAATATCTTTTGTTAATGGAATGTTAACTCCGGAACATGGTATACATGTAAATCCTATAATAACAAAGATAAAAACAGTAGTTGATAATTGTATGATAGAGCATTTTTTTAAAAAAACTCCCAAACGATTATTAACCAAGGGTATGAATGAACAAGAAATAAAAAAACTAGAGGAACAAAAAAAGAAAGAAAAATCAAAAAAAATATCAAAAGAGATAATTAGTAAATCATTTTTTATAATAGTATCTGTGAGAGTTGTTAATCCAACTTTTACGAGTCAGAGTAAAACAATGTTAAAAACTCCAAAAGTTAACTATAAATTAGATAATATTATTTTTGATAATATTAAAAAATGGTCTATAATAGATTATTTTATATGGACTATAAAGAAAAATGAAGAAATGATGCTTATTGGTAAAGAATCAAAAAAGAAATATTCTCCAATTCTTGGAGTTACATCAGCAAATTTTGCAGGAACAAATAAATCTATGGATTGTATTCTTACTATTTGTGAGGGCAAAAGTGCAATGGAATATATTGTGAGTTTATTGGGGTGTTGGAATAATTCTAGAGATACATATGGAACATTTCCAATAAGAGGAAAACCTATAAATGCTGGTAAAGCACCAATAGAAAAATTAATAGGAGATAAAGCAAATAGGGAATATGCTAATTTAAAAATAGAGTTAGGTTTAATTGAGGGTGAAGATTATAATATAGAAGATAATAGAAAAAAACTAAGATATGGTCATCTTATGATATTTGCAGATGCTGATGTTGATGGGTATCATATTATAGGTTTATTGTTAGCAAATATAAAAAATCGTTTTCCTGGTTTATTAAATAGTGGTTTTGTTAGTTTTTGGCAAACAAAAATTTACAAAGCTACTTATGGAAAAGATGTTCATAAATTTTATTCTATATACGACTTTGAACAATGGAGAAAAACAGTAGATAATATTAAAAAATGGAAAATTAAAAGTTATAAGGGCTTAGCATCATCAGATTCTTCTGAAATTGTTGAAGATTTTAAAGAATTTAGAACTGTAAAATTTTTATTTGATGATGAAACTAATAAAAGTATTGATGTAGCATTTAATACTAATATGATAAAAAAGAGAAAACAGTGGATTTTGCAATGGTCTGATAAAATTAGTGATGTTTATACAAAGGCTGTTCCTATATCAAAATTTATAAATACAAAAGTTTGTGAATATTCTGTAGCTAATTTACATAGACTTATTCCATCTGCTATAGATGGACTTAAAGATTCACAAAGAAAAATTTTATATGCAATGTTTGAACTTTGGAAGGGAACAGGAAAAAGTTTATTTAAGAAATCTCCAGAGAGCGTTAAAATTGTTTCTTTTACCGGAGAATGTATGAAATTAACTCATTATGATCATGGAGACGCATCTATGAATCAAACCATAATTAAAATGGCACAAAGTTTCGTCGGAACTAATAATTTAAGTTATTTTTATCCAGATGGAAGAGTTGGAAATAGATTAACTGGAAGAAAGGGAGGAGAACCTAGATATGTTAGAATTAATATTAATAATTTCATAGAATATATATTTAGAAAGGAAGATTTTATTCTTTATGAAAAAGATAATATAGAAGATAGTCAAGTTGAACCCTATTTTTATTCTCCCATAATACCTATGTGTCTAGTTAATGGAGCTACAGCAGTAGCTAGTGGTTTTTCTACATTTATACCGAATCATTCTCCCGGAGATATAATAAATGCTCTTATCGAAATAATAAATGGTGGTAGTTGTCCAAAACTTTCTCCTTGGTATAGAGAATTTAATGGAGAAATTACGATAAAAAATAATATATCGGAAACAGAAGAGTTAATAACAGAAAATGATGTAGAAATAGATATAACTGATGATAATATTATAAAAGATATGGAAGAAAAAGCTGTTGTTAAAAGATCTAAAGGTTTATCAATGATAACAAAGGGTAAAATTGAGATAGATAATAATAATATACATATAACAGAATTACCTATAGGTATATGGACGAAAGATTATAAAGATTATTTAACAAATTTATTTAAAGCAAAAATAATCGGAAAAGTTATAACTAATTCTAGTGATACTAAAGTTTCTGAAAAATTTAGAGTTAAAGATGTAAAAATGGGAACTTTAAAAAAACTTAGATTGACTAAATCTTATGGTTTAAATAATATGGTTTTACTTGATTTAAATAGACGTCCTATTAAATTTGATGGAATAGAACATATTATGATGTGGTTTTATGAAAATAGATTAAAATTATATCGCAAGAGACAGAAAAAACAAATAATCGTTATGAAAGATGAAGTCAATAAAATATTAGAAAAAATTATAGTTATGAAACTATTTTTAGAGAATCGAGATAATTTTATAAATAGATCTGACGAAGATATTAATAGCTTTTTAATTGAAAATGATGCTAGTCCGGCGGTTTTTAATAGATTAAGTCTATCTAGTGTTAGTAAAAATAATATAAAGAAATTAAAAAAAGAATATAAGGATTATATGGAGGAGATAGAAAAATTAAGAAATACTGATGTAAAAATTATCTGGTTAAGCGAATTAGAAGAATTGAAAAATATATTATCTAAAGATAAATTATTATAATTTATAAAATATAAAAAAGTGATAATGAAACATGACAATAAAAATTGATGATTTATGTTCTAAACATAATGAAAAAAAATCTATAAAAATATAACTTAACTATTTAGAAGAGAATTTTATTTATAAAAAAAATTTATTTTTTATAAATTATTATACATTTTAAGATTTTTTATTAAATATTATTATTCCAGTTATTATACCAATAATAATAATAATTGGCAAACATATACTTATTGTTAATAAAACACCATTATTATCTTTATATGAACTATTAAATATTTCTTCTTTTTTAATATCTGTGAAATTTTTTGGAGAAAATATAATTTTAGTATTTTGTAATAATATTTTAGATCCATTTATATTTAATCCATCATTAGAATAATCTATGACATTAGACGGAAATTTAGACATTGTTATTTGATTATTAGTAGCTGTCATATAAAAATTATCTATTTGTAAATTTTCTTCGGGATTAGATGTATTAATATAATTAACACTAAAACCTCCAGATCCTGGAATATCTCCATCTAAATTTATAGGATTATCATATAATAAAATAGAATTTGGATCATTTTTTATTATTGATGTAAAATATATAGATGAAAAATAAGTAATATTATTTTTATTATTTGTTCCCATATATATACTTCTCGCAGATAAAGATGATAAATTAGTGGTAAGAGTTGGTATATATGTATATGGTATGTTATACGAAATAAATTTATATGGAAATGTTTCTGTTCCATATAATATATTATTATATAATAATGTTATATTTAGTGAATTTATACTTTTTCCTGCATATTTTATGTTAAAATTTTTTATTTCGTCTACTGTATCATAACATATTTTAAAATCTGAAAATGAAAATTGATAACATGCTAAATTATACAATTGTAAAATATTATTATTATTTATTATATTCATATCAAACCACATAAAATTTCCCGATTTATCTTTTAATAATTGACTCTCATATAATCCAGAGGGAAAAGAAAAAGTTCCATTATTTACAGTATATGGAGTTATATTATTATTCGTATAATAAACATTAAATTGATTCTTATTGCGTTCAAATGGTGTATTTTTGTCTATATTAATTGGTATATCTGAATTTGTATATAAAGAATTTTGAATATTTAATTCTGTAGAATTTCCCTCCTGGGGATCATCATAATATATATCCGCTATAAATTGTCCGTTTGAGGTGGCAGTCATTGCAACAAATGGATTTCTATAAAATTTTGTTTGAATAGGTAAATCTAAATAAGATGGAAGTGGTAATAATCCAATATCATAATTAAATGGACATATAGAAAGTCCTTGATCTATTTTTGTACCTCCTCCAATAGTCCCTGAAGGAAAATAAGAATCTATTTCTACTCTTGAAATAGAACTTGTTGAAATTGGTAAATTATTAAATATAGACATTTTTTACATTAAAAAAATAAAAATTATAAAAATGTTATGTATCTATTGTGGAGCAAATAATGATATAGGAGAGATTCATCCAAGTACATGTCCAGTAATAACTGGAAAATACCCAGATATAAATAATAAAGAAGAGCAGAGAAAAAAATTAAGAGAAAAACTAAAAAAATTATCCAGAAATACCAAAAAGGAAACTAAAAAAGATCAAAATACATTTGAGCCTTTACAAGGTGCAATGCCTGTATCTTATCTAAATTGTTCTATGTGTAAAAGTGATAACTGTATGATTGCAGTTAACGATAAAAAAAATCCAGATATACCGATGTGTATAAAGTGTGGATGTAGATGTGGTAAATTAAAAAAAATGGTTATTAAACATTAAAAAATTATAGTGTGAATAAAAATTTAAAGTAATTATTTCTTATTTATTTAGACTGTCTTAAATATGCTTATGAAAATGGATGCCCCTGTTCAGATAATATAATTAAAAAATATAAACTAAAAAGATAAAAATTAAATTTTTTAATAATAATATAAAATGAAGGTAAAAGTCAAAATTGGAGGAAATATTTATAAGCTAGAAACGAATGAATTTGGTGTTCTTTCTGATTTAGTAAATCAAGGAATTATTATTTCTGAAGATATATTTGAATTATCTCAGTTTTCTGCTTTTGAAACGAATAGAGATAAAGTTCTCATTTATGACTATTTGAACGCTAAACCAGAACTATATAAGGGATTAT
>Ga0169931_10011842_pt1 | contig 12198 bp, 11 predicted proteins | sample Kivu_15m_20L_FD_129675 | JGI IMG/M metagenome (GOLD analysis project Ga0169931, IMG submission 129675) | Freshwater microbial communities from Lake Kivu, Western Province, Rwanda to study Microbial Dark Matter (Phase II) - Kivu_15m_20L... | ecosystem: Environmental > Aquatic > Freshwater > Lake...
CAGCGAGACGCTGTCCCAGGGCACGTGGTGGTTCAACATCCGCTCACTCGACAACTGCGGCAACTGGGACGCGGACTACGCGAGCTTCGGGCCGATCCGCATCGACACGACCGCGCCCGGCGCCGTGGGCCTGTTCAGCTCGAGCACGCACACGGTCGGCGTGCAGAGCTGCACGACGACGGTGAGCACGAGCTGGGCGGCGGCGAGTGACACCGGCGGCTCGGGCGTGCTCGGTTACGTCTGCCTGTGGAGCACTTCGCCCGTGGCGATCCTCGGCACGACGGTCAACAACGTCACCGGGACGTTCGTGCAGAACATCGGCTCGTCGACGAGCGCGCGCTACTTCCACGTGCGGGCCATCGACACCGCCGGCAACGCGGGTCCGGTGTCGACCTTCGGGCCGTTCTTCGTCAACGCCACGACGGTTTCGACCTACTGCACGGGCAAGACCAACTCGCTGGGTTGTGTGCCGTCGATCGGGACCAACGGCGCGCAGCCGACCAAGAGCGGCGGCAACTTCACGGTCAACTGCAGCAACGTGCTGAACCAGAAGTTCGGCCTCTTGTTCTTCGGCACGGCGCAGCTCGCGACGCCCTTCCAGGGCGGCACGTTGTGCGTCGCCTCGCCGACGCAGCGCACGCCGAGCACCAACTCGGGCGGCAACGCCAGCGGCAACAGCTGCACGGGCAACTACTCGTTCACCTTCACGACGGCGCAGATGAACGCCTTCGGAATGGACCCGGGGGAGACCTTCTTCGCGCAGTGGTGGATGCGCGATCCGCAGAGCGCGTCGACAACGGGACTCTCGAACGCGGTGCGTTTCACCGTGTGCCAATAGCGCCGGTCAACAGCAGGTTGTGACGTGAAGCCGGCCGGCGCGTGAGCGTCGGCCGGCTTCCTTCGTGCTCGGCGGCCTGTACGCTGCGCCCTCTCACTTCCACCGAGCATGCACCGACAACCCAAAGATCCCGCGGCGAGCGCACTGCTCGAGCAGGCCGCCGCGCACGGCGTGAATGTCGCCACGGTGGCCGAGTTGCGGCGCTACGGAGCGCGTTGCGCACCGTTCGTCGACGCGCTCGTCGGCGCGGTGCGCGACACGACCTCTCCGCAGTTGCTCGAGGACCTCGCCGCGGTGCTCGCGGCCCCGTGGGCGCGCGACGCGGCGTTCCAGCCGCTCGCCGAGCGCTACCGCAGCGCGCCGAACTCGCCGCCGAGCCTCAAGGCCGCGTTGGCGCAGGCCTTGGGAGTCCTCGCCGACGAGCGTTCCACCGCAGCGTTGATGGAGTTCGCCGCAGCGCGCAAACACGGCAACTCGCGAGCGGAGCTCGTCTCCGCGCTCGGCCGGCTCAACGGCGACGGCGTGCTCGAGCTGCTCGTCGATCTGCTCCGCGATCCGGGCGTCGGCGGTCACGCGCTCTCCGCGCTGCGCGTCTACGTCGAACGCACGCGCGATTCGATCGATCCGCTGCTCGTCAAACCGTTCCACTCCGACGGCCGCGCCTGGGTGCGGCGCGACGCCAAGGAGCTGCTGCACTTGCTCGACACGTTGCCCTGAACGCACCCGGCACGCCACCTCTTCCATACAACTCCCCGATGCGCCTGGCTTTCGCTGCCGTTCTCTTCGCCGCCTTCACCGCCTCCTGCGCCGCGCCCGCGCGCCCCGCCGGCGCTCAACACGCGCCCGAGGACGAGCGCGCGATCCTCGCCACGATCGACCGCTTCTTCGAGGCCATGCACCGCCGCGATGTGGCTGCCTACTCCGACTGCGTGCTCGCCGACGGCATGACCTTCACGCAGGCGCTCAAGGACGGTCGTTGGGAGTTCCTGCGCCGCTCGCAGGGCTCGCTCGCGACGGCGCTCGGCTCGGGCAAGGGCGTGCCGAACGAGACCTACTGGTCGCCGACGGTGCTGATCCGCGGGCCGATCGCCGTGGTGTGGACGCCGTACCGCTTCACGCTCGACGGCCGCGAGACGCACCGCGGCGTCGACATCTTCGACATGGTCAAGCTCGACGGCGAGTGGAAGATCGCCAACACGATCTGGACGCGCGAGCCGGGCGAAGACCTCGCTCCCGCGAGCGCGGACGACGTGCGGCCGGTGTCGTTGCGCTGAGCGCGAGCGCAGTCACGCGCCGCGAGTTCGCTCGCCGAGCGCTGCACGCAGCGGATCGAGCGCGGCTCCGAAGCGTTGCGCACGGCCGATCGAGCGCGCGTTCAGCGGCGCGCGAACTTGCGCGTAGGAAGCAGTGTTTACGGCGCGTGGATTGAGGTGGAAGTCGAGCACACGCTCGTCCCAGGGCAACTCGAGGAACTCGAGCAAGCGTTGCGCTTGCTCCCGCGGCGCCGCGACGAGTTGTTCGTACTCCACTTCGATCCAACGCAGCGGCAGCACGCGTTGGAAGTGCTCGACGGCGCGCGCGTACTCCCGCAGGAAGGCGCCGATCCACTCCAGGCGCGTGGCGTAGCTGTGCGCCGCGTGGAAGTTGCACGAGTAGATCGACAGACCCACGTCGAGTGGCGCGCGGCGCACGAACACGACGCGCGCGTCGGGCAGGCATTGCGCGATCAGGCCGAGGTGGAAGGCGTTGTGGGGGAGTTTGTCGGTCGCGCGCGTGGCGCCGGGTGCGAGCGCGTCGAGGCGCGCGACGTAGCGCTGGCCGAGCTGCTCGACGGACGCCAGCGAGTGCGGATCGAAGCCGCGTGCGAGCTGCGGCAGGTCGTCGAGTTCGCCGCAGGCGTGCACCTGTGCGTGGGTCGCGAGCAGTTGTTCGACGAGCGACGTGCCCGAGCGCGGGGCGCCGATCACGAACACCGGACGGGCGTCGCGGCGCGTCGCGCGCGGCAGACTCGCGAGGTTGGCGGCGCTCCAGGTCGTCGTGAGCGTGTCGACTTCGCGGCGCAACGCCGCGGGATCGAAGTGGCCGCTGCGTTGCTCGTTCGCGCGACGCCAAGCGTCGAAGGCGAGCTCGTAATGCTGTGCGGACTCGTGCGCTGCGCCGAGGGCGTGGAAGTGCATGTTCGATTGAGCCGGCGTGAGGCGCGCGAGATCGACGGCCTGCAGCAAGTCGAGCGCCTGCGCAGCTTGCGCGCCGCGGAGCGCGAGACGCGCGCGCAGCCAACGTTCGTCGAGTGACGGCGTCGGCGACGACGGCAGGCGAGCGAGGTGCTCGGAGGCCTGTGCGAGGTTGCCGCGGCGCTCGGCGAGGAGCGCGAGGCCGAGGGCGCCGCCCGCGTGTCCGCGCTCGAGAGCGTTCGTGTAGTGGCGCTCGGCGCGTTCGAGTCGCCCCGCTTCGAAGCACGCGGCGCCAGCTCGAACGCACAGCGCCGCATTGTGCGGTTCGAGCGCGAGCGCCTGTTCGAGGACGCCGACCGCGTCCGCGGTTCGGCCCGCAGCCAGCAAGGCCGCGGCGCGCGTGGCCTGGGCTTCGCTCGAACGCGGCGCGAGTTGGACCGCGCGTTCGGCGGCGACCAGCGCGTCGGGCCAGTTGGCGTTCTCGAGCAACGCGCGCGCGCGGACGGCGTGGGCGACGGCGAGCGTGGGCGCCTGAGCGAGCGCGGCGTCCGCGAGCTGTTGTGCTTCGCCCACCGCGCCGCGTTGCAGCGCGCCGACGGCCTCGAGGAGCAGCGCTTGGACGGACATCGCTCGCCTCGGCTATCGACGTGGCGGCGCACAAGCTTGAACGCGCGCAGAAACCAGGGTCCGGAACCGGTGCTCCCAGGCGTGCTCGAACGACGGCACAATTCCGGGATGACGCCTCGGATCAAGACTTGGATTGCCCCATTCGCCTTCGCTCTCGCCTTCGCCGTCGCCGCGTGTCAGTCCCAGCCGCTCGCGCGGCCGGAAGGGCCCCTCGAAGCGCGCACGATCGAAGGGATCGAACGTGTGCACGCCGCCGGCGAGGTCTACCTCGCCACGCAACCCAACGCAGCGGCCTTCGAACGGCTCGCGAAGTCGGGGGTCACGACCGTGATCGACCTGCGCAAGCGTGGCGAGCTCAAGGAATTCGACGAACGCGCCCACTTGAAGAGCCTGGGGTTGCGCTACGTGAACATCCCGTTCTCCAACGTCGAGGAGCTCACGGACGCGCAGTTCGACGCCGTGCTCGCCGAGATGCGCAGGCCGTCGTCGGGCGGGCTCGTGCTGCACTGCGCGTCGGCCAACCGCGTCGGTCCGATCTGGATCGCGCACCGCGTGCTCGACCAGGGCGCGGAGTTCGAGGTCGCGCTCGCCGAAGCGAAGGTCATCGGGATGCGCAACGCGGCGTACGGTGAACGCGCGAAGGCGTACATCGCCTCGCGGCGCTGACCGAGCGTCAGTCGAGCACCAGAACTTCCCCCGCCGCCGGAGACAGGTGGCGTTGTGCGTTCGCGCCGTCTGCTTGCAGCGTCACGTGCACGTCTCCGGGCCGCAGTTCGAGCACGGCCCCGGGCGGCGCCTCGAGCCGCTGGCGCAGCTCGGTGGACTCGCCGCGCCACACGACGGCGAGCGACACGAGTTCCGCGCCGCCGCGCTCGAGCTCGACGCGGGCCGCTGAAGTCGTGAGCTGCGGGCCCAGATTCAGCGTCTCGCCCGGCGCGAGGAACACGCGCGGCAGGACGAGCAACTCGCGACCCGCGAGCGCGACCTCCACGCGCTGCCAACCCGTCGTCAGCTGGCCGATGCGCACACGAGCCTGCCCGGTGTGGTCCTCGTCCAGCTCGACTCGACCCTCGACGGCGCGGCCGGTGCTTTCGTTCCACGCGCGCACCCAGCTCACCTCGAGCCCGCGTTTTTCGCCGCCTGTGAGCTCGAACACCACTTCGCCCAGGCCTGAGTCGGCTTTGGCGTCGAGCGCGATTTCGAGCAACGCGGCGCCGGGTGAGACCAGTTGTTCGATGCGCAGCGCGGCGCCGAACGGCGCCTCCGGACGGCGGACGAACAACCGCAGCGCTCGCGCGGGGAGGTTGGGAATCACGAACGTGCCGTCGGGGCCGCTCGTGGCGACGTCGCTCCACGGCGCGCGCGCGTCCTCGTCGTGCGCCTCGACCTTCCAGTCGGCGAGCGGCGCCTGGTTTGCGTCGAGCAACTTGCCGCTCAACTCCAGGCCGCGCTCGAGCTGCGCATTCCACACCACCACGCCGCTCGCGCCGACCGTGAGCAACGCCTGCGCGCGGCCGTGGTCTCCGCCGCCCGCGAAGATCTGCCAATCGCCGGCGGCGAGCCCGCCGATCACGAACGCACCCTGCGCGTCACTCTGCGCGCCGAACCGCTGAGCGCCTTCGCGCCACGCGTACACCGTGGCGCCGACCACCGGCTGCTGCTGTGCGTCGCGCAGCACCCCCTCGATGCTCGCGCCCTCGCTGCTCGTGCGGACCTCGCTCAAGCTGAGCGCTCGACCTTCGGCATACAACACGGCCCGCGCCAAGTGCGCCCCTTGCACGAACCGCACCTCGTCGAGCTCGATGGCGCTTGCACGGGTCAATGCTGGTTCGACGAACAGCAGCCGCCCCTCGGCGTCGCGTTCCGCCGTCGCACTCGCCCCAACGTCCAGATGGGCGAACGGCAGCTCGCTCAGGAGCTTCACCGGCGCAGCCCGGCCCTGAACGGAGCGAGTGATCCGCGCCGAAAACTGAATCGACGACGTGCGCATGGGCGCCTTGTGTGGGGAGCGCAGGTGAACGAGCTGCTCGCCCGCTTCCACTCGAATGCGGCGCACGTCACGACCCGGATCGAGCGCGAGGTCGAGCTCCATCGTCGGTTGGAAGCCGCGCCAGCGCAGCACGGCGCGTCCGGTTTCGTCGGTCGCGCCGACATCGTTGAGCGTCACGCCGGCGGGCGCGGCATAGAGCGTGTGACCGCCGAACGGCGAGTCGAGCGCGTCCGCCACGCGCACTTCGAGCGTGTACTCGAAGCGCGGCGCATCCCACGCCGCAAGCGTGTCTTGATCTGCCGCACGCGCGGCGAGCTCCGGGATCGCGCTGCGTTCCGGCGCGTCGACGGCCTCTGTCTCGCGCGGCGCACTCTGCGCAACATCGCTCGAAGGAGCACGTTGCTGCGCCGACACAAGGTCTTCTTCGGTCTGCGTGCGGGCGCTGAACCACAGCCAGGCTGCCAAGACTGCAACCGCCACACTCGAAACCACCGACAGTTTGCTCGTCATCAGCGCCACTCCTGCTCCGACGGTCCACGTCAACGGCCGAGGCGCCACACGCAGCCCGGCCAATCCGAACAGGAACGCATGTGCACGCCGCGAGCCGTGCTCGCGCTCGAGCGGGGCGCGAGCCCGCTCTCCAAGAGCCGCGCGCGGGCTTGCAGGACGTCGAAGGGGCGCAGATCCATCACGCGGCGCACCTTGAGCTCGTCCATCATCCTCGCCAGTGCTTGGCGGCTGTTGACCACATGTGCGGGGCTCGTGCGCGTGGCGAGATCGACGAGGTAGGCGTCCACCACCTCGGCCAGCTCACGCGTCTGCCCGTGCAGCGCCCCGAGCCCGTGCAGCGCCATGTCGCGCGCTCGGATGATCTCGTTGGCGCGCATCTCGGCCACGCGCTTGTCCGTCGAGATCGCCTGTGGGACTCGTTGCGGGAGGTGTTGCTGCCCGAGTCGAAAGGCCGGAGCGCGAGTCGTGCCCCAAGCGCGGTTCGCGGGGACCGCCAGCCCGCGCGGCCGGGGCGGCGCTGGGCTCAGGGGGCCACTTGACGGATGGGCCTGCTTCGAAGAACCTCCAGCCCGCGGTTGACGGACTCCGCCTCCCGCGGAGGTCTTCCGCGTGGCATGCAGGACTGGGCAGGGTTTCACCATGAGCACCCTCGCTTCGCTTCTCCGTTTCGCACCACTTGTCGTGGTCGGAGCGCTCGCCGCGGCCGGCGGTGGACGGCCAGCGAAGTCGACGGATGCAACGAGTCCCGCGGCGGCCACCGCCGACAGCGTTCCCGAAGGGCTCTCTGCCTCGGACTGGTCGAGCATTCGCGCCGCCTACGAGGCGGGTCGGCACAGGATCTTCGCCGCAGAGGGCGGCCGCGAGAGTTGGAGCGCTCGCAATCCCGGCCAGGGCTTGACACGACGTTCGACGAGCGTGGTTTCACGACACGGCCTGACGCTGGCAGCTGGAGCTGGGGCCTCGAGCTTCAGGGTTACGGCTGGGACGCCACGAGGGCCGTCACCGCGCCACTCGCTGCATCCACCGACGGCGGCCGTCTCTCGCGGGAGTGGGATGACTGTCTCACCGAGTGGTATGTCAACGATTCACGCGGACTCGAGCATGGCTTCACGCTGACGGGCCGCCCCGGCGGTTCCGACGCGCCGCTGACGATGGATCTGCACGTTCGCGGCGGCCTGCAGCCGGTCGTTTCGCCCGACGGGCGCAATGTGACGTTCACCGATGCGCAACTCGGCGCGGTGCTGAACTACAACGGCCTCAACGTCTTCGATGCCGAAGGGAACTCGGTGACTGCGAAGTGGTGCGCGCTCGAAGGCGATCGGCTGCGCCTGCAGGTCGACGACGACGCGGTCTGTTACCCGCTGACCATCGACCCGATCGTGCAGCTGGCCTACCTCAAGGCTTCCAATACCGAGATCGGCGACAGCTTCGGCTTCTCCGTCGCCGTCAGCGGCAACACGGCCGTGATCAGCGCGAAGGGCGAGAGCAGCAACGCCACGGGCGTGAACGGCAATCAGGCCGACAACAGCGCCACGTCCTCGGGTGCCGCCTTCGTCTTCGTCCGCTCGGGCGGCGTGTGGAGCCAGCAGGCCTACCTCAAGGCCTCGAATGCCGAGGCGCACGACGGCTTCGGCTACTGGGTGGCCATCAGCGGCAACACGGTGGTGGTCGGGGCGAATGGCGAGGACAGCAACGCCACCGGCGTGAACGGCAACCAGACCGACAACAGCGCGACGGAATCCGGCGCCGCGTACGTCTTCGTCCGCTCTGGCGGCGTCTGGAGCCAGTAGGCCTACCTGAAGGCCTCCAATGCCGCGACCATCGACAACTTTGGGGTCTCCGTGGCCGTCAGCGGCGACACGGTGGTGGTCGGGGCTCCGGGGGAGGACAGCGACGCCACGGGCGTGAACGGCAACGAGGCCAACAACAACGCCTCGTGGTCCGGCGCGGCCTACGTCTTCGTCCGCTCCGGCGCCACCTGGAGCCAGCAGGCCTACTTGAAGGCCTCCAACACGTCTGTGCTCGACTTCTTCGGCTGGTCGACGGCGCTCGCTGGCGACACGGTGGTGGTCGGAGCGCGCTACGAGGACAGCAACGCCACGGGCGTGAACGGAAATCAGGCCGACAACAGCGCCACCGATTCCGGCGCGGCCTACGTCTTCGTTCGCTCTGCGGGTGTCTGGAGCCAGCAGTCGTACCTGAAGGCCTCCGGTACCGGGGCCTACGACGAGTTCGGTTTCTCGGTTGCCGTCAACGGCGACACGGCGTTGGTCGGAGCTTACGCGGAGGACAGCAACGCCACCGGCGTGAACGGCAACGAGGCGGACGACAGCGCGACCAATTCCGGAGCGGCCTGTGTCTTCGTTCGGTCGGCCGGTGCCTGGAGCCAGGAGGCCTCCTCAAGGCTTCCAATACCGGGGCGAACGACTACTTCGGCTGGTCCGTGGCCGTCATCGGCGACACAGCGCTGGTCGGAGCGCACCACGAGGACAGCAACGCCACGGGCGTGAACGGCAACGGGGCCGACAACACTGTCACGGACTCCGGCGCGGCCTACGTCTTCGCCCGCTCGGGCGGCGTCTGGAGCGAGCAGGCCTACCTCAAGGCCTCCAATCCAGGTCTGTCCGATCTCTTCGGTTGGTCGGTGGCCCTCAGCGGCGACACGGTCTTGATCGGAGCGTATACGGAGGACAGCAGCGCCACCGGCGTGAACGGCAATCAGGCCGACAACAGCGCCGTGAACGCCGGTGCCGCCTACGTCTTCGAGCTGCCCAACTCGGTCACCTACTGCACGGCAGGGACTTCGACCAACGGCTGCGTGCCATCGATCAGCGCGACGGGTTGGCCGAGCATCGCTGCGGCGGCAGGCTTCTCGATCCATGTCGCCAACGTCGAGGGCCAGAAACTCGGATTGCTCTTCTACGGATTGTCCGGACGCGCGGCGACGGTGTGGGGCGCCGGTGGAACCAGCTTCCAGTGCGTGAAGACGCCGACGATGCGCATGCAGACGCAGACGAGCGGCGGCACGAATGGGCAATGCAACGGCGCGCTCAGTCAGGACTGGCTCGCCTACCTCACGACGCATCCCCTCGCGCTCGGGCAGCCGTTCTCGGCCGGAACCACGGTCAATGTGCAGGCTTGGTATCGCGACCCGCCGGCGGTGAAGTCCTCGAATCTGAGCGACGGTCTCGAGTTCGTGACGCAGCCGTAGAGCGCTCGAGGAGATCGAGCCAAGCTCGCGTGCCTGCGCTTCATGCACGAGAAGCGCAGGCACGCGGCTCTGCGAGTTGCCCGAACGCCTCGGTCCCCCACCTTGCCCTGACTGGCGCCAGTGAAGCCGCTTGACGGATGGGAGCGACGCGGCGGACTTGGTTCCATCGCGGTCGACGATCTCCGCTTCCTGCGGAAGTCGTCCGCCTGGTGTCCGGTTCCGGACGGAGCTCCACCATGAGCAGCCTCGCTTCGCTTCTTCGTCTCGCTTTCCTCGTTCTCGTGGGCACGCTCTCCGCGTCCGGCGGTGATCGGCCGGCGACGGCTGGCAAGGAGACGACTCACTCTGCGACCTCCGCCGACACCGTCCCGGAAGGGCTCGCCGCCTCCGACTGGTCGAGCATCCGAGCCGTCTACGATGCGGGCCGGCACAAGATCTTCGCCGTCTAAGGCGCGCGCGAAACCGAGAAGACCTGGACCGCGCGCAATCCGGGCCAAGGCTTGAACACGACGTTCGACGAGCGTGGATTCACCACAGGCTCCGATGGAGGCTGCTGGAGCTGGGGCCTCGATCTCCGCAGCTACGTGTGGAACGCCCCAACGCTCGTCACCGCGCCGTGCTCCACATCCACCGAAGGCGGCCGTCTCGCGCGCGTTTGGGACGAATGCCTCACCGAGTGGTACGTCAACGACTCACGTGGCCTCGAGCGCGGCTTCACCGTCGCAAGCCGCCCCGGCAGCGCCAGCGCGCCGCTGACCTTGGATCTGTCGATCCGCGGGGATCTGCGCCCTGTCGTTTCGATGGACGGTCGCACTGTGTCGTTCACCGATGCGCAAGGCGGCACGGCGCTGAACTACAGCGGCCTCACGGTGTTCGACGCTGATGGAGACACGGTGACGGCGAATTGGCGCGCGCTCGGCGACGATCGGCTGCGCCTGCGCGTCGAAGATGCCGGGGCACGCTATCCGCTCACCATCGACCCGATCGTGCAGCAGGCCTACTTGAAGGCCTCCAATAGCGCTGCGCTCGACACCTTCGGCTACCCGGTGGCCGTCGATGGCAACACCGTGGTGGTCGGCGCTCGCAGCGAGGACAGCAACGCCACGGGCGTCAACGGAAACCAAGCGAGCAACAGCGCCGGGAACTCCGGCGCTGCTTACGTCTTCGTTCGCTCGGGCGCCGTCTGGAGCCAGCAGGCTTACCTCAAGGCCTCGAACACCGAGGCGGGCGACGCCTTCGGCGCCTCGCTTGCCATCAGCGGCGACGTGATCGTGGTCGGGGCGCCGCTGGAGGACAGCAACGCCACGGGAGTGAACGGCAATCAGGCCAGCAATGGCGCGACGGACTCCGGAGCGGCGTACGTTTTCGTCCGCCCGGGAGGCGTGTGGAGCCAGCAGGCGTACTTGAAGGCTTCCAACACCGGCGGGGCCGGGCTTGGCAACTTGGGGGACTTGTTCGGCCATTGCGTGGCCGTCAGTGGCGACACGGTCGCGGTCGGGGCTCCCGGAGAGGACAGCGGCGCCACGGGCGTGAACGGCAATCAGACGAGCAATGGCGCTGCGGGCTCGGGCGCAGCCTACGTGTTCGTCCGTTCGGGCGCCGTCTGGAACCAGCAGGCCTACCTCAAGGCATCCAACACCGAGGGGAACGACGAGTTCGGCTTCTCGATCGCGATCAGTGGCAACACGGTCCTGGCGGGTGCTCGCGGGGAGTCCAGCGACGCCACGGGCGTGAAAGGCACTCAGACGAGCAATGGCGCTGCGGGCTCGGGCGCAGCCTACGTCTTCGTTCGCTCGGGTGCCGTCTGGAGCCAACAGGCTTACCTGAAGGCCTCCAATACGGATGTGGGGCACGAGTTTGGCCTTTCGCTCGCCGTCAGCGGCGACGCCGCCGTGGTGGGCGCGTGGGGCGAGTCCAGCAACGCGACGGGCGTGAACGGCACTCCGACCAACAACAGCACGTGGAGCGCCGGTGCTGCATACATCTTCGTCCGCTCTGGTTCCGTCTGGAGCCAAGAAGCCTTCCTCAAGGCCTCCAACACCGAGGAGTACGACAATTTAGGCGCGTCCGTGGCGGTCAACGGCGGCACCGTATTGGTGGGCGCGCCCTACGAATCCAGCAGCGCCACGGGTGTGAACGGCAACCAATCGAACAACGACACGTCGTCCTCTGGCGCGGTCTACGTTTTCGTTCGTTCCGGTGGCATCTGGAGCCAGCAGGCCTACCTCAAGGCCTCCAACACTGGGGTAGATGACTAGTTCGGGTCGTCCGTGGCCGTCAGTGGGCGGATAGGAACTCCAAGCGGATGACTTCCGCCGGAGGCGGCCGTCGTCGACGGGGCAAGGGAGGTTCGCCGCGGCTGGGCGATCCTTCAAGTCGCCACCAGAGCCCAGATCGGGCTCCTTTGGCGGGCTGGCGAGCCGTTCGAGGCCCGCTGGGGCGGTGGTGCGGGCGCGTTGGATACGGCCGGACCTACTCGCCAGCGCGGGTTGCGGGCGAGGAGCGGGCTCGACGTGGTGAAGGGCGGCGGCTCAGGCGAAGTCGAACTGTTCGCGTGAGCGAGCTGGCGCGGGCCGTGGAGGCTCGGTCGGGTGGCCGAGATGCGCGAGGATCTTGCGCACGACGACTGGGTCTGTGAGCTGTGCGATGAGGCGGCGGGGGCCGCTCTCGTCAAGGGCAGGTGAGGACGTCGAGGGCGAAGACGCGCCGCAGGAGTTCGGCCCAGGTCGAGCGCGACGAGCGCGACGAGCGCGAGCGGGCGGAGGTGCTGGGCGCGGTCGGTGAGTTGGGAGCGAGCGGGCCGCAGGAAGGCGAAGTGGATGCGGGCGCGCGCTTGGGGACGACGAGG
>Ga0169931_10011844_pt1 | contig 12196 bp, 15 predicted proteins | sample Kivu_15m_20L_FD_129675 | JGI IMG/M metagenome (GOLD analysis project Ga0169931, IMG submission 129675) | Freshwater microbial communities from Lake Kivu, Western Province, Rwanda to study Microbial Dark Matter (Phase II) - Kivu_15m_20L... | ecosystem: Environmental > Aquatic > Freshwater > Lake...
GTATTTGATAAACTATAAATTTCGGCACACAATGATTGTAATGCATTGTCTTTTGTTATTAAAATCCAATTACGATTATATGTTAACTCGTGTAATATTTCGTCGTATTGTGTATCTTCTGAATATATAATAAGATTTTTACAAGATTTATATATTTCATTATATATTTCATTATATTTATCTATTTCATTATAATTAGTATCTATTTCATACATATTTGTAGTATGCTTATTATTTTCTCTAATATTTTTACTATTTTGTTCTGTTGTATTTAATAAATAAATATTGTCAAAATCATCCGATAAATTTATAGGAATAAAACCACCGTGTGTAGTATTGAAAGACACCAAATTATATTTTTCATTTTTGGTGGTTGAAAATACTTCTTTGCATTTTTTTATTAGACCAATTATTCTCTCGTGAACTCCAAGTTCGCTGTATAAACGGAGATTAGTATAATCTTTGTGATGTATTTTTGTATATTCATTTTCATTTAATTTATATTTTTTATTGTTTATACAAAGTTCCATTTATGATTATCAATAAAAAAATATGTTTATATTTATTTTTATTTTTAAAAATATAAATATAAAAATTTTGCTACAAGGTGTTAATTTGGCTACACCTTTTCTAAAGGTGTTTGGTGTTAGAATTCAGGAGTATGTTTTTTAAATAAACATCCCTGTGCTAGTAATCCCTTAATTGGATTAACAACAGCTGGATTTTGATGATCGCAATTCGTCATCCAAATTTTAATAATACAAAAATTTTTTTTAGGTGAAATAGTTATCCCAGTAACAGATTTAACAAAGGCAGCACCATTACTTATCGATCCTCCAACAATCCTATAAATTAAATCAGACCATGCTTTAGGTACGTTTTTATTCATGACTTTATAAGAGAAACAACCTCCGTCTCTATTTTTCCTATCTTCCCACATCGGAATGATACCTTCTTTCATCATAAATAACATACAATTTTCTACAAGTTGAGGCGGCAAAGATTCAGTAACTGCAATAGTTTCTTCAACTGTGCTAAATGTAGAAATAGGAATATAACTTTTCAAACTCCAATCCGTATTATGAGGCAAATGTGCCCATAGTGTCCACTTATCAGACAGTTGGTGAAATTCCGAATTTGAAGGTGCTGTTTCCATTGTATCTGTATGCTGGGATAACATAATATAATGTAATATCTCAATTTTTTTTTAAATTGTTTTCTAATATATATATTATTCTTTTTCTTCTATATGATTTGCAATTGATAACTTATAACCACTTTTTTCGAGTAAAATGCTGTCGTTTTTATCTGTAAAATCTAACTCAATTTTGTTTACATCATGGTCAATTATTTTTAGACTACATTTATCGATATCTTTAATATCATTTTTGAATTGTAAATAATGTTTTAAATAGAAAATAAAAAAATCCTTAGTGAATCTATTACCAATCACATAATAATTATAGTATTCGGTTTTCAGGTCGATTTTATATGATTGGTTCTCTCCAACTTTAAATTCAATAAGCATAAATCTTATGTCAGATAATTCTGGCTTTGCATCTTGATAATTATTTTCATAAAAAATTCTTTTAACTACACACTTGTCATTTATATTATCATTTATATTATCATTACGAATTATAAAATCATAATCATTTATACTATCATATAATATTCCGTGTTTTACATACTGACTTTTATTGTTGTTATTATCATTAATTTTAGATAAAATGTTATTGATTATCGTTATCAAATCATTTTTAATTTTTAATAATGCTGGGTTTGTTTCAATTAATTTATTTGATATATGATATATTTTAAATGTAAAAATTTGAAATTTACTAAACAAATAAATACAATTAAATGATATTTCCATAAACATTTTTCTAGATTGGTCCGGAAATCTTCTCTCTATCATATCTCCTACAAGAACACCAATGAAAATCAAATTTATTAAATGACTTATCATTATTAATATAATCAATAATGATATTTATTTAAATAGTTTATTTATATTTTCTTTCTAGTAACAACAATGTATAAAAAACAACAATGTATAAAAAGGTAAATTTTCCATTTATTGTTCATCAGCATAAAAGAATGGTTCTCCGTCCTTTAGATATCCTACTTTCTCGCCTTGTTCTCCTTCTTCAGTAAGTTCCCAAATGAATCCGTTTTCATCGTCATTTGTGCAGTAATTTTTATCGTCGATTTCGATTTCAAATATTTCCTCTTCTTCTTGTTCTTCTTCTTGTTCTTCTTCTTTAGTTTCAGTTTCGACACTGGCCTCTTCATCTTGTTCTTCATGCTGTTCCTCTTCTTCATCTTCTTTTTCTTCATCAACTGCTTCTTCCTCATCTTGTTCCTCTTCATCTGCATCTTCATCTTCTTCTACTTCATCAAGTGCTTCTTCTTCATCAAGTGCTTCTTCTTCATCAAGTGCTTCTTCTTCATCTTCTTCTACTTCATCATCTTCTTCCTCTTCATCATCTTCTTCCTCATCTTCTTCATCTTCTTCCTTTATCATCATATCTAATTTGTCATCTAACAGTTTAGCTAGACGTTCGCCTTTTTTCTGAAGGTTTAAAGCAACAGTATTTATATCTTCGGGCTTATGTTCTACATAAGTAGGAAATGATAAATCAAACTCTTCTTCTTGTTCATCTTCTTCTATTTGATCAACTTGATCTACTTCTTCTTCATCAACTTCTTTTTCGTCAGTATTATTTTCTTCACTAACAGAGTTTGATTCAGTAGATTCTTTAATACGTATTTCAATATTTTCATTTTCACAACTAGTCACAATACTTGATTTTTGGATGGTATCTGTAACTACAATAGAATGAATTGTTGCATTATTACTATTATTTTTCATTTCTTTTATTTCGTCGTTCAAATTTGTAATTTTATTCACTAACTTATCTAGAATAGGTATCATATGTTCATATTTTTCTTCTATTTTATGTAATTTATTTTCCAAAGTGGTAACCTGAAGACGAACAATATTCTCTGTTATATCTTTAATATTAATAAAATCAATACTATCACTTTTTTTAGTATCTGTATCAGAATCAAAATCATAACCATTAACTTTTTCCATAGAAATTTTTCTATTAAATTCTTCAGCAATAGATGGTAATTGAATTAATTGCTGGTGTGTTTTTTCTAATAATTCGTGTCTTTGAATATAATTAGCCAGCAATTTATTTAATCCTTGTTGAATTACTTTTTCAACATCACACATAATATTTTTAATATCAAATAAATGTTCTGGGTTACAATTCTGCATTGTTGTATATTTTATTATATAACAATTCGTTTAATATGATTTAAAAAATAATTTATCTATTTCATATATGATGGAAGATATTTGTTTAGTTGAAACAGACCAAATAGATGCGAAAGTTCAAATAATTTTAAGACAAACCAACTACACACCAGAACAAGCTAAAGAAAAACTACAACAATTGAATTTTAATGAAGAGGAGGTAATTAGAGACTATTTTGGAGTTACTAAGAAACCAACCTCAGGAAAAATAACATCTGTTAATCAAACGATATACAAACAATTAAGGGGATATTTAGACGGTGCAATGAATAATTATCGCGAAAGGGTTAATAATGGCGAAGCTAAAAAAATTATATAACTATAGTGTATAATGTCTTTAAAAAGTTATTTTAGAAAGGACCATAAATACAAAAGTCAAGCCGATTTAAAAGACATGACGGCTGAAGAGATAGTTAGTTTAAATCCATCTGATATTGGTTTTTACGTTGAAACTGAAACTAATGGAATACCATTAACAGGAGTTAAAAAGAGAGCATTATTTAATTTATTATCACGAAAGAAAGTAGAAAAAACAGCAGGAATTAATTTGAAAACTAGAGAGAAAATTATCAATGAATTTTTAAACCGCGAAGGGTTAAGAAATGATCCGCAAGTAACAAAATTAATTGTTGATACTGATTATAAAGTTACAAGCGATAGATTGCAAATGAAATCAATGGAAAATAGATTGAGAAAATTAAGAAACGAAAAGGAAATTCCATATACAGAAGAAGAAGAAATGTATTTAAGACTGAAAAAAATAGGTGGAAAAACAAGAAAAACAAGAAAAGTATACAAAAGAAGACGAACCTATAGAAGAAAATAAAATGGAATTATAATATACATAATTTATAATATTATAATTCAAAATGACAACACGAAAATTATTAGTTCAAATATATTCAGATATTCACTTGGAAAGATGGGATACAATGCCTTCAATACCAGTAAAAGCTGATTATTTAATTTTGGCAGGAGATATTTGTCAATTAAATCATCGATTATTCTATCCATTTTTAGATTACTGTTCTAAAAAATGGAAAAAGACATTTTATATTCCAGGAAATCATGAATATTATTCTTACAATAAAAATATGAATGAACTAGAATTTGACTATAAATATCGCATTGAATATAGATATAAAAATATATTTTATTTGAATAATTCTATGACTAAATTAAATGATGATATAAATATTTACGGCACAACATTTTGGACGAATCCTCCTTTTAGCTCTAAATATGAAGGTATAATATATGTAAATGATTACAATTATATAAAATATTTCAAACAATATTCAGGTGATAAAGGTCTAGGACATGATTTAGGTCAAATCGTTAACTTAGATGTTCCGAAGGTAAGAGAATTGTCAAATGATTCATATAGACAGTTACATGATTATTTGGCTAGAGAGAATAAAAAAACAATTGTTGTCACACATTTTCCACCGACAAGAACAGGAACATTACAGCCAAAACTTCTTGCTCAACAAAGAATTATCAATTCATATTTTGCGTGGCCGGATGATACATTAAATAATTTCAGGTTAAATAATGTATTAGCGTGGGTAAGTGGACATACACACTGGTCTTATGATTTTTATAAAAATAATATAAGATTAATTAGTAATCAATTAGGATATACTACGGAAATAGAAGAAACAGGTATTGACGATTATGGTTTATACGAAATTAACGTCTCTTAAGTTTTTGTTTTTTAGAGTTTGGTTTTATTATTAAACTTATTTGTGAAGAAGACATATTAGGAAGGGATGTTGATGAGTCAAATATCATAGCATTTAGTTGATTAATATGATCAACAAAATAAATAATAAAAAATGCTAAAACGAGTAAAATTAGACCAACAAAATTTTCCGACATATATTCTATAAAAGAATGTACTGTCCATTGTTCATCGACTTCACTATTCATATTATAATCCAATAAAAAATAATATTGTAATTTCAATGTACTGTATACTATATTATTATACTATGTATTTATATTACAATATTATTCTAATTTTGAGCAAATCCAAAACGTTCACTTAATATATTTGTTTTCGTTTGTTTTTTTTGTAATTTTTTTAATTTAATATTATTAGTCGGTATTATTTTATTATTGATAATAAAGTCATCATTATCTTCGTGAAGTTCAGGCATTACACGTGTTAAAGGTTTATCAACAACTAAAAATAATCTTTCATTGCGCAACAATGAACGGAACTCTTGAATGCTTAAATTTCCATAATACTTTTCCAACATATAATAAGGATTTGGTGCTGGTTTTATATTTTTGTTATAATTGTAAACTTTTGAATAAATATGATTCATCAACTGATATCGTTCAAATTTAATGGAGCTATCAATATTTTCTTCCATTAAATGAGCCACTGCACACTCTGGACTACAAAAACATCCATATACTTGATAAGTGTCATTTATAAAATGTTTTGGAATATATACGGGTGGATTGTCGAATTCACACGTATCCCAGAAACAAGCAGACTTTTTATTATCAATATTATTAATATGTAAATTATGTTCAAGTATTTTCAATTTCTTCCAAATATCTCTAATATCATTATTTTTTATTTTTGATGAATCTATATCAAAATCAGTAGACTCCGCATCAGCTTCATATTCTGATAATCTTGATGATACATTAATTATATCGTTTGCAGAGTTGGTTTCATTATTTATGGTGTCAAAATATAGATTATTAGCATGAGAAAAAGAATAACCGTCAAAATTGGAACCAAATAAATTTGTTGACTTTAAATCTTTCGATGAACACTTTAAATGTAAAATGCCATTAGGTTTTGTCTCTCTAACTGTGTTTAAAGGTACTATCTGTTGTATAATTTTACCTCCCTTAGGTTTGCGACCTCTTTTCTTGGCTACTGGTTTATCTATTGTTAATTGTTCAGAAGATTTTTCAGGTAACTCCTCTTCTTGTTCATCATTATCCGAATTAATAACTTCATTAATACAACTCATATTATGAAGATTTGTATGTTCATTTTCTTCTATTTTTACAACAATATTTTCTTCAATTTTCTCAATGTTGTTTTCTGCAACTTTACATTCCTGATTCTCAGCTTTTTCAATATCTTTTTTTGATTTACGTCCTCGTTTTTTTGCTACAACTACAACATTTGTATTATTTTCTTCTATTTGTGCTATTTGTGCTATTTTTTTTGGCATTATACTTTAAATTATAATATTCAATTTAAATTGTTTTTTTATATATTATACGCATTTACAAGATTTCATTTACAAGATTTCATTTACAAGATTTCATTTCCTAGTTTTTTGAATCATAACACTCTCTACATACTGGAATATAATTTTCTGAACCAACAATTGTTTGCTCTTTTTCATCTGTTAATCTCATCGAAAAGATGCCTTTTGTTCCGTTTTTACATAATGAACATAGAGATTTCAACTTTTCAACTTTATCACATAAAGGTATTAAGTCTAACATTTGCCCAAATTTTTTTCTCTCGAAATCTCCATCTAATCCACAAACGTAAATTTGCTTTCCATGTTTCAATAATTTATTCACAAATTCTGACAAATCAGGAAAGAATTGTCCTTCATTTATAAGAATAACGTCACTCTTCGCCACGTTAAATTTATCTTGAATGCGTAATGTTTTATTTACATTTTCTTCAAGAACAATAAAGTCTGTCAATATATCCATTAATTTAGCAGTTTTAATACAGGGAATTTTTATTTTATCGTGAGTAGATAACAACTCTTCATCATAACGATTATCTATAGTGTGATTAATGGCGACAACAGGAATATTGCAAAACTTACATTGTTTATATATTTCAACCAAACGAGTAGTTTTTGAGCTGAACATAGGTCCTAATATTATTTCGAGATATCCTGATTTATATGATGAAGCCATATTATTAGTTTTATTCATTAAATATCTTTAATATTTTAATTTTCAATTTTAAATTTTAAATTAATTATATATTAAACAAAAATAATAAATATAATTAAATGACAAGCAGCGGTATACCTCTAGTAGAAGTTTATAGACCGAAAAATCTAGAAAATATTGTGCTAGACCCATTAAATAAACAAATTCTCAAAAATATAATAGAAACGTGTTATTTTCCCAACTTATTATTTTATGGTCCACCTGGAACAGGTAAGACAACAACAATCATAAATTTAATAAATGCATATCAAGATAAAATGGGTATTAAAAACAAAGACTTGGTAATTCATTTAAACGCATCTGATGAAAGAGGTATTGATATCATTAGAAATCAAATTAATTTCTTTGTGAATTCAAAACCCTTATTTAATAATGGTATGAAATTTGTAATATTGGATGAAGTAGATTATATGACGAAAAATGCACAGCAAGCTTTAAGATATTTATTGCAAAATTATACAAGCAATGTAAGATTTTGTTTAATTTGTAATTATATTAGCAAAATAGATGAGGGATTACAAAATGAATTCATACGTTTAAGATTTAATCAACTTCCCAAAGAGGAAATAATAGCATTCCTAAATAATATATCAGTATCGGAGGACTTGAATTTGTCACAAAAAACGCTTTCATGTATTCAAAAACTTTATAAGTCAGATATAAGAAGTATGATAAATTTTATGCAGTCAAATCAAAATTTGGAAAATGAATCACTAAATATTATTGACAATGATATATGGGAAGAACTACTTAATAAGATTAATAATAGAGAGAAACTCGAACATATAAATAATTATATTCATTTGATAAGTATAGACTACAATATCGATAAAAAGAATATAATAAAGGATTTCCTAAATTATATTATTAAAACGCATCCTAAATATCTTCACAATAAGTTTTTAGATTTTGTAGAAAACTTGATGCATTCCCAAAACCAAAATATAAATACTTATGTTAATTATTTAATTTCCAGATTATCATCCTTATCCATATAATATCTATTCATTCTCATATGTAATTTAATCATAAATTCATTAGGAGGTGAACTTTTCGAAGGGTCAAAAAAGTTTTGCTTAAGACTATATTCTCCTTTTGGAGAATTTATCTTCATGGTTGTAGGCAAATTTTGCGAAATAGGAATAGGGAGACTTCTTTCACGGATGACGTAGTGATTTGTTGCTAACATTCTTTATATTATATATTAAAGAAAATAATTGAAATAAAATTAATATAAAGAATATAAAGACACATTACCTTTATATTGTATGTCTATAACAATGAATATTGATCAAGAATGGGAAAATTTTATATCGTCGGACTATAACAATGACGATATATCATCTGACGAGGAAGAATATTCTCAGCTAAATCAATTTTCAAAAAATGACGCTGAAGATTTTGTTTCGGCTAATTTGATTATTGATATGGATATTGTTGCTCCTAAAGCTACCGATATTTATATTAGTACAAAAACCAAAATTGCTTATTTGAATAGCATGATTGATTTAAAGTCTTTATTCTGGAGTGTTCCCGTTATATCATATTCAACACCGATAAATGGTGTTATTAAAAAACAAATGAAATTTAATTCAACTACTAAAGAAGAGTTAGAATTTATACAAGATAAGATAAAAAACGAAACTTATTTTGAAGAACACGTGATAACTCATATTGATAATCCAGCGGGACGTATTAAATTTAAAGATACTCGTAAAATAAGTATAGGGATTTCAAAAAAAGACATCTTGAGTTATCGATGCAAGAAGAAGAGTGCGTTTTATAATTGTTTTGTTATTATTTTACGTATGAAAATTGAAAATGTGTTTAAAGAGTTCCACGTGAAAGTTTTCAATACAGGAAAACTCGAAATACCCGGTATTCAAAATGAGACAACTTTTCAAATGATATTGTCAGAGGTTGTAAAAACACTTCAACCTTATGTTGATTCTAAACTGGATTACAAGCCGGATTCAGAGGAAACTGTTCTTATCAACTCAAATTTTAATTGTGGGTTCTTTATTAATCGTGACGAATTATTTGAAATATTAACGAAAAAATATAATATCCAGGCAATTTACGACCCTTGTTCATATCCTGGAATTCAATGTAAATTTTATTATAATCCAGACATTGGTTTACAAAACGGATGTCAAATTTCAGAAGAAAATAAACATCTTTATCAAAATGTAAAGGAAGTATCTTTTATGATTTTCCGCACTGGAAGCGTGCTAATTGTCGGAAAATGTGATGAAAATGTCTTGATTATAATTTACAATTTCTTAAAAATTATTCTTAACAATGAATATAAAAATATTTGTCAAAAATATTCAGTTGGTGATGATAATGCGGTATTTACTGTCAAAGATAAATCTAAAAAAGTTCGTAGGAAAAACGTTATTGTAGAATTTACGTCATAAACCAAGCAACAAATTTTTCGGAAGTATCTTCTAATTTATCGTTGAAATCGTCTGATAAAAATTTATTTAAACAATTATTTATTACTTCTTGGTTCTTTATGAATTTTTTTACTAATAATACACAGACATCAAAAAAATATTCAGAATTATCAATACGATAAAATAAATGTTCTATAATTTCATTTAAATGCTTGAGTTTTGATTTATTTGTCAAACCATTTAATTTTTTATAAATGAGTTCTATATTCTCTAAATTTTTTATACTTGTAAAATCGTGATTAATTATTTTAAATAATAATGTTTTATATAAATCAATATATATATTGATAATATCTAATTTTAAACGAGTATAATCAGATACTTCTTCATTATTTTTTTTGATTTCAGGATTTATTTCAAAAATGGTTTTCTTATATACATAAGTTGTCGCATCTCTCGAAGTTAATTGTAAAAACATTTTTTCATCTTCTGAAATTTGACCTACAAATTCAACGTAAAAATAGAATGCCTTTTGACAATGAAAATATACTAAATCAATATTTTTTGTATAAAGCAATATGTAATTAAACACATTTATTATTGTATCTAAACCTCTTACTATTATGAATCGTGAAAAAGTAGATTTTTTTAATTTTATATTTTCTGTTATAAATTTAAAATAATCAATAAATAACTGAGATATTTTTTGAACTATATCTGTAATTTCAGTGTCTAATTCTTTTCTATAATTATCAATATTATGTAATGAATAATTTATTTCTTTTGTAGCAAAACTTTTCATTATATAAATTACAATTTAAAAATATTTAAATTAAAATACTTTTAATATATAAGTATTTAAAGACTAATATTATTAAATTATATAATATGTCTGAACAAAAACCTACTCCAAAGAGTGAGACATCTACTGCTCCAGTTGCAGCGCCATTTAATTATAGGTTGCCATCCGATGTTACCATGAAACACGCTAGTAAGCTTGCTATTGTGGATGATAAACCTATCATGTTAGATTATTGGGCACCTTCACTTGACAAGAAAGCTCTTGTTGGTGCTAGAGAATCAGGTGAGAAGTTGTTAGTAAAATCAGAAGATGAGTATACATCGAGTATTCAAAAATTTTATAAGTCTGGAACAGAATTTATTATTATTACTGAAAATTCCATTTACATTGTTGCTAGTGATATTCCAACTAGAAAGATTTCTTAACAAGTTTTATAAAAAATTGATTATTAAATTTTATTTATTATATAAAATAACTTAAAGATATGTTATATAATTATGTATAGAATGGAGGACGAATCCACATTGATATATTCAGCATCTGACATTGACAATTATGTTATGTATAAAATTGTCCCGAAAAATCCGGAACTAAAATACTGCTATATTGGTCATACTAATAACTTTGTTTTTAGAAAAAGACAACATTATTTGCCTTGTATAGATATAACTCATAGCAAATCGCATTTAAAAATTTATCAAGTTATAAGACAAAATGGTGGCTGGGATGAATGGGAGATGATTGAGATTGAAAAATTTAATGGTAAAACAAAATTAGAAGCAAGAATAAGAGAACAAGAGCTTATTGACGAATACCAAGCTAATTTAAATTGTCTAAAAGCATATATTACTGAGGATGAACGAAAAGCCACAAAAAATGCTATTACTGAAAAATACCGACAAAATAATAAAGAATTACTTAAAGAACAAACTAAGAAATACAAAGAAGACCATAAAGAAATTATTGCCGAACAGATGAAAAAATATCGTGCAGAAAATAAGGAAAAAATTTATGAGAAAACAAAGGAATACAGAGAAAATAATAAAGAAAAACATCAAGAATTACAGAGAATTTGGAGAGAAAAGAATAAGGAGATTTTGAAGGAGAAGAGAAAACTTAAAACTTCTGAATTGAAAGAGGAAAAAATTAAACAAAAAGCGTTATTAGAACAAACACCAGAATGGCAAGAAAAACAAAAACAAATTCAAGAAGAAAAAGAACGTATAAAAAAAGAAAAAAGAGATAAATATAACGAAGAGAGAAGACTTAAAAGATTACAGGAAAAACAAAATAGTGAATGGCTTGAAAAAATTTAATAAATGAAAAACATTAAGGAATTACGAAATTATCTAAAAATACTCAGCCATTTGTATACCTTTTATCTCTAAACCATTTTTTGTGTAAACATTTTTTACTGCATTATCACAATCTAATATTACTTTATAACAATTATTCTCTCTAGCAATTGTTTTCAAGATGTGTAAAATTTGTTGGCTTACACCTTTACCCCTGATATGTTTTGCTACTACTATATCCTCTATATGTCCGACACTTTTACCATCGCGAATTATTTTAGGCTCAATGATAATAGTTCCTGATGCGACTATTTCTATATTATTGGATGATTTGTGATTTATTACGCCGACTATTATTTTGCCCATTTGATGAATTTTTTCTATATTTTCAAGAAATAAAGATGTTTCAATATAA
>Ga0169931_10011845_pt1 | contig 12196 bp, 7 predicted proteins | sample Kivu_15m_20L_FD_129675 | JGI IMG/M metagenome (GOLD analysis project Ga0169931, IMG submission 129675) | Freshwater microbial communities from Lake Kivu, Western Province, Rwanda to study Microbial Dark Matter (Phase II) - Kivu_15m_20L... | ecosystem: Environmental > Aquatic > Freshwater > Lake ...
AGGTGCATGGCACCTTAAGCGAAAACCTCAGAGAATTCACTGGTTTTGCATCACACGGGATGACGCCGGGGACAGTCCCCGAAAGGCACTGATGCAGGGATGGAACAGCGGCCCCCGGGCCGGGCGGCACGGGCAAGCAGTGCATGGCACTTTCGCACTTCTGTCGGGTACGACGGACTGGAAGTCCGTCGTACCGTAAAGGGGGGCCGGTCGTGTGCCGTGGACCCTGGGATTTCCACTTCTCATGGGTCCCATTCGTCCCATGTGTCCCATAACACCCCGGCAGTGCGTGGCCGAAGTTTGTGTCAGGTTCGTCGGCGGCCGATGACATCGGCCGCCGGCCGGGGTACGACGGACTGGAAGTCCGTCGTACGTGCATTGAGGTGCATGGCACCTTACGCGCAAATCCTTTTTGCCGGCCACGGCCCAAGTCATTTCCCCTGTGTTTGCGACTGCGGGGACTGTCCCCGGCAACGGCGCAGTCATTGCCGTTTCTGTGGACTCTTCGGTTTGTGACGATTCTACCGTCCAGCCAGCTACCGCAGTTGCACGCCCGCCGCCGTGGCCGCGGGGACTGTCCCCGGTGTCAATCCAAATGATGCGGATACCAATAAAATCTCTGGGATTTTCGCTGTAGGTGCCAAGTTTCGCTGCAGGTGCCATGCACTTTGACGTCGTGCGTACCGTTACCGGGGGATTGACATCCCCCGCACGCCTTGTCACGGTGGAGCGGATCCAAAGAACAAAATCATGTGTTCTTTATACAATTTCACCATTCCACCCCAAGGCCGGATGGCACGGGCAAGCGGTGCATGGCACTGTTGCACTTCTGCAGGGGTCGACGGACTGGAAGTCCGTCGTACCGTAAAGGGGGGCGAGTTTTGCCCGCGGACTGCCGTCTGGCCGGAGCCGTACTGCTGCACAGTTCAGGCGGGTGGCTGCTGGGGTGCATCAGCGGGCTTATCAGCTGGGGCATTCAGGTTTTGCCGCATTTCCCGAAGCCGAATCAGGAGTGCATTGGTGGAGAGACGAATGCGCGCTCCTTCAGGTGCAGATTCGATCCGCCTGATGGCGTCGTCCAGAATTTGCTTCGCCTGGGCTGTGCGATTGTTGCGTGCAAGCAGACCTGCGAGCTGTTGCTGGGTTCGCAACAGCGCCAGCTGATACGTCAGACCTTCCGGAAACTGTTCCACCAGCTGCTGCAGTATTTCCACCGATTCCAGCAGTCCGGCTTCGGCCCGAATCACCTGCCCCTGAAGGTTTTGTACGGCAGCAATTCGTGACAGCGTGGCTGCGTGCAGGCTGCGGTATTCAGGGATCGTGGGATGTTTGTCCATCAGCTCACGACTGATCTGCAGCGACTGCTGCAGTCGCTGCATGTCCACCGGACGAAAGGAGTTGAGGGAACCGAGCGTATCGGCGAGCTCGAATCGAAAGAGATCGACTCCCGGGAATTCCTGTTGAAGGGCTTCAAGAATTCGTACCGCCTTCGAGAATGACGCATCAGCTTCCTGAAAATCGCGGCGGAACTGAGCGATGCGGGCGTGGTCGCGGGTCGCGCGTGCCAGCGCCAGTCGGTAGGCCGTGCTATTGGGCTCCTCGTCGCACAGCGACTGCAGGATTTGTCGGGCCTCCGCATTGGCTTCGATCGTCCGACGCATGCGAGCATCGAGGGTCGCAGCCGGCAGCGGCGACAGACCCTGGGGATTGAAATTTCCCGGAAATCCGCCGGGACCGCCCGGGCCTCCAAATCCACCGGGGCCAATCGAAGCCCCGAGCCCACCGGGCCCACCGGGGCCGATGCCTCCCGGCGTCATGCGTGGGCGGAGCCGGGGATCAAGTGGCTGACGAAGTCCCAGAGTGGTCACGCCATTGAGTGCATTGGCGAGGAGGTATCGACCTTCTCGGGACTTGCTGATCACTGTGTTTCCGGCGAGGCATTCCCGGAACTGTTGCAGCGCCTGCAGTGCGGTGGGAACATCGCCGCGCTGAATCTCCAGCTGCAGCAGCTGGTGCAGGATTTGCACTTCGGCGAGTGCGGCTGTGTTGTTGCCAGCTGGAAGATCGACAGGGGGATCCGCCGGGGCTCTGCAGGCGGCGAGTGCAAGCTTGTAAGAGCGGCGAGCATCGTCGAACCGTCCGAGCTGTTGCTGAATATCCCCAACACGTCGTCTTGCATCCGCGGCACTGCTGCCGAGGTTCCGGGCATTCTCAGCGGCAAGGCGATCAAAGAACTGCAGCAGTGTTTCGAGAAGAGTGACATCAGCGGAACTGAGTGATGCATCGGTGGCGGTGACGAGTTCGTCGGCGCCCAGTTCATCGAGAAGTGTTTCCGAGCGACCGCGGGCGGTGATATTAGAGAAAACCTCCTCGAAGGCCGCGATCGCCAGATCAAGATTCTTCTCTGCGCGCTGACGTTCACGACTGGCGGTTTCAAGAGCGGCTGTTTTTTCGACCAGATTGAGTTCGGCACGCTGGTACTGTTCGTTGCGGGCAGTCAGTGCGCGCTGGATGCGACGATAGCTGCTGCCAAGGATCAGCACGATGGCCAGCAGCAGAGTTGCGGTGGCGGCAGTGAGTGCAGCGAGCTGCGGGTTGCGACGCGACCAGCGCCAAAGCCGTTCCACCGGGGTGACTCGACGAGCCGCAATCGGACGATCTTCAAGGAATCGTCGCAAGTCCGCTTCGAATTCGCCTGCAGACTGATACCGACGCTCGGCCTCCTGGGCGCAGGCTTTCAGAGCGATTGTTTCCAGATCTCGCGGAATCTCAGGGTGCAGCGATCGCGGCGCGGGAAGCTGGCGACCCTCGGCCACCTGCTGCAGCGAGACCGTCGGTGGCTCCAGCGTGAGCATTTCACAGAGTGTCAGCCCGAGCGCGTGAATGTCGGTGCGGGGATCGGCGTGACCGCGAAGCTGTTCAGGAGCCATATAGCGAAAGGTGCCAACGATTTCTCCGGTATGCGTGAGTGCATCCGGTTCAATGGCCCGTGCCAGTCCGAAATCCGCAATGCAGACGGTCCCGTTGGTATCCAGCAGCAGATTGGCTGGCTTGATATCACGGTGCAGAATGCCCTGGCGGTGAGCGTAATCGAGTGCGTTGGCGGCAGCGGCCACAAGCCTCGCAACGTTGCGAAAGTAAATGGCCGGTAATCGAACACCCGCTGAACTGCCGGCCCCGCCTCGTTCCTGCAGCGTACCTTCCGGCCCCGCCCCGAGACTTCCGGAGAGACGCGTTTTTGATCCGTCGGCCGGAATCACGGCGGCGATCGTGGATTCTGCCGGGAGTTTCGAAAGATCACAGACGATGGTGGAGTTCGCAGTTTTTGCCGCAGCGGCTGCCTGGCCACTGAGTTCACATCCCAGCAGCTGCCGGGCAGCCTCGGCGGCACGCTGCAGCCGGAGTGAATGCGGGGCTGCCACAGAAAAGCTGTCAGCCGAACCTGCAGATGATGCGCTGGCTGGCGCTTCCGCCGGCAGTTCCCGAATCGTCGCCACGACTTCTGCGAGGGTCACACCCTCAATCAGCTGCATCGCGTAAAAGTAGACGCCGCGATCCTCACCAAAACCAAACACCGGAACGATGTTGCTGTGATGCAGCCGGGCGGCAGATTCCGCTTCCCGACGAAATCGCTGCAGCTGACGCGCAGAATCTGAAAGCAGCTGATTCACAACCTTCAGAGCCACTCGCCGCTTCAACGACATCTGCAGCGCTTCATAAACCACGCCCATGCCGCCACGACCCACCTCCCGGAGAATTCGAAAGTCCCCGATCATGTCCGGTCGTCGGCCTGACGGAAATGGGCTCGCCTGCGAACGCTGGCGCTGCTGGTCCTGGTGACGACTCACCCGTTCCGTGGCTGCCACTGATGGAAAAACGGCACGGATCAGGTCGGCATGTTCCGGGTGCTGGCGGCAGTAGTCTTCGATTGACGGCTCTTCACCCGCCCGCAGCTGCTCGGCATAACGCTCTGCAAGCACATCCACCGGGTGCCGATCAGAGTCAGATTCTGTGCTTGCCGAGGACATTGCGGGATACTCCGGATTGCAGCCCTGTTCGCAGGATTTCTGAAAGTATAACCAAGGGTCGGCAAAGTGTTCGAGAGAATTCAGGGGCGGGGAATGTAAACGGCAGGCGCGACAGGCTTGCACAATTCCCCGTCAGCAGGGACGATGCTCCTTCAATTCCCCGTCTCGACAGCTCCCGTCACGGCGATTCCCATGGCAAAAAAAATCAGCCGATCAGCTTCCGCAGCGACTCGAAAAACAACAGCAAAGCCCATTCGTCGGGCGTGGGAGTATTGTCCGAAATGTGGCCTTAAAGCGGCCGTGCGGGGGAAAAATCCGTTCCGCTGCGAATCCTGCGGGTACACACATTTCTTCGCCCCGGTGTCCGCTGTCGGTGCCATCACCACGGACGCAGACGGCCAGGTGCTGCTGCTCGTCAGGGCGAAGGACCCCGGCAGGGGACTTTACGGACTGCCAGGCGGATTCATCGATGCCGGAGAAACAGCCGAGGAGGCGCTGCATCGCGAAGTCAGGGAAGAAATCGGACTCCGCGTACGCGCCTGCCGGTATCTCACATCGTTTCCTAACCAGTATGTGTATCAGGGCTTCATTCTGCCCGTGACGGATCTGTTTTTCGTGATGGAGGTTCACAGCTTCGACGAACTGGCTCCGGGAGACGGCGAAATTTCCAGCTGGCACTTCTGTCGCCCGGGGCGAAAAGAACTGAAACGTATGGCCTTCGAATCCAACCGGAGGGCGCTGGAACTGTTCATCGAACAATCCTGACGCTCGTATGATCCAGATCACGCTGTCCGCGCGTTGCCACTAAAAAACAGACATTCCATAAATAATCATCAAAAGAGTTTTTCAAAGCGGAATTTTCTTGACAGGGGTATTCGCATGTCCGAGTTCAGTCGTCGCAGTTTTCTGCAGACATCTGCCGCGTTGTCCATGATTCCAGCCATCCCGGCTCGCAGCAGCGGTCTGCACATCGCGCCTTTCCGAATTGACGTGACCGCCCCAAACGGACACGGCTGCTGCGGGGGCTGGATCAAGCCAATCGAAGCCGTCGATGATCCTCAGGAAGCCATCGGATTTGTGCTTCTGGGCGCCGGTGCTCCAATGGTGGTGTGTGCTGTTGACTGGACCGGGATCCTGAATTCCGCGCATCTGCGATGGCGAACGGCAATGGCCGAGGCCGCCGGAACAACTCCTGACCGCGCTGCCGTACAGTGTGTGCATCAGCACAACGCACCATTTGCCTGTCTCGATGCCCAGCGTCTCGTGGACGCTCAGGGTGATCTGCCGAACATCATGCTGCCGGATTTCTTTGAGCGTTGTCTGGATCGAATTCGCGTGGCGATTCGCGACGCGGTGTCGCAAGCGGTGCCGGTCACGCACATTGGCCGTGGGCGTGGGCGAGTGTCCGAAGTGGCTGCCAACCGGCGAGTGAACCTGGGTGCGGACGGGCGGATCATCAGCATGCGCGGCAGCGCCTGTGCTGACCCCGCCCTGCGTGCGCTTCCGGAAGGACTTATCGATCCCTGGCTGCGAACGGTTGCCTTTTACAGCGGCGACAAAAAGGTCGTCTGTGCCCACTATTATGCAACGCACCCGATGAGCTATTACGGGGATGGTCGGGCCAGCAGTGACTTTCCGGGAATGGCACGGCGGCAGCGTCAGGAAGAGGAGCCGGGCACAACTCATCTGTATTTCACCGGGTGTGCGGGCAACGTTGCTGCCGGCAAGTACAACGACGGCACCAAACCCATGCGAGCAATCTTAGCACGACGAATCTACGATGGCATCGTGGCGGCTGATGCGGATCTCAAACGCGAGCCGGTGGAAACGGCCGAATGGAAAACCGCCGAAATCCTGCCAACTCCCCGCAGCGATCTCAGCGCTGATCGGCTGGCAGCCACCATCGCAAACAAGCAGAACCCGGTGGTGGGACGGAATCGACCGGCATTTGAACTGGCCTGGATGCAGCGAGTGGAAAGGAAGCAGCCAATTATTCTCAGCACACTGTCGCTCAATGACGTTTCGCTGCTGCATCTGCCTGGCGAGTCATTTATTGAATACCAGCTGCGAGCACAAGAGCTGGCGCCCGGTCGCTTCGTGGCGGCCGCGGCTTACGGCGATGGCGGACCGTGGTATGTTCCGACAAAGGAAGCGTGGCCACAGGGGGGCTATGAAGTGAGTGTCGCCTTCTGCAGTCCTGAAGTGGACGATGTGATGACCGCCGGCATGCGAAGGATTCTCTGATGTCAGATCCCTCGACGGAATTGAAATCCAGTGGTGATGCGGCCGGGCAACAGACGCCGCTCCACGCTTTGCTGCACGGTATCCTTTACAGTGCTTCATTGCCGGAACGGCTCGTCCGCAGCGCAGTGGGGCTGACCGCAGGGACCGCTAAAGAACTGGCCGAATTCATCGTGCCGCAGGCGTTTCAGTCTTCCAAAAGCTACGAAGTCGCCATCCGCAATTCGCTCAATTTTCTCCTTTCAGCGGTTGGCGAAGTCGGTGGTGGCGGCGGCACCGCAGGTAACACATCAGCAGCAGACGCAAACCTGCCCACAGCCTCCGATGCCTCTGCACCAACTGCCGATACCGGTCGATTTGTCGCAAAAAAAGCAATCGCCAATTTCATTGATATCACAGGACTCACGACGCTGCATATCTCGCCTCTGTGGATTCTGGCCATCGTCAGCGACGCCGCCTACGGAACTCGCACCTATCTCGAAGAACTGGCCGTGGAACTGCAGCGGCAGGGACTCATTGATGACAGTTCGACAATTCATCGCGTGGACGATCTGTTCGCTGCCGTACAGAAGGCCAGCGGCCGCGCGGCGTCGGCCTTTGACCTGCCCCCACTGTCACTGGCCGAACTGAAGGAATCCGTTACACAGACCCGCAAAGCACTCAACGAAATCGACCCCACGCTGCTCATACCCGAAGCCGAAATCCGCCGACTCTGGCAGGAAATGAAGGAGCTTGCCGTCAGCGAAAATGTCAGCCTGCTCGGAGTCTCAGGAGCGCTGGCGATGCATACGGTGGAGGCCATTCGCGAGGCCACTCAGGGAACTCTTGCCGGACTCTTCGTGGCAGGACGAATTATCAACCGCAACCTGTTTGCACACTATGCCGCAAGCCTGCACCACGTGCGGACTCAGGGACTGATCGCTTCGCTGAAAAATACATTTGAACCCTACACCGAAATGGCCTGGAACAACTTCTCAGCCTCCCGCACGACATGGACCGAAGCCGTGCTGAATCCGAGCTGGACTGGTCGGCTGTGGAGGAGGATGAAGGGGATCTTCGGGTAAACACGGAAGCCTTGCGCAAAAATCAGTCTGGCTTCACCGGGAATTCGGGGCTTGAAGAGATTGCGGCAGCAGCGATGGATCCGCGTTTTGTCGGGCGTTTTCTTCCATGGCGGCAAGAGATTCCTGGACGGTGACCGCGACTACGTTTTCGAATTCCGGTCGAGCGGACTGGACGGCCAGCTGATGGGCACGCGTTCCAAGGAAATGCTTGTCTGAGTAGCTGAACGCCGCGAAGATCATGATGACACTGAGCCCCAGCAGACCGGCGCCCCAGGTAAACCAGCGCTCCAGCTCTTCATCTCGCGAGACCACCGTGACGATCGGGATGGTGCGAATACGGTCTGTCAGGAAGAGTGGCGTGAGTGCAAGTTCGCCGGTGCCGGTTTTTCCGCGAGCGGCGTAGCCTTCTCGTTTGAAGAAGTATCCGCCGAGTTCGACTTCAGGTGCCGCTTTGGCAGTGGCTTCAGTCACAGGCAGACTGGCGTCGAAGGATAGAGCCAGCACATGGACGAGCTGGTTGCCGGAATCAGGAGTGGAGATCCACGCGTCCCACGCAGAACGAATCCCCCAGGAATTGGCGGTGGCCGGAAGCGGCGCGGCAGTGAGCCTTCGCAGTTTTCCGCGAATCAGAAAGGGTTTGCCGCGGCAGGCTTCAGGTGCAGTCATCACCACGGGATAGCTGAGAGGGGGCATTTGGCGAAATTTTTCCGGGAAGACCTTCTGAGCCAGCTTGAAGGTGCCAAAGAGCGAAGCAGATTCGCTGGCGAGAACGCCAAGCACGTCGTCGCGGACATCTCTGGTCAAAGTGGCAGGAGCATCTTCGGAAGAATTGATGGAGCCCGAGTCGGCGCCAGCTTCAAATGCCGCCGCGCCCGCCCGATCGATCACGGCTGCGGGATCCACCGGACCAGACTGCTGCGGGACAACCTGGATTTCGTCGGACTGCAGCCCGCCGACAACGGCAGCTGTCCGGATTGCAGTGGCGGGATTGGCCAGATTCGAGCCACTGCCAGGTTCCTGGACTCGCCCGACAATCCAGACGAGCGCCACGATGCCTGCGGCAGCGACAATCAATGTCAGCCGACGACCACTTTGCAGGAGTTTCTGCTGACGATGGCTGACGCGGGAACGAAATCGCACGGGCTTGCTCCGCTGCGGAAGTCCTTGGACTCGAGGACAATTCCGCCGAGTCGTCCTGTGATTTTAGGTGGTCTGCGGACAATTTGCCAGAAGAACCTGTGAAGGATTCGTGGGGGCTTTCCGGATGCTGGTCGGAGGGCGTAAACTGGACCCTCGGAAAACTCGCGTCGTCGAAAGGCTGACGAAACCGCCTGCAGACCGGAGCGGAATTTGCTGTGCGGAGACCGGCGGTGGCACGGGCACGCATCTTTCCCGGGGAATGCTTCAGAAAGGAGCTCATCATGACGGCCTGGCACAGTCTTTCTCCTGCTGCTGCAACAGACATGCTGGGCGTGGATCCTGCGGCAGGGTTAAGCACACCCGAGGCACAGCGGAGGCTGCTCGAGCACGGTGAAAACGTGCTGGCGGAGGCTGCCGGGGACCCGTGGTGGAAACGCCTGCTGCGGCAGTTTCAGGATCTCGTCATCGGAATACTCGCAGCCGCAGCCGTGGTCGCGGGGCTCATGGGGGAATGGACAAATACGGCTGCGATTCTGGCGATTGTGATTCTGAACGGGGTGATTGGCTTTCTGCAGGAAGCGCGAGCAGAGCGGGCTCTGGCTGCGTTGCGGCGGCTTGCTGTGCCTGCGGCCCGAGTGCTGCGGGATGGCCGCACCGTTTCTCTTCCGACCGCACAACTGGTGCCAGGCGACATCATGCTGCTGGAAGCCGGCGACCACATTCCTGCAGATGGGCGACTGTTGACGTCGTATCTCCTGCAGGTGCAGGAGGCGCCGCTGACGGGCGAGTCTGCGGCGGTGGAGAAGTCAATTACCGAGACACCGCCGGACACACTGCTCGCCGACCGCACACCTATGGTCCATACTGGCACAGTAGCCGCAGCGGGCCGCGGAACTGCGGTGGTCACAGCAACCGGTATGCACACGGAACTCGGGAAGATCGCCGGACTGCTGCAAACAGCAGTTCCTGACGAGACGCCGCTCCAGCGACAGCTGGCAAGGCTCGGACATTCGCTGGCGGTGATCTGCCTGACGCTGGTGCTGGTGATCTTCCTGACTCGACTGCTGCGAGGTGACGGCTTTGTCGAAACACTGCTGTTGTCGGTCAGTCTTGCAGTGGCGGCAGTACCGGAAGGCCTGCCTGCCGTGGTAACGCTGACACTTGCTCTCGGGTTGCAGCGGATGGCTGCCCGTCGAGCACTTGTGCGGCGGCTGCCCAGTGTGGAAACGCTGGGCGCGGTGACTGTGATCTGTACCGACAAGACCGGCACGCTGACTCGCGGAGAAATGACGGTGCGGGACATTGTGACGGCCGAGTCCGGGTATTCGGTGACGGGGGTTGGAACCGAGCCGCGGGGCGAGTTTCTGCGGCGGGATTTGAATTCGGGATCGGCGGAAACTTGCAAAGACACAGCAAATGCATCAGCAGCTGCACCGCAGGCCCTCGATGCGGATCTGCGGCAGCTGCTGCTGACGGGGATTCGCTGCAACAATGCGGCGGTCAATCTGCGTGATGGCACGGAGCCTCGCTGGGAAATGGTTGGCGACCCCACCGAAGGAGCTCTGCTGGTCGCGGGAATGAAGGCCGGGCTGGACCTCAGACGCGACGGTACGCGGATACTTCTGGAGCGTCCCTTCGACAGTGAACGACGCCTGATGTCGGTTCTGGCGCGGGAGAGCGACGGAAGTGTGCGGCTGCATGTCAAAGGGGCACCTGAGGCGATTCTCGAACGGTGCAGCTTTGAGCTCTGTGGAGGAGTGGTACGTGCTTTGACCACGGAGCGGCGGCTGCAGGTGCTGGAAACCAGCCGACAGCTGGCCAGCCGAGCCCTGCGAATGCTGGGACTGGCCTTCCGGGACGGCGAACCTTCGCAGTCGATATCCATGGATGAGTCAGAGCTGGTGTTTGTGGGGCTGGCGGGTCTGATGGATCCGCCGCGGGAGGAAGCGAAGGACGCGTTGCGGCGATGTCAGGCCGCTGGAATTCGCGTGGTGATGATCACCGGCGACCATCCGGAGACTGCTCAGGCCATCGGCTGCGAACTCGGAATTACGGCCCCCGCTCAACGGGTACTCACCGGACGCGACCTGAATCGTCTGGACGACGTGCAGCTGCGGGAGCTGGCGGGAACATTTCGAGTGTTCGCGCGGGTGACAGCGGAGCATAAGCTGAGGATTGTGACTGCGCTGCGGTCTGTGGGTGAGACGGTGGCGATGACGGGTGACGGAGTGAACGACGCACCGGCGATTCGTGCTGCGGACATTGGAGTTGCGATGGGGTTGACGGGCACCGATGTCACACGGGAAGCCTCCGATATGGTTCTGCTGGATGACAACTTCGCATCGATCGTGAATGCAGTGGAAGAGGGTCGAGGGATCTTTGACAGTATTCGCAGGAGCGTGCAGTTTCTGCTGACGGGGAATTCGGGTGAGATGCTGCTGATGCTGACGGCGGCAGTCGTGGGCTGGCCTGCACCACTTGTGGCCATTCAGATTCTCTGGATCAATCTCGTATCGGATGGTCTGCCGGCTCTCGCACTGGGGCTTGAATCACCGGAGGAAAGACTCATGCAGCAGCCTCCGCGGCGATCCTCTGAGCGATTGCTGGGGCGGGAGCACTACGGACGGATTCTGTTTCATGGCTGTGTGCTGGCGGCGGTGACGGCACTCGGATTTTCGGCGGTGCATCGCGGTCGCCCGGAGCTGCTGGGGAACGCACGTGCGACGGCGTTCGGAATCATGGCTTTTTCACAGCTGTTGCTGGCACTTGGTTTTCGCAGTCAGCTCACACCGATCGTGCGACTGGGGTTTCGTTCGAATCCGTGGCTGCTGGCGGCGATTCTCGCTTCAGCTCTGTTGCAGGTCTGCATTATGCTCCTGCCACGACTCCGATCATTGTTTGCGATTGAAACGATCCTGACATGGGAATGGTCCGTGATTTTGGGGTTGTCGCTGATTCCCCTGGTGATTGTGGAGCTTGAGAAGATCTGGCGTGTTCGTTAAGCAGCGGTCAACGAATTTCACAACAGGAGAGTCGGCATCATGGCGCGCATCACATCGCTCTGGGCACTGCTGGGTGCCACCGCGCTGGCCGTGTTTCTGTTTTATCAGGTGATCGCTGTACTGCTGCTGCCGCTGTTTCTGGCGGTGGTGCTGGTGCTGTTGCTGCAACCTCTTTATTCGCGACTGCTGAATACGCGAATGCTGAAGTCCTGGCGCGGTCGTCGTTACATTGCCGCCGGATTGATGAGCCTTGCTGTGCTGCTGGCGGTGCTCGTCCCTGCCGCCATCGCTCTGGCGATGGCCGGTCATGAAGCGCTGCTGGTCACGGATCAGCTGCGGGACGGTCACCTGCGTCAGAAGCTCGACAGAGCCCGTGTGCAGGCAGGACTGGACTACCCGTTTGCGGAGGAGTGGCGGTTTCTGTCGCAGTCACTGGATCTGCTCACTGCTGACGCCGCGCGAGGTGCTCTGGCCGAAGGCCACCCACAGGCGCTAACGCGGATTCAAAACGAATTTCGGACGCTGGCTGAGCAACTTGGCGAGAGTTCACATCGCGCTCCGCTCGCTGAATCAACAGCGGTTCTCGATCTCCTCGAAATCGCTGCTCAGGCCGCCCCTGGCACCTTCGCCGCTCAGCAGGCCCTGCAGCGCGCTGACACGGCATTTCGTCGCTGCCGCGCTGCCGCTCTGGGTGGACCATGGCTGCTCACTCTGCGAGAAC
>Ga0169931_10011846_pt1 | contig 12194 bp, 10 predicted proteins | sample Kivu_15m_20L_FD_129675 | JGI IMG/M metagenome (GOLD analysis project Ga0169931, IMG submission 129675) | Freshwater microbial communities from Lake Kivu, Western Province, Rwanda to study Microbial Dark Matter (Phase II) - Kivu_15m_20L... | ecosystem: Environmental > Aquatic > Freshwater > Lake...
TAAGGTTAGACCACTGCTTCATTCCTGAAGGCATACAAGAATACGTAGCAGACTTTCAAGGATTTGCTGAGTTCATGCAAACCGTGATGTTTTGTTTGATTGTAATGAGTGATGTTTTGTGTGTAATGTTATAAAGTTATAATGGAAAACGGGAATAAAAATATAGGGTAGTAAATCGAGCAAATCAAACAGCCCAAAGAGTTAAATCAAACAAATAGAACTCAGAAATAGGTGACTCCTCTCCATTCAGATCGTACTGACTGGAGCAAGGACAAACCCTAGCCCTTACATCTCAGCCCACAAGCGCTACAATAAAGACTAATCTCTCTCAAAAGCTACGATACATGGCAACATACCAAAGCCATAAGAATAAATTTCGCCAAGCTAAACTAATCAAAGCAGGCACCAATAATATAAACTGTCCTAGCATATGGCAACCCTCATCATGACAATAAAATCCTACATGATTTCATAAAAGGTTAAAAATAGATATAGAAGTAATCACCTCCATCAGTTTTCGAACAATTGTTGAGCAATCACACTCATAAACAATCTAATAATAGCAGTTAGCCTTCGTTTGTTAGTTTCAAGACGAACCAGCATTAAAGACAGAAAATATACAAATTTATCAATTAATCTCCCAGGAAACATAGAACATAACATAAATAGATTGTTTCTAAGAAATCTAAGCACAGAACTAAAACATAGATGAGTCTGCCCACACCCACCAAGTATCCTAGAGAACTTGCCCAACTCAGGCAGTAGTTGCATTATTTGCCTATTTTGAACAGTAATGGAAGGAATACTTCTGCGACTAGAAACGCATCGCCTGTGCATTAATATAACAATCCTTAGCATGAGACTCCTTCGATTTATGAGTAGAGCCAGCAATCATTACCACTGCAGACTCGAGTGAGAATGGCAACTTAAAGCAAGCGACTGATCAAAACAAGAAAAAAGAGGTAAAACTACCTCAGAGACATCTCTGCTATATTGGATAGATCTCTCGGCATTATGAAAAATGAAGATACGATCTTGAACGATAATATAAGAAAATCTGAAAAATCAGATCTTTCTTCAACAATTCCATAGAACACTCTAAAGGTAAAGAAAAGGATATAATACTGGCCAGCATATTCATAATTTTCAGTATCCTAGAGCACCCAGTAACGAAGACAATAGTTGCTTCGACAAATAAAACACCTGACAGAATAGACCGACTTCTATTCCGAAGACAGTTACTAGTTGGTCAAACAGATAAAAAAATATTTCGCAAGTCAGTAGAGCAGCATGAACAAAGAAGTAGTGTTAGGGTAGAAAAATTCATTTGATTAGCGTTATGTGTTTAAATTGTAGGCGGAGAAGGAGAGTTATAAGCGCAATATGAAGGAGTTTGTGAGGAGTAAGAAGGAGTATCAGTTGGAGAGACAGGTGGAGCAGGTTAGGGCGAATGGTATCAAGAGGGTTAGGAAGGTGGGGATGGATAAGGAGAAGAAATGGAGAGTTATGGATTGGAGTAATTAATAAAGTATTTAAGAATGATTAGAATTTTGAATAATAATACGTTTGCTTTAAATTATAAGGTAGGGAGTTTAATTTCATTTAAGGTTAACTAAAAATAAAGGACTATTGATATATTTGTCTTTACTTTATATATTATAATACTGTGAATGTCAGCAACAATATCTCTCAAGCAACTAGTTCTATAGGGCTAGATCTCAGTAAAAAACGCCCACACTGCTACCCACTTGCTCATCCACGACAACCGACTAGTCCTCCTGGCCATATAGTAACAAATAAACATATATTCTCTCTCAAAAATGGCATGCAAGTAGGCATCTTTGGTCAAAGTCATCCCACTAACACCCTTGTACTACACTATTCATTCAGATTAGATCGAATCGATAAATAATTATACCAGGACAACATCACTGCGATATTTAGAAATCCTTAGAGACATGATTTGATTCCGAAATTATTCGGGTAGCATCAAGATATCAGGGAAAATGCTTTATTGAAGGTCGATAATATCAAGGAAAGGATAAGATTTTTGAATAGGGGGAAGATCAAGGTCAAACGCATGTTGCTCTTATAGTAGGGATGTATTGTTATTCTTCTGTGTGATGGAAGAGCAGTAGTTATAAGGGAGTGGTAGGGTCTTTCTCATAAATAGCCTTAGGTATTTGAAATATAAGCAAGATGGTCAATTTGAGCAAAGTATCAGAGTAGAAAATCAAAGACATCGCAGTTGCATAGGAACATATATGTTTGCTGATGGCAGATAAAGTAACTTTATTTAATCTTAATAGCTAAAAGACGATAACTCATAGGCTGAAAACTAGTGAAGTTATAGATCAGATCTTCCTTTCAGTATGCCAGGACAAATTCAAAATATATCTAATATCTACCACTCAGCTAAGTTTATGGTAATTGTCAAAAAAGAGGATAACAATGGGCAAAGTCCTCCTCCTCGATTAACCAATAACCCAAGTCTTCAACATCTAATAATAATTTTTTATCATAACAACATCTTTTCTCTACAAATCCGACGCCAGCCTCCTCCAAGCAATAATAATCTAACAATGGTAACATCCTACCTAACTACTGCTAATTGATAAATTTTGTAACTACACTGCCAAGAGTATAGCCAACTAGTAATAGAGTATATGGTTGGCAGCCAATACTACTAATCATATAGCTGTGATTTTGACTATTAGAAAGAATGCGAATTACAAGGAAGGGAAGTTGTTGGTGATGTAGCCTAGTTTGAGTTATTATCTCAGGCATATGTTATCGCATATCAAGGGTAATCATACTATTAATCTTAAGGATGCGATATTGATACCTAGAAATAAATAAAATAAGTAAATTTTGCATTAGTTTTCTCCATTCAATCAGTCATATATTTATCAGGGTATCTAACTGACCCAGTAGCAATATTTGGTGGCTAGTATCAATATAGGACATGCTTTCGATGGCAAACAACAAGCTATAATAAAGATGGTAGAAAAAGTATTGCAGTTGAAATTTCCAACTATATAGAGGGAAGAGCTCATGTTGAGATGCTGTTTTAGTGGCAAAAAGATCATGGATTAGTAGCTGGTGTATTGTGAGGAGTGTGGTTTGTATGGGATCAAAGGAGGAGGGTATAAATGCGTGGGATGCTATAGAAAAATGCAAAATTATATCTAATGATTTCTTTTATTTTATTGTTTCTAGCGTAATTCATCAGATTATTACCTACTATATGCTTGTTTATTCAATTCTTTTATTAATATTTATTAGTTTTACAACAGGATGAAGATCGATTCGGACGAGTAGTAGAGAATATAGAAAAATCCAGTGAAGAGAGCATAGAGATAGAAATAGTTCAGAACTGCAGGCATGCTCAAAGCCATTTTTAGACAGCCTTAGGACATGTGGAATGCACTCAAACAATATGATAAGACACTTAAATCAGTTCAAAATGCGCACCCTAAATATAAGGACTTGCTTGTTGTTGATTTCAGTCTCGCTGCTAGAGGACCACAGGAAGACTAGGTCTACTCGGAAAGACCCTTCTTTAGAAACAATGTGAGGAGAGGAAACACTTTGGTTATTGACAGGAAGACGAATTAAGTGCACTGGGGCAGAAAAGGACTCATTAAATTCTTCGACCTCTCCGACCACATGATCAAGGCCATAATCTAAGGTAATGCGCTAAACTTGAAAAAGAAAGATCAACCACTTTACGGCGCTATATTCAGTGAGATATAGAACGTCCTTTCTTGCAACTAGTAGCTCTAGATATAGAATAAAGCCAAAGTGCACGTATACAGACTCAACAAAGCCAACGGCTAGAACGCACAGATCGGATACTTCGGCAAGACTGACTAGTGGATAATATCATCTAAAAATGTATCGATAATGCTAGCCGACCCTATCTAGATCAGAAAATACTAGGGTTAGAGGTATCAGTTTGCTATACTGATGGCCAGGACATGGTTCTAGATGATAAAAAATCACACTCCAGCATAACTACGTCAACTTAAATAATAGTTATAGGGCAGAACTATCGTGGGGGAGTATTGCGGCAACCCAGATTTCCAGCATTTGGTCAAATACAACGAAACTACCATATATTTCTATGCTATGGTATAAAACCACTCGCAATATTCATGTCTGCCTCCTCCTTAGACTTTCAAGTTTTTATAAAAACATAGACTGCCTATTGTCAAAAATTACTAAAAATCGTTTTATGGCAAGTTTGTGGAGCTGGGGGAACTGGGTAAGGCCCTACGTACACTTTTTGAGTAGGTGGCAACATCATCGATATTTGAGTAATAATAAGGTAGTGTATTGTATTTTGTTTTGGAAAAACCTCAAATATTTTGTTAGTTTGTTAGTGACAGATACCTCCAATAGACTGTTCCTATTCCTGCTAATTACAAAGACCAACCTGTATGGTTCAACGTCAGTTCTCTCAGCAAACTAAAAACCCTCTAATACCGTATATTGAGAAAACTAAGATAAAAGCTAAAATATTTTACTCGAATAAAAAAGACATAGGACAGCCAATAAAAAAACCAAAACGATCAAAAAAAGATGTAATAAAAATATGGCTCTTTCTAGCGAGAGGTAAGGCAATTAGTTCAAGGAAGATAGCTATCTAAACCTGTAAAATATTTCTTTTGTGCGGCTATTGTGGCTTTTGATTATGTGTTTAAGAATCGTAAGAATCAGAGGAATCTTAAATTGTTGTCTTAGCATTATTTGGACTTTCTTAGTGTTATTTTTTGGAGTATCGAGCACAGAAAGGAAGTTACCCCCGCTATGATGGCTGATGAGGAACTGCACCTGCAACTTAGGGGGACTACTTGGCAGTAATATGGTCTGGATGTTGTGGAACACTATGAGGAGTTGTTGGCCAAGTTGGCGCCGAAGTATGCGAAGATCAAGAAGTCTATGCCTGAGGGGGAAGAAGAATAGGATGAGCCGTAGGTGTAGTGATGTATAGATCTGATGTTGTAATTGTAGAGGATCTTATAATATTAACAAGATGATATAAACTAGACACGTATCCAAGCTGCTTCGCATCATGCTCATTCTCCTCTTAATAACAGTGGCTTTCGCTCAAGATGAGGACTAATACTAAGATGAACAATACGAACAAGAAAAATACCAAGAGGGCGAATAATAAGATGCATAGCCATTAGACCCAGCCGAATGTACTTGATCCACAACTCAGCAAAGGCAAACTAAATACGTCAACGCGAACAACAACTTCGTAACGACAACAACATGACCTACACCAACATGCAGACTTACACCTTCATGTGTGGTAGATTTGACGATTTCATGATCAAACCTTCAATCGACGAGCTCATCAAAGTTGAAGTTCATCTCTACTGGCGCAAAGACAACGTCTATGTAACTTCATAATACGAGTAAGGGGAGTAGGTCAGAGTCATGGTGCTATAAAATAATCAATTTGCAGTGCTTGATAGGTAATTTTATATGATGACTGGTTTTAGTTTCCAAGCCAAAAAGGGTATAACATATACTCTTCGATTCCTAGCAGCTGGCAGAGTGATCAAATTGGCATCCATGTACATCTCTTTACCCTTGATGCGATCATAATAAGGCCTTACAACCAAAAAACACGTCGATACATTCCGAGACAAAGTCGATAGGATCGGTAACTAGTTAAAAGTATATATAAATATATATAGGCCATGTTTGCTATATCGCAAAGAAATGAAATAATGGTATAGAAGATGGCTGAGAAGATATTGTCGAGTACTAAGATATACATGGCTTATGAGGTGTTTGAGACTATTGTTATTTTGGGGGTAGCGGTTTTGCAGATTACGTCTTTGACTAAATTGCTCAAGGGAGGTAGTATTGTGTGAAGGTGATGATAAGTAAATATGTATATGCGATGATAAGTAAATTTGTATTGAAATGTATAGTTGTGGTTTGAAAATATTTATATGCCGCGTAATAAATCTACTTACTGTATGAGTGGTCATTACTTTAATATTGATATTGGTTTATAATGCCTGAACAAGGCTGGTCGCAACGACATCTTGCGTAATAGACATACTTATCGATCACACAGGACCCGTCGTTTCTGCATCAGCAATCTATTTAATAACTGCAAAGCAGACTAGTTGCTGCACAGTGGACTCTTTCTCTCTAACAAAACTCCTCGAGAATCAAAAGATATGAGTGGATGATTGCATGTCTTTAGCGAGCAATCGAGTAAAGATAACGCAACCGACAGAGCATAGCGAAACAAAAAAGTTTGAATAACTAGTTGATCCGAATGGCAACAAATTTAAAAGAAATGACCTAAAAAATTTCCCACAATCAATGGGTATTCATCCTGCTCTACACCATAATAATGTGGCAGATCGCAGCCATAACTATATAAAAGTACTATCCTATCAACTCAGCTATACCCTGCCTTATTGGCAGTATTGGTCGACCTTAGGGGTTAGTTCATTGACTGCTGCGTTTTTGGGGAGATTTGTGTTTATGAGGTATAATAGGAATGCTAATAGAGAGAGGTATAGGGAGGCCGTGGAGTATATCAAGGAGGCAGAGGGGAGGATTGGAGATTTGGAGAGGAGGGAGAAAGGGAAGAGGTATAAGGAGGAGGAGAAAGGAAGCTATGTGCCCTAGTTTGATTTCATGAAACAGTGATTATCAAAATGAAATATCTTAATACATACATATATGTATCTGAGGTGATATGTTTGGTGGTTAATCAATGCGACATCGGCAAATGTGATCTCAACTGATCCTTTAATCTGGGGTGCTTGGCATGATACTTATCCATTCTTTCCTCGATCTCATCCCGATAATGCCTGATAAGTCCTTGAACTGGCCAGGCAGCAGCGTCTCCAAGGGCGCAAATAGTATGTCCTTAGATTTGTTTGGTCAGTTCCCACAACATATCGATTTCAGCGTAATCAGCATTACCGATCTCCATTCTCTCAAGAACGTCCTTGAGCCAACTAGTACCCTAGCGACAGGGAGTGCATTGACCACAACTCTCGTGTTGGTAGAACTTTGATAGTCGAAGAATGGCTTTGATGACGTCGGTTTATTTGTTCATTACGATAACTGCAGCTGTGCCCAGACCGCTCTATAGTTCTCTCAGATTGTCGAAATCCATCAAGACGTCCTCGCATAGTTTTTTGGGTAATAGTCTTACGCTGGATCCTCCTGGAATGATGGCTTTTAAGTTGTCCCAGCCTCCGATAACACCTCCGCAGTGCTTGTCGATCAGTTACCTCAGAGGAATCGACATTTCTTCTTAAACTGTGCAGGGGTTGTTGACATGCCCTGAGATGCAGAACAACTTGGTACCGCGGTTGTTTGGTCGACCAAACGAAGAGAACCACGAGGCACCTCTTCGCATTATAGTAGGACACACTGCGACTGTCTACACGTTGGTCACAGTTGTAGGGCATTTGAAAACTCCACTGTTGGCAGGGAAGGGAGGTTTCAGTCTAGGCTTGCCTGGCTTGCCTTATAAAGATTCAATCAGCCCAGTTTCTTAGCCGCAGATGTAGGCACCTGCTCCGGTATGTACATATACATCAAAATCATAACCAGAGCCACAAGCATTTTTGCCTAAAAATCCATTAGCGTATGCTTAGTCAACAGCCCGTTGAAGACAGTTGGCTTCGTGCCAGAACTCACCTCGAACGTAGATGTAGGCTGCTTTGGCTCGCATGCTGAATCCTACCAGCAAAGCACCTTCGACAAGTTTATGGGGGTCACCTCGCATGATTTACCTATCCTTGCATGTTCCAGGCTATGATTAGTCAGCGTTGATGACCAAGTAACTAGGTCTTTCCTTGGTGGTAACCTTGGGCATGAAAGAATATTTGAGTCCAGATGGGAAACCAGCACCTCCTCGACCTCTAAGCCCTGACATCTTGATTTCGTTGATGATCCAATCAGGTCCATTAAGCAAGATGTCTTTGGTTCTGTACCAATCTCCCTGGGTATACTGATGAGTACTCTTCGAAGCGCGCCCTTGATATATGGGTCAGTATCCTTGTAGACGTTAGTGAATATTCTATCTGAGTCCTTGAGGCCACCGTAGGTCTTGGTGGTGGCGAATCTACGCATGACTCTGCTTATCATGGTTTATATGTGATTATCAAGATGACCATAATTACAGGTTTACAACAGAATATAGTAACCTATTATTAGTAACCAATACTAATCATCTAACTATTAACAATTAATCAAAGAATCTATGAAGTCGATACCATACTATAACTATTTAATGTTTATTATGCATATTTAATAAAATTAATGTATAATAAAGGAGCATTCAATCACGGTCGATTCAGGACCAAACATTGGCAACAAAAAATCACTTATCGTTTAAAATAGCCTGCTCTATAATAAACAGTAGTTTTAGGACACAAGATGTACACACACTCACGCAAGACATCATATCCCACCACCAATCAGCAAACAATAAACAACTCCTAGCAGTACAACAACTACGAAACTATATATCTCAACAATAGATCTATCAGTAATTCTATTGATTTCGATGCAGGAGAACCTTTCAAGCCCATGAATCCAAGACTTAAAGTTAGGGATTCTCCGTTCAATAACTCGCTTATAGCAAACTCTTTGCAGCCATATTCGTTACATATCAAGCAGAGAGACAAACCCTTCCTGCCATATAAGAGAAAAGGTCAGATAAAGCACTAAGCGACTTGGAGACGATATGGTATGAGCGAATAAAGAAAAAGGCATGACAGAAGCTAGGAAAGAGATATATCGAACTTTAATTACTAAAAAAGACCTCAAACTATAGAGCTTTCTCCATCGATAATGTACAGTAGATCAAGATAATATCGCACGATTCTTCAATAAAGAAACAAAGATAATCGCATTTTCACGCCCATACATACCTCCAGGAACAGTTGAAGAAATGTCCAATAATATCATAGTAGATTATGATATATTTTAGCTGATTGTATTTTATAGGGTATTTTATTAACATTTTATTGTCTAGTTCAAAACCAGCGGGATTATATTTTATTAAGATCGATCACGATGAAGGGCAAGGCAGTTCCCAAACGACCACTCTAGAGACCTGGACTCAACGAAGACGAAATCGATGAACTCAGAGAAGCTTTCAGTTTATTCGACACTGAAGCTACTGGCAAGATCGACCCTAAGGAAGTCAAGTCGGCTATGACAAGTCTAGGCTTCTAAAGCAAAAACCCTAACATTTTCAACATGATCGTGGATTTGTAAAGTCTAGGTCGTTAGGTGGATTTCTAGGACTTCCTGGACGCAACTAGCAATCGTTTGGGCAACAAAGAAACAAAGGTATACATATATTGAGTTAGAAAGGACTGAACAAGATATTTGACTTGTTCGACGATGACAAGACCAACAGTATAAACCCCAACAACATCCGTCGAGTGGCCAAATAACTAGGCGAGACTATGACCAACCAATAGCTATAGTAGATGTTGCAACGAGCTTCTTCGAATGGTCGATAGGTGACTCGTTAGGATTTCTACAACATCATGATAAAGCGACGCGGATGATGGTTTTATAACTTATTGATGCCTCTAGAGATGATTATGATAGTATTTGGGCTGATGGCAGTTTGATTATTTTATAGATTATGTTGAAGGATAGGGAGGTGATAGGCTAGGCCAACAGAAATTTGAGACGAACAGAAAATTATTATAAAAAACTGTGGGGGATGGACAGTATTTATAATTCCTTTATATCGGATGAGCAGCAAACTTCAATTTTAATGCTCCCAGGATGTCAGACAAGACTCCTTCCCTGCCATCACTGTCGGCTATTACGACTTAAGGGGAAAAGCCCAAGTTCCCCGTCTTTTACTCGAGTACCTCGGAGTCGAGTACTTCGACCGCAAATTCACCATCGCAGAGTGGCAGCGCTTCAGCCAGCACTCTACTGCTGATTTTGCCTTCCCGGTGCTACCTTTCCTGAGGGAAGGGGATTTTGTGTGCACTTAGTCAGTCCCCATGTGCACCTACATTATCAACAGGTTCGGAGGCAACGACTTGCTCGGAAAAGACCTCAAGGATAGAGCCATCATCGAAGAATACTTCTGGACGATCCCCTTCATGGAGAATGTGATCGCCATCAACTGTCAGAAACTGGCCCCGGAGGAGTTGAAGAAATACAAAGAGAGGCAGTGGAAAAGTCAGGTCTACCCTCGAATCCGTAAAATAGAGGAAGCCATCAGCAAGGAAGGCTGGTTTCTGGGCTACCTGAGCATTATCGACTTCTCCATCTACGAACTGATTCGCTACATGGATAACATCTTTGAAAACTAGATCAAATACCTCCCCAAGATGAAGAGAATCGAATCGATGTTCTCACAACTACCCGCTATCAAAAACTACGAACAATCTGAGAGGGCAGTGACTGAATGGAACCCCGCTAACTTACTGGCTGCTTTCAAGGCACTGATGGCTCAGAAGGACAACAAAGAGCAAGACGAGTAGATTTTGAAGAAGAAAGTGGAGGCGATCGAGGAATCTAAGCAAAAAAGTGACGAGGCTAAGGTTCCGCAGAGTAATTGAATGATTATCATTTCGACTTGGTTCTTTATCTAATCGATAAAAAATATAATCAGTTTAATTTATAAAAGAATATTGAAAGAAAAGCTACTTTGTCAAATATTCACAAAAAAACATATAATAAATCATATTTATTCAAGATATAAGTTAAATTATAAAAAAAAGTTTATTCTTGAACTGATGATTTTTTGATTATATTAAATCTTTATACTTTCGGAGACATTTAGGCCATGAGCTCTCTTCTAAAAAAACTAGTGCAAAGAAATCAACAATAAGTCGATAATAGTTCTAGCTTGGTTTCAGTTTCAGAATAACACCGTGCTTGGCAGTTGAGACATAAAAAATTGCAAGAAAACTTCATCAATATGATCATAATACTTCTCAGTTCAGAATAAGAACTATATAGGTTGACTTCTCCTAAGTTATAAAAATACAGATAGCAGGTTATTTAGAGGCAGGCTCGTAAGCTTTTGACCAATGATCAAACACTTCAGCAAACCATAGGCATATTCGTCAAAAATATTTTCTAGTCTGATGTTGCTCTAGCTACCATCAAACAAGAACTTGCCCTTTTTTACGAAGAGGACGAGCTTGATGAGCCTTCTAGTCTTTGTGAAAACTAAGAGGAAGGATAAGGTTTGGAATACTTATAATCTATCATTAGATAGTTAAGCAAAGATGAGTCAAATAGTCGTTTTGATGCGGCTCGTACTGACCCAAATAACAGTTTATCTAGTGCTTGGACCACCAGCATAAAACAATAAGTCAATCAAAGTCACAATCCAAATTAAAGCAGCAATTGGCTTCCCAAGGACTCTACTTTCTCACAGTCAAAAGATCCGCACTAGAATCAGGTTATTGATTACTTGTGCTTGCTAGCTGCACCGCAAGCCGAACTAAACTACCTAAAAGATCATATGTAGTGGAAACTCAAATACTAAGAAAGGCAAATCGAAGACCAATTTTAAGTAAAAGCTATAGTAGACTTCAAGTTCAACCATATCGAAAAGATCATGTAGGACCAACACATGGCCAAGAGCAAAAAACTAGGCAGAAAGTGTGCAGCTGCCAAGTTACTTAGAAAAATCTACTTAGGATTTCCTGAGATATGGATGAGATACAGTTAGATCCGCAATCAAAGATCCTTGCACGTAGACATTAATCCTTATGGAAGTTCATAATTAAGTGTAATTTTGTCTCAAGAATAAAGCGTGTAAGTTCAACAGCCTCTTAAAAACAATTAAAACCATTAAACATAAGTAAACATCTATCTATCAAAAGTCAAAAATTTCAAAACTGAGCTTTCTTATTTGATCCAGCAGACTAAAGGCAAAGTGGCATCTCCTCCGATGAGCAAAATGGAGGATAAAGGACAATGGAAAGTCAAAGGAGAAATAAACGTTCAGGAATGGCATTTCAAGGATATAGTTGCAAATAAAAATTCGAAGTAGGCCGAAAAAATAGTGGCGGAGAATCTGGTGAGGCAGGTTTATTTGGAGTTTATAAATATTTTTAAGATTATGCAACAGTTCAAGAATAAAATGGGAGAAGTCGCATGATTAGATCAAACTTTGTTGATTCATATATATGAAATCATAAGTA
>Ga0169931_10011847_pt1 | contig 12192 bp, 11 predicted proteins | sample Kivu_15m_20L_FD_129675 | JGI IMG/M metagenome (GOLD analysis project Ga0169931, IMG submission 129675) | Freshwater microbial communities from Lake Kivu, Western Province, Rwanda to study Microbial Dark Matter (Phase II) - Kivu_15m_20L... | ecosystem: Environmental > Aquatic > Freshwater > Lake...
CGCGGCGAAGCTGGCACTGACGTTTTCGCCAGCAACACCGGGAATCTTTCGCCTCCGGCCGGCGATCGTCGTGGTCGGGTTGAGCTGAGTTGCGGCAAGGCTCAGTTCTGTTCGTGCTGAGGTGTGGGTTATGCCAGCTTCAACGCCATCTGTCGCAGCGCGTTCGAGATTCGTGGCGCGGACAAGCCTTGCCGAAGCCGGGACGAACACAACTTGATTTTCTGTGGCACTCCGAAACACGGCCGCTCGCAACTTGAAACCAGAATCGGCAATCTCACTTGATTCGCCGCCGATCTCGGCATGTCTGGTTGCTTCTTCCGCGAGATCGTTGTTTGCGCCAATTCGTGCACCGTCACCAAACCGTTCGAGCAGCGTGGGTGCACGCTCGCTCCGTGCCAGTTGCACGTAGGCATGACCCCGATTGCCGCGCCAATCGATGGCTGCGCCGACGCCGTTCGTTCGTTCGCGCCGACGTGTGGAATCATCGTCAGTGCTTGTTGTTCTGGGCGTCGCGGCACTCACCTCGTCACGGGACTGACGATCCTCCAGTTTCAGATCGAGGGAGAGCCCGTCGGCCAGCTCAAGCGACAAACCACCGTAGCTGCGGACACCGGCGCGCGTGCCAGTGCTCGTGCGCTGGCCTCCCTCGGCAATACGGACGCGTGACTGGGTCGCATCCACACTCGCAAGGCCAGACAGAGCGCCGAGCCCGAGCTGCGTGGCTGCGTTGATCATGTTGGACGAGATCCCATAGTCGCGTGAATCTGAGCCGGGAAGAATCCCGCGCTCAGGATCGCTCGTTTGTCGCCTGTCGCGATGCACACCTGTGCCGATCGTCACTGAGCGCACACCAGACTCAGTTGCGGAGCGAAGATGTTTCGTCCAGCTGGCGTGGGCGAGGCGCGTCGCGTTGCTCGTACGGGCGCTTCCACCTGCGCCGCCAGTTGTCGGGAGTCCCTGTTCACTCTGTTTTTCCCAGCCGAGAAGCGTCAGCACGCCGCCGCCGAACCTGGTTTGGAGGTAAGGCAGAATCTGCGTCGCACGGCGATCGTTGTTTGTCCGCCACACCGTGCGGTCATCAACTGTATTGGCTGGCGTCCCATTGTCATCGTAGTAGGAGAATTTGCCGTCCGTTTGGTGGATGCGTCCAAAGATTCGAAAAGAGTTATCCGGCTGCTCCTCGCCACCGAACGTGCCATCCTGGCGAAACCAACCAGTGCTGCCCTGCGGTCGTCCGACACCAACGCCGATCATTGATGTGGATCCGGTGTCTTCAGATGTCGCAGCTCCCGGCACAACGCGGTAGCGAAGGACGCCAGCGGTTGACGTCGAGGCGATGGACCACGGTGGCAGCCCGTGGAGAATTTCAAGTTCACCGAATGCCCTGAGATCAAGATCGTCCACGATGGGAAGACCGCTCCATGGATCCTGGAGCAGGATGTCGCCAATCCAAACTTCAACACGTCTCGCGTCCTGACCCCTGAGCCGTGGGATGACGAACCCAGACCCGGAAATGACACTGCTCGGTGGAATGCGTGCGGAACTGTCCTGGCGGAGAGTGATTCCAGGATCTTCGCCTGAAGCGCTCTGTGGGCGAAGCGTCTGCCCGCGTCCAGGATAGGCGCTGGGTCGCGCGTCCCGGCGCATGCCCTCGACGATGACCGTGTTCGGTGACGACGCGTCCGCGGAATTCTTGTCCGTTTCGGGTTCGGCAATGAGCTGCTGCGTGATGCCAGACAGCATCGACACGAGAAGCACCGATGGGCTCGCGATCCTGATTGCGTGTAAGGCCCTTTGCATCATGGCGCGACGAATGCACCACTGGCGGGAATCATCGGCAGGTTGGTCGTGCGCACCTGTGCTTCACCCGGATCATGGAGAGAAAGAATTCCGGTCGCGTCCGGCGCCGCGTCACCAACCCAAAGCCGTCCGCTGCTGCGATCGAACTGCAAAAACCAGCTGCCGCTGCTGCCCGCTGGAAACGTGTGTACCTTCGTGATCTGCTCGGCGATCGACTCCTTGCTGGCGTCGATGCGAACAATCCATTTGGCTGCCTCTGGTTCAAATCCCGCCGCCATCGCTGCGTGGAACAGCAGTGGTTCGTTGCCATCTGCGAGGCTCCCGTTGCCGATCATCCCCGCGCTGTCGAGGCTGATGCGTGACGCAACACTGAGCGTTGCTGGATCGAACTGTTCAACGCCGCTCCGGCACTCAGGATTTCCATAGCAGAGGCTTACCAGAAGTGGTTTTCCCGTCCAGACGTTGACGAGCTGGCCCGGGTTCGAAAAGTTCAGCGCAATTCCCTGAACTCCGGGTGCGGAAGGATCCAGATCTCGCGGTGCAATTCCGTCTGCCGATACAGAGAGCACGAATATGCGCTGCGAGCCGTTCGGTTGATAGTTCGCGTCGAGACCCTGGTGCACGACGATGATGCTGTCGACGAGGGTCCCCGTGCCGACGCTCGTGAGGTTCTCCGGCAGTTGTGTTCGCCAGAGCGAGATCGGTCGCAGCGGCGCATCAGCCGGTGCCGGGCTAAAGTCCCAGTCTGCGCGCACATCCTGCAGGAGTGCGCCGGACGTGCGACTTGCGACAATCAGTTTCCCGGATGTGTTCATCGCGAGCAGCACCCGATCCTGATCAACGCTCAGGGCATCGTGAGGATCGCCGCCGGCGGCTTGCGGAGTCGCAAGCTGCGAACCAAACTCGACACCGCCGTCTGCGGTCCGCGCTCCGAAACGCATGTTGAGCTGGGTGGCTTTGCGATTGAACAGGGCCAGCGCGCCCGAGCCGAGCGGCACGAGGCGTGGATCTCCAGACTCGCTCCCGGCAATACAGCGACTGCTGCCCGACCGCGGATCAACCGCGTGCATTTTTGAAATGGTGTAACCGCGATCAACGAGGGCCATGGCCAGCATCGATTCCGTGCTCTTTGCGTCTGCTGGTATGGCCGGAAGTTCAGAGCAGAGTGGCGGAGTGTCGTCGGAAGAGCGACACGACAGCACAGTCATGCTTCCAGACAGGAGGACGATGTGGGTGATGTCGCGCAGACGCATTGGGGATCCGGATCCAGTTCGAGTTGAAATCCGACGTTTGTCGATCGGTCTGCGACCCTATCACGGCAGCGAAATACTGTTCATGGTTCAGTCACTGCCGTGCCCCGCGGGTGATCGCCTGCGGTCGTGGGGCGACGGCAGTCGTTTTCGGAGGTTCATGTGCTCCCTGTCGAGAATTTGGACGGGAAACGCCCCGCACAGGCCGAAAAGCTGTCTATGGGATGGCCAGCTCCCGGTCGCGCAACCTGTCAATTCGAATGAAGAAAATAGCGGCGCGGGGCTTGCAGAATTACCTCTATTCGACCTTTGGATTTACCGAAGACTCCCCGGGGAGGCCGCGATGTCGCGTCTACGCACCACGAGATTTCAGATGTCCGGCTTCGCCTTGACGGCCGTCATCGGACTCATTGGTGGGTGCAAGGAGCAGGACAAGAGTTCCCTCGAAGGATTCGTCGCGAGCAACGACGCCAAATGGGCGAAGAACTACATCGCCGCATTTCTTGGCGACTCAGACGGGATTCCGGGAACATTGCAGGACATCGGCAACATCCGCCGCGTCTTCAATCCGGCAAACGGCTTCAACTTCGAGATGCCGGGCCCTGAGGACGGCGGCTGGAAACATGTTTCGTCGAGTCAGCTCATTCGTGAGACTGCAGCAATCGCTAGGAAGATGCTCGATTCCGACATGCAGGCCTGGAAAAATCTGCAACCGGGTGGAACGCTGTTCTTCTACATGACGAGTCACGGTCTCGAGGACGGATCGACGTCAACGCAGGGCGGATCGTATCAGTTTTCTGAAGTCGCCGCGGCCATCCGCGACGCGCGCGGCGGCCATCCGCTGGAGCGGCTGGTCGTCATGTTCGATACATGTTTTGCAGGATCGAACATCGTCGGCGATCGCGCGATTTCGCAGAACACCGGAAACGGTGGAGGCGGACCGCTCGGTGGGATCTTTTCTCTGGCGGACGGTGCGCAGCCTGGATCTGCCGCACCCGGAGCTGCAGCTGGAGGCTCGCCATCATCGCAGTCAACGGCCAACATGATCGATGCGGTCGCTGATGCCGCGACCAAGGTCAGGGGACTGTACAAGTCCGGAATCTTCATCGGCAGCTCGCTCCCGACGGAAACGTCTGGCGACAATCCGGGTCTCGGTGGAACAGGAACGTTGGCCTTTCTCGAATCCGTGAATGCCGCGCGACGGGGACTTGGTCCGGGGCCGAACTCCACCGGTGCTCTGTCCGATTTGCTCAGCGGCTTTCTCGGTCAGTCGGGAGGCGCGTCCGGATCCGGTGGCGGGACGATGAGTCCTGCGAGTGCAACCACCTCGCCAGTGGCGACGGAAACCAGCACGGCAAAGATCAGCGACGTCCTCGACGGCATGGTGACGCGCGCTCAGGGACAAACGCCAGTTTGGTGCGTGGAGCCGCCGGAACTAAAGGACGACTTCTTCTTTGACGGACCGGCTGGATATCTGCCGACGTTCATTCCCAATGCAGGCGGCGCTCTGCAACGCTTCTGCAGAAACGGACGGAATTGATATGCGTCACGGCGATCGACTCACGATGTCCCCACACACGTTTGCACTGATGCTGGTGCTTGCGATGGGCGCGGTTTCGTGCGCGCGTGGTCAGCAGTCCGTTGAGACAACGAAAGCCCCAGCAGCGACACCGAGAGTGAATAACTCGAATGGATCTGCAGACGGCACAGTCGTCACTCCACCAGGCGATGTTCCCCTGCCGGACCGCGACTCAGGCAGCCTTGCAAATGGTAGCAGCACCGAATCGGCGCGCATTCCGTGCCGTGACGCACGTGGTGCGGAGGTCCCGGGCCAGTTCACCGTTCCATCACACAACGTTCTGGCTGCTGGTGCCACTCTGGTCGACTGTCATGATGCGAAGGGCACGCTCGTGTATCCGGGCGCCGTGCGCAACTGCTTCGATGAACTCTCGGCCCGATTTGGTCCTGATGTCTTTCATCCGGCGATGCAGGTCGTCCCCGGTTTCTATCGAGCGTCAGCGGCGATGGGTGCTGGTGGAACGGAGCATCTTCGTCGGGGCCTGCAGACGAAATCGTGCGCGGAGCTTCGCTCGCAATATCCTGGCTGAAGCTTTCGCATCGCGTCTCGCGCTCAACGCGCAGATTTGCTCATCAAGGTTCTGGCAACACCGAGGATCTGGCCGACGCCGGCGGACTTTGGCACGAACTGCTTGACGGACTGCGGCCAGCCCTCATGCGCATCCCGGCGATGCAGGTTGTCCCCCGAGATCACGATAACCGGAAGGTCTGGATGAAACTGGGAGATGAGGTCTGCCGTTTCCACGCCGCTGCTGCCTTCGAGATGATAGTCGATGATGGCAACACCGATGTCCGAGAGCTCCTGCATGGACTTGAGTTCAAGGACAGATGACATGTGGCGCACCGGGACGTTGATCTTTCGGCCAAAAGCCTCAACCAGTGCGCAAAACGTAGGATCATCGTCGATGAGGAGGACGCCGGGCGTGGGCGCACTCTGTGTGTGTGCGTCGCGGATGCTCGTGTGCCCGGTCGCTGCAGTCGACTGCTGTGGTCTCGTCGAGGTCATGGTGCGCAACTTTTCGTTCGGGGGTTCTTCCCCGGATCGTCCCGAATCCGATCGAAAATTGCAAAGGGTTTTGTCTGCTGGCTATTGATCGTCACATAAGAAAAGATACGGTGTTGCCATCGATCGCCCACTCCTCGCCGTACCAAACAAGTACTGTCTCGTCGTGGGCTCCTCGGCGCCTTGTCTCTTTTCGTATGTGACGATCAATAAATCCGCCGGAGCAGAGCTGAACCCCAAGTTAACCCCGAACCAACCACAGCAATGGCGATCAGGTCCCCCGGCTTGAACTTGTCCCAGTTCGACGACAGGACCCCGGGCGCACCGGCGCCGCCCTGATTACCGCGGGACTCGACGTTGTGCAGGTGCTGTTCGGGCTCGAGGCCGAGTTTCTCAGCCGCATAGGTCAGCATGCGGAGATTCGCCTGATGGCCGATGAACCAGCTGAGATCAGTGGGTTGCATGCCGTTTCGGGTGAGAATTTCTTCCGTCGCCTGGATCGTCTTCTGGATCGCAAACTTCTGCACTGCCTGTCCATCCTGATGGAACCACGCGCCATCAGGCATGCTGATGTGGCGGGCGCCGGACGGCTGCGAATGAACGATCGTGTCGACGATCTCGAGTCCAGAAATCTTTCCCGAGGAAGCCGCGTCCGCCGGCAGGGCCTCGATGATCGTGGCGGCCGCCGAGTCACCAAACAGGATGCAGGTCTTGCGGTCGGCATAATCGATGCGAGTCGTGTAGCGCTCGCAGATGAACGACGCCACGTTGCGCGCGGCCCCACTGCGGATGAGCGCACGCGCGTTGTGCAGGTGCACGGCAAATGTTGAGCACGCGGAGTTGATGTCAAAGCCAGCCGTGCACTCGATCGCGTTGTGTGCGGCGATCGAGCACGCATGCGCCGGGATGTCATCGTCCGGGACGGATGTACCGGCGAGCACCGTATCGACAACCGTGCCGCGCGCGCGCAGATTGGAGCGCTGCTCAGCCATTTTCCACGGCGCTGCCGACATCGCGGGGATCGACGGGATGGCTTGTCGGGATACGAGTTGGTTGCGCGTCACCGCATGGCGGCGGAGCGCAATCACATCGTTTCGCGCCAGCACCGTGCGTCGTTCGCGAATGCCAGTGCGTTCTTCAATCCACGCCGCACTGGAATCGATGTCGAGTTGATCGAAGAAACTGTTGTCGAGAACTGTTTCCGGGAACCAGTGGCCGGCACCCGTCATGACGACGCGCGGAAGATTTTTGCTGTCTGAAGGACTCAATGGACTCGTCGTTTCCCGTGATGAAGTGTCGCGTTCGCAGTGCTCAATTCGTGTACATCCCGCCGTTCACATGCAACGTCGTACCGGTAATGTAGCTCGCGGCGTCGGAGGCGAGAAATGCGACAGCCTGAGCAACGTCTTCCGGCTGACCAAGGCGTTTCAGGGGAATGCGACCCATGATTTGCTCACGCGCGGCCTCGGGCAGATTGTCCGTCATGTCGGTCTTGATGAATCCCGGCGCCACGCAGTTTGCGGTGATGCCAAATCCCGCGAGATCGAGGGCGATGCTTTTCGTGAAGCCGGTGATCGCGGCTTTGGTCGCACTGTACATCGATTGACCGGCATTTCCGGTGTGACCGACCACCGAGGTCATGTTGATGATGCGGCCGCCCTTCTGCCGGATCATCGCTTTTGATCCGAGCTTGGCGAGCATGAAGACGGGCTTGAGGTTGGTCGACAGCAGTCGATCAAAATCCTCCGGCTTCGCAAACGTCAGAATCTGGTCGATCGAGATTCCAGCATTGTTGACCAGAACATCAAGGCGTCCCATTTCGCTGGTCACGAACTTGATCAGATCCTGGCAAGCCTGCGGGTCGACGAGGTCGGCCCGAGCGAGTTTTGCACCCGGAATCGTCTCGGCAACAGCCTTGGCCTCGGCCTCGCCGCTTCGGTAGTGCACGACTACGCGAAATCCAGCAGCGCCCAGGGCCCTCGCCGTAGCGGCGCCGATGCCGCGTGAGGCGCCCGTGACCAGAGCTACGCGTGAAGCTGTGCCTGCAGAACTGGTTGAAGGTGTGCCGTCAGCGGCGTGGAAAGTCTGCGATCGGACCTGCATGCGAACCCCTGTGTGTGGACCCAAGATAGAGGGAGACTAGCACCTCGACAGAGACCTCGACAACAGGATGGCAATGCCCCGCAGGGGGTTATTTCGATCTGATTCCGATCACGAAACGCGCCGCTGAATCTGCGGATTCGAGCGGTTCTTCGGTGCGAAGTCGGACCCGTCGTTGGCTGCATCGAACGCGGCCTTGACGCGAAAGCTGATCTGGATGATTTCGGCGGTGCTTTGCCAGATGCCTTCGATGTCGTTGCTTGCGTCCGGATGAAAGCCCTCATGCGCCGCGCGATTTCGGAAGTCCTGGAAGATGTGCAGGATGCGCGTGAACTGGGCCAGTTCCTGGTCGGTCGAAAATCCGGGTGCGCAAACCCCCGCGAGACCGTAGCGACATTCCTTTCGACCAAAACACAGGAAGAACAGCGCGAATGCCTTGAGACCATCGAGCGTGAAGCGCTTGCCGGGTCGGAATTGACAAATGGCACGCAGCATCTTGCGCAGTTTGAACTTGGAGAAGAACGGTATGTCCCGAACGACCGGGAGCGAACCGATGAAGTTCTCAAACTCATCCATGGCCGGTGGAATTGGTCGCGCGTAACCGATGACGTCGAGTTTGCGCTGTAGTTGACCCTGTTGAATGAGATCCGAGCACGGCTCTTCGAACATTTCCCGGAAGAGGAGCTCGAGCGCCTTGTACTGCATATCGATCAGGGGACTGAGATCGATCGTGTCGGGAGCGCCTTCGCTCTTGATCTGCAGGTGGAAGAATTGCGCGGTCCGCAGCGCGCGCTTCACCTCAGAGGACAGTTCCCGGTAGTGCGGGATCTTGCCGGCAAGATTTTGATCGAGATCGGCATCGCTCGACGGAACCGCGCGTCGTGGGGCAGCGGGGGTCGATGATGTCGCCGTAGCCGCAGATGTCTCAGCCGGCGCACCTGCGACGGGAGTGATCAGCTCGGCAAGTGATTCTTCAATGCCGCGTCTTTCTGTGTCGGTTGCTCCCGCGGTGTTGATGTCGCGCAGGGCGCTGCGGAGTTCAGCCTGCAGTTGTGAGAGATCGTGCTCGGCGAGCAGCGTGATGATTTCCTGCTGGAGTGGGGCCTTGAAGTTCGGTCGCGTGAGACAGGCGATGAGTTCCTGCACGGAGCGCGGAGTGCCGATTCCTGACAGGGCCCGAATCAGCGCGCGCAATTCATCCTCTTCACCCGAGCGGACAAACTCCAGAAGTTTCAGGGCCGCAAAGTCGATGCCACGAAACCGCCCGAGCGTTGCAATGTAGGCAAGTCGGTAAACGTCCGGCATTTGTCGAGCGGCGGTGGCGAGTGAAGCCGCGTGCGACTCCGAGGGTTCAAGCCAGCTGCGCGTAAGGATCGCCCAGAAGTTGTCGGTCTCGGCAGCGGTCGTCGGAGGAGCGTCCCGTCGTCCCTGCGCTGCGATCCGGAAGAAGGCGCGGCGGGCGGCAAAATCTCCGGCAGTCGTGAGCCCGGATTCACCACCGGGCGTGCCTTGTTTGTTCGCGCTGGCTGGATCGGACGAGAAGTTTTCGAATCGAAACGACGCGGTCGCGTAACGCCCCGAGAGAATTGCCTCGCGCTCTGCTCGAACGCGCGCCTGCAGGGCCGCATCCTGTTCCCCTGTGGTGTGTGCTGTTGTCGCAGCGAGATTTTCGCGCCACTGGTGCGGGAGGAGTGATGCCAACATGGCACTCGCAAGGCTTCGTTCTTCGATCGACTCGATCTGCTCGAGGGCCGACGTCAGTGCCCCGGGAGTCGCTCCGGCGAACATTTCCCAGAGCATCGTGGTGGTGGGTGCGTTCGGGTTTCGTCGCGGCGTGGGTCTCGCTTTGAAAGCGGGGCTTGCCAGCACGGTGCGCAGGGCAAATGCCAACACGTCGGAGGTCAACTCGTGGCGCTGCCAAACAGCTGGCCACATTTCGATGAGGCGCTCGAGTGGTTTTGTTCGCGGCGGCTTTGCCACGAGTTTCGTCAGGCTGGCGGAGATTCGGTCCGAGCTTCCGACACGGATCTGTCGCGCAAGATCGATCCACGGACCAGCGCCTGCGACTGGAGTCGAAAGCTGATCGATGATGGTCGGAAGATTGCGCGCCGCGTAGATCAAGGCTGCCGCGATCGACTTGTCCTCGGGCAACGCGTCCGATTGGAGTCGTGAGAGTTTCTGGGTGGCAAGCGCGTCTAGTTTTGCATTTTGCACGCCCAGCTGAACCGCGCGTTGCAGCAGCATCGCGTGGAACGCCGGTGAGTAATCACTCAGTCCATCGGCGTCGGTGGATTTCTCGAGCACGGTCGGACCGCCTGCGCGCCACGACAGATCGACGATGGTGTAGCGGACGCGTTGCGGGAGATGCGGGATGCCGAGCAGTGGCAGCTGTCGATGCCACAGATCGCACGGCGTGCGTTCTGCCCAGAGGCGCAGTGCTGTCGCCGCCAGGTCCTGGGGCCAGATCGGTGTGTTGCCAAGGAGGAAGTCCTCCGTAGCGAGCCCAGACGATGTGTCGACGAGGTCGAGCAGCGCGCATTTTTCCAGAGTCGAGAGTTCAAGACAGAGCATGTCCTCGACAAACGTCATCGGGAGTCGGCTGCCCTTGCCGTTCATCTTTTCGAGAATGGCGATGCGCTGGCCTTTGTCCCGGGTCTGCGTCCAGCTCGCCACGAGTTCCGTCAGTTGTGTCTGTCCAGTCGCGTCCCGACCGCTTGAGGTTGCGTTGCCCGCGCGCTCGTTGCTTGCAGTGCTCGACTTCGTTCCGTCACGTTTGGCACTCACGGGGGCTCCTTGCTCGATGTCGGTGATATGACTCGGGTCGTATCGGCAGGTTTCGAGCAAAGTTCACGGGCTGTAGTTGGCAACGTCAGGATTGACGCGCCAGCCAGGTGAACTTTCGCGGAAATTGGACGTTTAGCCCGGCAATTACAATCCGTTGTCCGAGGCCATTGGTCTGGCGCCCGGACCGGCGAAGGGCGCTCACCGGTGTTCTCCGCTCGCCGTTTGTGCGTTGCCTTTGGTTTATGCCCTGGTGATCCAGAACAACGAGACTGGTCGCGTCTCCGCGAAAACCGCTCTGAATGTTCCTGGTGATCACTTCGCATTCATGAGTTTTGGTCAGGATCAGTTGTCGGTTCAGGGTTTCGTCGCGGGATGTTTCTTCAGCTGGGTGATTGGTGGGGACGCCGCGCGCGTCAAGTGCACCGGCGGTCAGTGGCTTCCTGAAGACTATGCATGGCCGGCCGCCATGCCCTTTCAGGGGTATGTCGATCCGAGCTTTGCGCTCGCCTTCACGCTTGTTGATGATGCAAGCATCGGACAATGGAGAATTCCGTGAACATGATGATGCGAAACCTTCTCCTCGCCATGGCGTTCATGCAGTTCTCGTTTGCGACGGTGTTGCGTGCCGACGTCGTCGTCGCTCCACGCACCGATTCCGTCGTGTCGCTGCACGGAGCCGTGCACGAGGATCTCCGGATCTTGTTTGCGGAATCGGTCTACGTTGGCGCAAATCTTCTGGACCCGGCCTGTCTCCTGCGTTTTCCGAGCGGAGAGTATGGCCCGGTCCGGGATGCCGTGACGATTGCACCGACGATCAACGGTCGCGAGTTTGGGATCGAGGCTCCGATTCGGCATTTTGACGGGACTGATCTTTGCCAACTCCGTTTTGCTGCCATTCGCATCTGGTTTTCAGCACGTGGCTCGGGGCCCGACGCGCCCTCGGGGTTTCTCGCACTGGTTCCCGCCGGAAGTGCTTCTGGGGGCGCTGCGATTCCCTCTGTCGCGACCGTCACCGGCGGGTCCTGCCCGGACGCTGGCAGCGGCACCACGTCGTTCCAATGTCTTTGGACCTCCGGTGCTGGATGGCAGGGACTCGCACTGACGGTTCCCGCGAGCGGAATCGATGTTCGCGGGATTGAGATTGGGCCGTGACCCGCTTGGTGGGAAACTTTCCGACTTTCGGGACGTCGAGGGACGTTATGTGCCCTTCAGCATCGTCGCTGGCAACATGTTCGGCACGCCCGACTATTTCCATGTATTCAAAGCGAATGTCACGTCGATCAAGTACTCTGCTTGAGCACATCTTGATCAACAGCAGCTGCAGCCAAGCGACGTGTGCACGGAGGTCCAGTGTCGCACCGTCCAAAGGTGTCAGTTTTCATCGCGACTAGCCTCGACGGCTTCATCGCCATGCCTGATGGTGCGATCGACTGGCTTGAACAAGCCAACGCGACAGTATCGCCCGGCGAAGATTTCGGGTATGCCGCCTTCTTCGCCTCCGTTGACACATTGGTCATGGGACGAAAAACGTTCGCGACAGTGAGCGCGTTTGATGCCAGGGCTACCGCATTATGAGGGGCGGCCAGCGCGGTCTTGACGCCCGCCCGTATCGGACACCATCCGTGCATGGCCTACCCGCCTGGCAGAAACGTCGGCGCTCGGGCACGGTGCCCTCCG
>Ga0169931_10011848_pt1 | contig 12192 bp, 10 predicted proteins | sample Kivu_15m_20L_FD_129675 | JGI IMG/M metagenome (GOLD analysis project Ga0169931, IMG submission 129675) | Freshwater microbial communities from Lake Kivu, Western Province, Rwanda to study Microbial Dark Matter (Phase II) - Kivu_15m_20L... | ecosystem: Environmental > Aquatic > Freshwater > Lake...
ATAGCCTCAGAGATTATCTGCTCTAGAGCTTGCTCATAAGTGAGGCCAGCTGCAGCACCAATACCTGCGATGATGCCGTTAATGTTGGCTGATGCTCCAGCAAGATTACGACTGTCAACTGCTTCTTTTGCAGTACCATTCAGATCAGTTGTGTTGGTAAACCAAGTTCCTTATGAATCTGTAGTGAATGTCAGCGTAACTGGCAGATTTTGTTAAAAAATGCAAAAACCTCCAAACTTGACAAATCTTTAGATGCAGGTGAGACAGGTTGATTTGAGCAGACAAGTCGCACATCGTTTATTGCATTGATCAACTTGACCAGTATAAACGTTTCTCTTCGTTTACAAGAAGTATCCGTCCTGGGCCTAGGTGCATCTGGTATTGGAAGTACATGTCTTACAGCCAGTGATAGCATCGCTACAAGTCTTGCATACGTTTTCGCTGACGTAAGAGCCCGAGATGCACTAGAGGCAATCACTGGGTCGAACTGGAGAGCACCTCGCGCATACGCTGTTGTCAGTTTGGCAGGGGAAGCACTGACGGTTAGAAAGATATTGTCCCAGGGCACAACCTTGACAAGTTTAGGTATCGTTGCAGTTACTACTGACCACACAAGTTTCTCCTTGGATTTCATAGGGAAGATAGCATTTAGTGCAGGTATTCTTTGATTGTTCGGCGCAAGGGAACGCTAACTACTTATAGCAAACATTTTCTAAGTCTTAGAGAACATAATCGTCTAGGCATTCCAAGCAAACAGAGGCAGATTAACATTATTTGCATCCAGTGCTGCAGAGCTCGCATTTGCTTTAGGTAGTAAGGAACATGCCCTCGACACAGCTTAAGCAGAGAGTAATATCGCGGGCATTGCAGTTCTAACATCCGTTGAAACAAGCTGTACAGTTAGCAGTTCCAGCCACTTTCACGTAACCTGAACCGCACTGGTCAGGATCGCAGCTGCCGGCCCCAGAAAAGCCGCATCTGGGGCAGTTTGCAGCACAAGCAGTGCATATTCCATCGACAGGAGTGAAGCCCTAGATGCAAAAATCAGAGTAGGATACGCTGAGTATGCATGAAAGAGCATTAGGATCAATACAGGGGACACAGGTTTTGCCAATAAGTGTTTTACCAGGGGCACATTTGGTGCATTGCGTAGAATCGAGATGAGAGCAAGTCAAGCACTATTCAGAACATCGCACCACGCTTCCATCAGAACCGATGCTGTACCCATCGATAAGCTCAGAACAAACAATCTCGTCTTATTCGCCCAAGTTACACTTGCTGCATCCAGCTGGACAAGTAACTTGATCAGCATCATCGTCGCTAAGACTTGAAGAAGTTGATCCTAGAGAACTTGTTTTTCGGCATCTGCCATTCGTAGTTTTCCTGAAGCCAATGTCGCACTCAAGACAGATTTATCTGCTTTCGCACTTGGCACAATTTCTACGACATTTTTAGCAAACTCCATTAATGACAAAGAAACCCTCTTCGCAAGTGATGCAGCCTCCAGTATTGCAGTTCAAACATCTGGGTATATTACAGTAAAGACACTAGACAGATTAATCTTATGAGATCTAGATGGCTCCATCGGCGCACTAACACTTGTTTCTGATCTTGTTGAAAACTCTTGTGTCAATACAATCCACAAGCACACATTTATTGAGGCTTTTAACATACCTAAAACCAGGGAAGCACAGTTAACACTAACTCTTGTCGTTTTCGAAGCAAATCATACAGTTTTAATCCGTGCAGCCAGTAGGAGGTATCACGCATTTGCCGTCTGTCAGGACGTAGTTGAGCTCGCAGTGAGTAGCTACTGTAGCTGAAGAACAAGCCAAAGTATTGTTAAGAACACTACTACAGCTATTGCAAAGTCCAGTTTGTAGCAAGTAAAACCCAAAGAAACACTGAAGACACGCTAGCTCTGTCCGACTTTTCGCACAAATCTCGCAATCACTGATTTAACTAGAACAAGAAACACACTCATTTTAATTCTTCAGGAATTTTCCTAGAGGACATGTTTTAATGCATTGGGTCGCGCTAGGATTAGTCTCGAAGGAAGGTTAGCATTGACCACAGGTTGTAGTTGAGTTGCATTGCTGGCAGTTGAGGATACCGCAGTTGAAAATGCAGCTGGTTCCATCATCGTTTGTGATATAACCTTCCTAGCAGAAGAGACAGGCCTCGAGGTTGAGACAAGTGGCACAATTGGAGATGCTGCACTCACGAATACACTGAGTAGCATCGTCATTAGTCTTATAGCCAGCCACACAACCCGAACAAGTGGTGTTAGTTTAACAGACTGAGCAGAGAGGTATAGTAGCCTGACAGTTTTGAACACAAGTTTTTTTATCTGAAGAAAGAGTAGAGATATCACTACAAGTCTTGCAGGTAGTGGCAGTGGCGCACACAAGACAGTAATCGATGGCACAGATATCTTTTGAACAAAGTAGAGTATCTTCATTGTAGTAGAATCCCTAATTGCAGCGCAGACAGTCGTTGGTGGTGGTACAAAGCTAGCAATTAGTATCACTGCATCTAGGATTGCATTCCGTGAACTTGTCGTTAGTTTTATATCCATCATCGCAATCCAAACAAGTAGTTGTGATCAGGCAGGTAAAACAATTGTTTATAAGACATACCAACTTACAAGTCTTTGTTCTCGTGTTGTAGTAATACCCATCTCTGCATTTGGCACAAGTATCTTTGGGTGAACAGGTCTAGCAGAGAGGATCATCACATATTAGTGTGCATTTAGTACTATCGTCGCTCTTCTAGTAGCCGTCCTCGCAAGTCCCGCATAGCTAGTCCAGACAAACTAGACAGTTAGGTATGAAACATGTTTTTTACGTGCACTAAGTTCCGGCGGGGGTTGGTCTGAAGCCAGTGCTACAGGTTTTGCATGTTGTTTCACTCGAACATATTATGCACTTAGGGATATTACATGTTGAATCAATGCACAAGTTATCGCCCAAAGAATCGATAATGAAACCATCCTAGCAAGTTATACAACTCTATGTGCTAGCGTCTGAGGCTGTGCAAGTTTTACAGCGAGGATCGAAGTTAGTGCAGGGCTGGCATGCCTGGGCCGATATGTTGAAAAAGTGATCCACGCATGTCACTGAACATTAGTTCGCAGGCAACTCTGAACAGAAAACGCACTATTTGATAGTGGTGGAGTAGACCGAACCCACCTGACAAGTCGGAGGGTCGGGATTGACGATACAGGTATTGTTGGCGTTAAAGATGCATCCGCGACTGAAGCAGTCTGCTTAGGAGGTATAGTTGCAGCTGCTGAGGCAGACCACCAGGAGGGTGGCAATCAACAGCATACGGGGCGAGTTAATCTTGATTGTTGTCATGTTTACTTGTATGTTAAAAATATATGGACTGGCTCCAATCGTTCATATAAAGCACTAGATATAAAAAACAAACAGTCCTTGTCGTTTTCAAACAAACTTTGATCCACAACTCATCAAGATCAAAGGGTCTTCTTGGCTTCTAAAGAATAACGGAAAAACAAGATGTATAATATTGAGCTCCAGAAGATCAACTTGGACCAAAATCAGGTGAAACACACAAAAATCAATAACAAGCTAAACTGGAGCATAGATAAAAAAATCTAACTATCATTTTATAGTGTTTTTATGCCTATAAATCCACATTTTTTTATAGAATGGATGACGATACTCGGTCTCAAGCAAAAATTAGTACGTCGAATACAAGAATTTTGATGAACTCTTTAAGGCTCAGCTGTACTCAAATTTTTTAAAAAAACTTTGTTTGAATCTTTGATCTGAAAAAAAATCTAGTGTAATATTAGAGTTACTTGTAATTAATGCAAGCTATATAAAAAAGGCATAGTATTTTTTATCATTTTTATTGACCCACCTGTCTAGGTACATATTTTTAATGTATCTGTTTCAGCTAGTATCACCAAAATCAGGCTCTAAGTTTGGAGCTATGCGGTCAAAAAAGCTAACTAGCCACAACTAGCAAATGCAGTCTTTTTGCTAGATTTACAAGACTTCAACTGTTGCGATAAAACTTTAAGCATAGCTAAAGCTCAGTTAGACATTCATGTTCTTCTAGAAATTCATTTTGATGGCTTACTGGCTTTTAGATCAGAGTACCTTTGTTATTGATGGTTATGATTTTTCTTAGAGTTTGGGTATAATAACTCGCAAACACTTAGAATTCATCGTTTAATCACTTTTTAGAGCATAACAAGTCGAAAGGAAGATGTCCAAGACAACTCAGATTCAATTTGTTAATTGAATTCGTCATCTTTTTTATCAAAAATCGAACTCGTATTACCTTTTTGAATCATTTTTTGAGTTTTTCGATCGTCTCGTAAGAATCGGTAACTCTTTAGAGCTCCAGCTGAACGTTCTCGACTGGTACTTCTGATGATGTTAAGCAATTATAAATTACATTTATGTAAGTATAAATATAATGGCAGCAATAAAATATTATTTTGTATCTAAAAATATCTTCCAATATTATTAAAAAATGTCTGAGCTGTAATGACCGTCATCACGCAAAAATGATATCGATATATGAGCTCATAAAAAGATGAAAATGAAAAAGATGTGAGATACTAATTAATAACAAATCAATGATGCCTTTTCTTTTATTATTGCAGACTATCTTAGCCAGCTATCAGCTACTCTTCCTAGGATTCATTCTCAGGCCCGTATTTATGCTTACTTGAACCAGGACTCTTCACTACAGAATCATCACAATCCATCCTTAAACTCTATCTACTATATTTTACTGATCTTATAAACAAATGTAAAGGAACATACAAACCAAAGTACAAAAACACTACAAGAATCAGCCTCTCAAATAACAGTCTTGTTAAAAATTATTTATCCATCCAAAAATTGGCATTTTTAGTTATTAGCCTAACATTTCTGCAAGGATATGATTGCAGAGCTATCCATTTTCTTTGCTAAAGTGTTTCTAGATATATTTTTGAGTTTATTTGAAGTGGGTAGAATCTGATCGCATGATTTGTTACAGTTGTTACCATCAGAGGATAACGATATCTCATGAGGGTCAAGTATTGCTACTAGAAACCCACTTATCCGTTCTAAAGCAGTACTCTAATAAAATTCTACCAGACAAATGCGACAGTAGGTAGCATATCAGTCCTACCCCCGAAATACCCAGCCATTATATACTATCTCGGCGTGATGTTTCTATTAACATACCTGAGCTATTTCTATGGCCCAAACGGGTCGAAAAGTCCACTAGCTGGCCAGACATACTAATGCATATGAAATGGCATTTGCGAAAACATCTTCATATTTTAAAACCAATTATCAGGAGATAGATACTAGGGTGGCAGGATATGAGTGATACCTGCATCGATCCAGTTGAAAAAGTCGGAATGGAAAGGATCTTGTTTGATGGCGTAGTGGATCCAATGTATCTTTTGTAGGATGAGGGGGATGTAGAGTGGCACTCTCGTGTAGAAATTGTATAATCTTTTCATTTATTTGGAAGAGTTTTGGCGAGGCAAGGAGTCGTAGAATACTTTAGTTACCAAAGTGTTCTACCATCTTTGCGAAATGTTTTACACCTGTAGCTCGATGAAATGCGTATTGAGTTGCGGTCTGTTTTCCTCCACGAATTGTTTGAGCTCAGGCTAGCCCAGAATGATGAGATTACATGGTGTTTTGAGCAGATCAAGGAATCTTTTGTAGTAAGAATCGATATTGCGCCATTGTTTGGATTTGTCGATGTTGAAGTATGCAGTTATGAAGGTTACCACAGGAGTGTTGCCTTGCTTGCTAAGGACTATCTTTATTATAAGGAAAAACAAGAAGGACAATTTGTTCAAGCGCATCGATAATTTTGTTAATAGTAATATCTGCTATCAACTTATTAATATGATTGTCCGGAAAAACTACGAAAAGCGTTACAAGCATATAAACAACTATATTTTACATTAATATCAATATTGTTACTATCATTAGAACCTGAGCATCTTGCGATCGAACTCCTAAAAACAAGGGTACACCTATCTCTTCCTCACTGTCTCCACCACATTCTTCATCAATTCACCTTGATTATGCAAATCTGGTCTGGAAATCAACAAATAATGCATCTCTCCCTATATCTGGTTGACTCGTCTACAAGCTAGTTCCATCAAGGGCACAAACAAAGCAAAATCAAAGGTAGAATTGAAGAATTTACCATCGATATCTAGCAGGTCTTTGGAGTCGATCTGGAACAATAATTCGTTACGAAAGGAACGAAGATGACTGAATTTACGGTTGAATCTGTAATCTCGTTGTACCCGATCTGACTCAAGATAGTCAGCTGAATACCCCTTAGACAGGAGTAATCCATGACTATACCAGTAGTAATTCGAATATAAAACTCCAGATCGCTTGGTCTGATAGCCCCAATTAAACATCTTAAGCACGTTTCTGCCAATCAACTCATCATCGGCATCCACAGTCATAACAATATCCTCATAACTACAATGTTTCAAAGCATTTATGTATACGTTTTGAAGTGCACCTACTCTCTACTTGTTCTATATGTATATGTATCTTCTGGGGTCGATGTTGTGGAAAGATAAGTAAGCTCTGTATGCTTACTGGCTGTGGTCGGTAGAGGCATCATCGATTAGTACTAGTTTAAAGTTAGTATAATTTTGGGTGAAGATGGAGTTTAGATTTTGTTATATTCTGAATTTGTCGTTGGTGTTGTATGCGGGTACGATTATGCATATCGGCCACTATTTTGTTATCTTGCTAAGAGTGTATTATTTCTAGAGTCTTTCGTATTATTTCTGGTTTTCAAAAAGGGCTTCTTTTTAAAGCTACTATGAGACTATGAGATTGTACTTGGCTAGTCCTGAGCTCTTGAACTATGTCTTTTTATTGAGGAATGTAGTCCGATCTTTGCTATATCTGAGTCTAAGGCCTCTGGTTTTGTTGTCAGCGTATAAAACATCTTATATTCTTAGTCAGGATAAAGTACCTCTGTTTGTGCTAGTTGATGCGCCACAAATCAATAGGCAGCACTGATGACCTATCTCTGTCGAATGGTATGGCAACCACTTGATTCGGGTCATGGTATTGCTTTATTTTTAACAATGCGCTTTCGAAAGCTCGGATTTTTACTTTTGCTATGTCCAAATCCAGCTCCCCGTTTTAGTTCTATAAGGCTTTTAGAGTTTTTATACGCTACTCGAGCTCTTTCAATCTCTTTTTTGCAGTTTACAGCTAATACTAAGTTCTTTCCAATCTATGGTCTATGCTCTAATGTAAGGCCATTCCTGCTGACGGTTCTTGCTATTGTGCGATTTTATTGGAAAAAAGAGGCTTGTTTGCTTATACACATTTTCCTGAGAAGTAGCTAAGCATTAGAATCACAACGCATACTGCTCCGATAAGGCTCAGAGCGACCCACACATAGTTACTCCTGACCAGTCCTCTATCATAACCTAATAGAAGTGACGAGCCCAACCCTGACGCTTCAGAACCGTTATGTATTCGTTTTTTCTAGCTGTGAGTCTATGGTTAAATGGTTCTGTTGGCATTGAGTCTTTGTGGACTTTTGAGTGTTCTCGACATATAAACCTCACTAAAAAAATGACTTTATACATCTATCAATCTGGATCTAAAATATTTGCAATACTAAAGGCAATCAATGAGATGCCTATAGTATTTATAGATATTTTTAGCAAATGATGGTCATAACTGTGCTTCTTGCCCTGATGGCTGTTCTCAGTAAGTGTGACTCTTTGGTGTCTCTACAAATATGGCCAGCACTTCATTCTCTTTCTGCCGACAACAGCCTCATCCACATCATTCATTCCAACGCCACTCTCAAAGATCATTTACCTTACTTTAAAAAATGGAAAAGAACCCTCATCAGAGACTACCACTAGCAAGTCAGATTCGATTACCAGCACAATCCGCTCGATACAGTCCTATTCATGCATGTAAGTGGCATGTCTCCTGCTTAAATTTCATAAATAAAACCCGATTAAATCACCATGGGTTAATTCTGTTCGACCTACTTGAACGCACAACCAACCTTACTGATCGCTAGACCACAGAACGCCACTAGTTTTTTTCAATCGAGTCCCTGGGGGTAAAAATGCTATCCAAAGGTAATAATCTTATAGGGATGGAAAAACTAATCTAGCATACCAGAATTGGTTAGAAGAGCATACTCGACCATATAGAAAGATAATGGCTATCTCGTTCTAGTCCTAAACAAATTCTAAAAATAATTTAAACCAAAAATGAACAAAAAATTATCGAATTCCCTGGTAGACTACTAATACTGCACGACTACCCTAAAAAACAAGCTATTCGATATGTTGCTTAAAAACAAACTAACAATAGGCCAGACCATCTAATTCCGTCCCCTCAACACCAACTCCTCAGTGATTTAGATTGACAGATTGATCTCTAACTACAACAAAAAGGAGAAATACTTGTTATTATGTGGTTTTAATCCATAGACCGATATATTGATCTCTCAGAACATATACAGGATCAGTAGGAATACTCGATCGTTAGAGAATGATACCTTACATTAACTTACTGTAAAATAGTCTACGAATAAGACTTAGAATGTTAGACTGACGATATATATCGTTACGGATAATAATCAGACTGTTAATGTTCTTACAGTTGCCAAGGAAAGTGGCTGTAGTGTGGGTATCCCTATGCCAGTCATAAGCGAAAGGGCTGTAGTATCAGTTAGACCCAAAGGATTCATTACATAACAAACCCATCTTCCCCACTACTAGAACCACGACTGGTCTGATTGGTAAAAATAGTAGTGGTTTACCAAATAACCCACCTATCTACCCACTATGCAAGTAATCAACTAAAGATAACCTGATGAGACTGAGGTTGTTGATCAAGATATTAAAAAAATATTAGATAGAGCTGATACCGTGACATCTAAGTTTAACTAAATAAGCAAAGAAATGTTAAAAAACAATATAAGGGTAAAAGTATCACAGGCCAATATTGATGACATATCGAGGAATGTATAAGCGAGCATAACAATCCAACCTAGGTACGATTGGAATAGATTTATACCATATCCTTAACTTTTTACAAAATAAAGTAAAAAAATAGCATAGCCTATAAATGTTAGTTATGCCAATATAAGTGAAACTAACATCACTACACCTAGTCCTAGTTCTGATTAAATTACTATTTAGACTTAGATAATCCAGATTGAGTACATATTTTGATATGTAGCTACAAACAAAAAGACAGATCGGCTATTGTTATGGCTATTTTAGCTGTTATTGCAATACTGGCCATCGGAATATGCATTTACAGGCGTAGAAACATGAAAACAAAACGAAATATCGAATTGTTCGGAAAAATACACTCATAATAGACAACTGCGCTCTATAAGTCTTCTCACTACTACTGATCAACCACAAACTGCACCACATTTCATATATATTTTTGTCTTTTAATGATTAAACCTGAATTACATACAAAATATATCACTTACTGCCAAAACTAACCCTCACCCTATCTTCTTCCTTCTTGAACACTGGCTAGTGAACCATGATATTCCTCATTAAAAACGATCTGGGGTGGATCGTCTTAGTGACAAAATTCATATTATCTGCGAAGAAATTGTGAAGCTAGTTAGTTTCCTAGAATCTGGTCTTGCTGCCAATGTAGACCTTCCCCAGCAATCCCTCCACGAATTACTAGGAGACTTAGTAGTACATCCTGTTTAGTATGGTGGTTGGCAATTCCAGATGGAAACATACACTGCCACTTACCCAGTATTTTAGTATCCCCATAAAGCCGCTGATCGACCAAACCCCATAATACTGGTTGGCATTGGCTTTCTCAACTCCATTCTTCTCCATTTCGTATTGCTTGGCATTCAGCACCATTTTCAGACTGTCAAAAGCCACCAAATACTGCGTCTATCGAGTAATGACTAGATCTTTATTGAGAGGGTTCTGATTGAAAGCAGCCTCGATTTCTTCGAAAGGTCTAAGAAAATTAGTTATCATCATTTAGAACCATAATCGCATCAACTATGATCCAGACTACGCTATTATCATGCAATTTGTATATGAGAGACTACTGGCAGACTTGGTGTTAGCTTAGGGGTCGACTATCCAATCAAGTCTGCTCTAGAACATGGGATGCTGCAAGAAAAGCAGCTTGGGTAGCTATCCATATCTGTTCATGATGAGCTAAGAAGGAAAACGAGCGATATTGACAAGCCAGTCAAAATTTTAAACAAGCATTGTGGTGGCATCCATATACACTCCTCCATGAGTATACAACAAGGCAAGTCTTATCATATCTGTTTTCGATGTCAACTCGGTTATGATCTTGGCGTTGTCGACGGCATAATAAATCCTATTGAGTGTCTAATTGTCGAGATAGTTGTGCACGTTGTTTAATGTTACGAAATGCAACTAAAAACCTGATTACTATATTCTTTCTTTCATGTTATGGATTGATAGCTGGGTACTTAGGGGTGTCATCTAGAGCTATTTGTCCCAGATCGTCCACATTTTTTTAGGTAGAGATGTCCATTGAGGAGCTTTTTTGTCAGATTTTGAAATCTAAGGATTCTAGTATGTGTTTTATTGACCTTATTTGAAAAATATTCTTTGCAGAAAGGAAGATTTCATTATTTTTTATTGCTTGATGTATACCTTCTCCAAAAAAGATATGAGCTATGTGCTTTTAGGCTAGAACTGAAGACAATAGCGAAAGGGACCGAAGTATGTGGTAAACTAGGTCTAGCTAGTACGAGTCAAGTATGCCATCTATTGATTGTATTTTTCATGCATTTGGTAGTCCAGTTTTTTAGGGCCGTAGTAGATGCTCAGCAAAGACAAGCCATATGCATCGAAAATATTCGATTATCTATTAAAATTTCGTTTTAACTATTGATTCTTCCATTTTTTATTGAGGATGTTCTTGCATTTAGATGCAATGTAGTTGCGAAAATAATTTATGTTATCAACTTTTTACAAACTGTCTTTGATGAACTTATCAGGTCGACTCAGGGTCTACATGACTTCAAGGAAGAGATCAGAAACAAACTAAGAATAGGGGACACTTGCAAGAAATGTTAGATCTATGACTGGGTTGAGCTGTATAAAGCGGAAGGGCTAGACGCCCCAAACATCTGATTTAACCTTCTACATGGGTTATTTGCTTTTCTTCGGGTCATAGAAACCAATTACCTTGGTTCCTTATATTCTTGTTCCTCGATTGACGTATGGATTTTAATCGATCTGTTTGAGCCATGATAGGTCTTCGGTAAGCACACAATTTTTATTGATAATGACTCCACCTTGTTACACCAATATTGCCAGCATGATACTAGTCTATAGAAACATGTTTATGTTTATATTTTTATCCACCATATCTGCCGGCACCATTTCTTTAAACTTTTTTATTGCATTCTACATAAATGTCTTGGTCATTTGCTAGAGATGGTCTTTGAAATTATGATAATTAATGATGTTGAGTGTAAAATTGCTTCTCTAAGCGTATGTTTGTTGGTTGCTGCGAACGAGGTCGTTTATGATAGTTTTATTTTACAAGTCAAATTAAAATACCCATAGTTTGTTAGGGATCTATGTGTTTATATACCGTTATCTAGACTAGTTGTAGTTTTGTTATGGCAACGGTGAATGTATATGACTGTTAGTTGGTTTGATAGATTCTTTGTTTTAGTCTGAAACTAATGAAGATTGTGCTATGTTTATGCTGATAGTAGTGTTCTATAGTGTTTACTATGAATCGTTTGAGTTTTAGGAGACAATTTATGGTAAAGACTATTTGTTTATTGCATCAGTTGGGAAAGTTTCGATATCAGACTAGACACTTGTAGATGACTATTTGATTATATCTTGAATATACACCAAGGCGATTGTCAGAAATATCGAGAAACCAATAATTTTCAATATGTGAACAGCAATAGATTTGGTGGGTTTTTTAACCTGTATTACTACTAATAGGCATATTGATACCTTGCGAAAAATGGGAAAATTACTAATTAGCCTAGAGGCCAGTCCAGGGTGACTGTCGGTGCCAGCTCATCAGTTTACCAAATTATAAAATACGATTATTCTATATCCAACATTTATTTAAATCATATAGCTCAATATATACACAAATATTTGATAATTAAAACCAGGGGTTGGGG
>Ga0169931_10011849_pt1 | contig 12191 bp, 9 predicted proteins | sample Kivu_15m_20L_FD_129675 | JGI IMG/M metagenome (GOLD analysis project Ga0169931, IMG submission 129675) | Freshwater microbial communities from Lake Kivu, Western Province, Rwanda to study Microbial Dark Matter (Phase II) - Kivu_15m_20L... | ecosystem: Environmental > Aquatic > Freshwater > Lake ...
ACAACTTTCAGGTCGCAACCAAGGTCGGTGAGGCGTTCGACGGCCACACGTCCCGCTACGACTTCAGCGCGGACCACACCAACCGCAGCGTTGATCGTTCGCTGAGGGCACTGCGCCGCTCGACTCTCGATGTCGTCTGCATCCACTCGGACGGAAGAGATCGGCACATTCTGCAAACGGAAGCTGCGCTCGGAACGCTGCGCGCCCTGAAGTCACAGGGTGTGATACGCGCCATCGGTCTCTCCGCAAAGAGCTCCGATGGCGTGCTGGCAGCGATCGAATACGGGCTCGACGTGGTCATGGCGACACTTAATCCGGACTATCGCGATGAGCTGCCAGCGATTGCCGAGGCACACAACGCGGGCCTTGGCGTGCTCGTGAAAAAAGCCATGCAGAGTGGTCACGGTGATGCCGGCGGGCTTGCCTGGGTGGCCCGTCAAAAAGGTGTCACGAGCATCGTCACCGGTACACTGAATCCGCTGCATCTGCGCGAGAACGCGGCAACGGTATGTTCCATCCAGAACCATACCGAGGGGGATTTCCCGCAGTGATGTGATCCGCTTGCACATTTGCGCAAAAAACCACTTTGCACAGCCCCCCATGCGCCCTACTATGCGCGCCGTTTTCACCGGGGGTTCGAATGACGCCGACTATCTCCGACTACTACGACATCGAGTCCTTCAACCGGATGAAGGCGTTCTCTGAGACCAGGGAAACGCCTTTCCTCGTTCTCGACACTTCAATCGTCTCGCGTCAGTACGATGAGCTTCTGCACTTCTTCCCGTTCGCCAAGATCTATTACGCGGTCAAGGCCAATCCGGCACCGGAGCTCATCAACCTCCTTCGGGACAAAGGTTCGAGTTTCGACATCGCATCCATCTACGAGCTGGATCGTGTGCTTGCCGCCGGTGTCTCACCCGACCGGGTCAGCTTTGGCAATACCATCAAGAAAGCGAAGGACGTCCGTTACTTCTTTGAAAGAGGTGTGCGGATGTTTGCCACCGATTCCGAAGCCGACCTTCGCAACATCGCCAAGGCAGCACCGGGCGCGAAGATCTATGTGCGTCTTCTGACCGAAGGAACCCAGACTGCAGACTGGCCGTTGTCGCGCAAATTCGGCTGCCAGACCGACATGGCCCTCGATCTCCTGGTACTGGCCCGAGATCTCGGTCTCGTACCCTATGGCCTGTCGTTTCACGTCGGATCGCAACAGCGGGACATCGGCGCCTGGGATGCCGCGATTGCCAAGGTGAAGGTCATCTTCGAGCGTCTCTCGGAAGAGGACAACATCCATCTCAAGATGATCAACCTGGGTGGTGGCTTTCCGGCGAACTACATCAATCGCACCCACGATCTCGCCACCTACGCCGAAGAGATCATCCGTTTCCTCCACGAAGACTTTGGTGATGACCTGCCGGAGATCATCCTGGAGCCGGGCCGATCTCTCGTCGGCAATGCCGGACTGTTGGTCAGCGAAGTCGTGCTGATTTCCCGCAAATCGCGCACCAGCCTGCATCGCTGGGTCTATCTCGACGTCGGCAAATTTTCCGGTCTCATCGAGACCATGGATGAATCGATCAAGTATCCGGTATGGAGCGACAAACAGGGTGAGCTCGAAGACTCGGTCCTGGCCGGACCGACCTGCGACAGTGCCGACATCATGTATGAGGACCACCGCTACCCGTTGCCGCTCACGCTTGCCATCGGTGATCGCCTCTACTGGTTCTCGACGGGTGCCTATACCACCAGTTACAGCGCCATCGAGTTCAACGGGTTTCCCCCGCTGAAGGCGTACTACATCTGAAGCAATCAGGCAGGCTTCCGTCAGGTGCCTGCCTGGATTTTCTCGATGATCGCCGTGGTTGAGGTGTCCGCAACCAGCGAGAGCACCCGGACATCACCACCGTATCCCTGCACGATGGTGTGACCCACCACCTGTTCGGGGCGGTAATCACCACCTTTCACCAGTACATCCGGCCGCAGGCGTTCAAGCAGCGGCTCGGGTGTGTCTTCGTGAAAACTGACCACCCAGTCCACTGATGCGAGGCCAGCCAGGACGCGCATGCGCCGATCCAGCGGATTGACTGGTCGGTTGGGTCCTTTCTCAAGTCGCTGCACCGAAGCGTCGTCGTTGACGGCAACGATCAACCGGTCGCCGAGCGCCCTCGCTTCTTCGAGGTAGGTCACGTGACCCGCATGCAGGATGTCGAAACAGCCGTTAGTGAACACAATCCGCTCGCCTGACGCTTTTGCATGAGCCACAACCGCGGCCAGTTGTTCGCGCGACAGGACACCCCGATCCCTGCCGCCGCGACGCATCACCGCATTGGCGAGTTCGGGGCCGCTCACCGTTGCGGTACCTACTTTCGCAACGACGAGACTCGCACCGAGATTGGCGAGCCGGGCGCTGCGCACAACATCCCGGCCAAGCGCCGTGCTGATCCCGAGCAGCGCGGCAACGGTATCGCCGGCCCCAGTTACATCGAAGACTTCGACTTCGTGCGCCGGAATGTGCTCCATTCCGCCGTTGCTGTTGACGACCGTCATGCCCTTGCTGCCGCGCGTGATGACAAAAGAACCGACTGAACTGGCACTACGAATCGTACGCGCCCTTTCAGCCAGCTGGTCTTCAGCCTCCCAGCTGCCAGCGGATGCACGAAACTCCTGCTCATTCGGTTTGATGATGGTGGCGCCGGCGTAACGGCTGAACGGTTTCGCTTTGGGATCCACAATCACCGGGACTTTGGCCGCGTTGGCCATCGCGATGAGCCGCTCCGGTTCGGCCAATGTGTCCTTGTCATAGTCTTCGAGAATGAGGGCATCAGCATCAGGCAGCACTGCAGCCAGCCGCGCTCGCAAGTCTTCCTGAACATCGGGCACGAGCCGATCAAAGTCCGCACGCAACAGCTGTTGCTGTTGGCTGACGATGCGCAGTTTAACGATGGTGCTGAACCCTGCAGCGGTGACGAACTCACAACGGACGCCCGCCGCTTCAAGACTGCCACGCAGCAACCGCGCGGCCGCATCATCGCCGACCACACCGATCAACGTGCACTTCGCGCCGACACTGGCGACGTTCAACGCAACGTTTGCCGCTCCACCCGGGCTGTGTTCTTCACGGGTGATATCCACCACCGGCACCGGGGCTTCCTGGGAGATTCGGCGCGCATCACCGAACCAGTAGCGGTCGAGCATGACATCACCGATCACCACCACGTGGGTATCGCGGAGCGAAGGCAGCTTGAGATCCTGCATGAGTGATTACGGCAGTGATTGGATCGCGGCGATGGTAACTGCTCGACACCCGTCTTGCAGCGTCACCGCCACTCGTGCTGGTTTGGCGGCCAGGGCACGTTCGCATACAGTGCTGCTGTACGGGATTCACGAGACAAATCATGCCCAATGCGCCCACCTTCGTGCGAACGCCGGATGAAGCCTTCGCCAACCTTTCCGACTTTCCCTGGAGCCCCCGCTATCTCGAATGGTCTGGACTGCGCCTGGCCCGCATTGATGAAGGTCCGGCAAATGCGCCAGTGGCCCTGTTGCTGCATGGCGAACCCACATGGAGTTATCTCTACCGGCGCATGATTCCGCCGTTGCTCGCTGCCGGTTATCGCTGTATCGCACCGGATCTGCCGGGCTTTGGGCGCTCGGATAAACCGGTGAGCGATCACTGGTACGTGATCGAACGTCACATCGAGTCCATCCGTCATCTGATCAATACGCTAGACCTCAAACGCATCACGCTGTTCTGCCAGGACTGGGGTGGGCCAATCGGGCTGCGGCAGGTGGTGGATCAACCACAACGGTTCGAACGGCTCGCGATCATGAACACCTGGTTGCATCACCCGGAGTTCGTGTACTCCCCAGGAATTCGGGCCTGGCGCGAAGCTGCCACCCATCGCATGTGGTTGGCATGGACCGACGGAAACATTCCCTGCGGCGCCATCGTGGCCCGTTCACTCGGTCGCCCCGGGCATGACCGCATCGCGTTGCAACATGCCTACGAAGCGCCTTTTGCCGTCGGCCCGCAGGCGAAAGCCGGGGCTCGCCGTTTCCCCTTCTGCATTCCGTTTGGGGAACCGGAAGCCGGCAACGCGATGGATCAATCACGCTGTTTTGCAGCGCTGAAGACGCTCGGCATCAAAACGCATTTCATCTTTGGCGATGCAGATCCGGTCTTCACTGCGGACTGGGCTCGAGAGTGGTCCGCGCAAATGCCCGGTTCAACCCTCGATTTACTCGCTGGTGCGACACACTTCGTCCAGGAGGATGCGGGTGAAGAAGTGGTTGCTACCTTTCTGAATCGGCGCGGCTGAACGGATCTCTCGTGTCACGACATGCGCCGCTGAAACCTTTGTGGCATCCGGTTGCATGGCCGGCCTGGATCGCCATCGGCGTGGGCTGGTGCATCTCGCGACTGCCACTGCCGTGGATATTTGCGCTCGGTCGGCTGCTCGGCGCTGCGTTTTACCACCTCGCCGCATCTCGTCGCCGCATTGCCCGCATCAACCTGCGGCTCTGTTTTCCGGCACTGGGTCCCGAAGCGACGGAAGTACTGCTGCGGGAGAGCTTCCAACACACCGCATCAGGCGTGCTGGAAGCGCTGCTGCCTTGGCTCAACCCGGCAAGAGATCTCACGCCACACATCGATGTCATCGGTGCAGAGCACTACCACAACGCCCGATCACAAGGCCGCGGGGTGCTGGTGCTGGCAGCACACTTCACGGTGATGGACGTGATATCGGCACCGCTCGGACGTCTCGGCGGTTTCGACGTAATGTACCGCTACAACAAGAACCCGGCCTGGCAATGGTTGCAGGTCACCGGTCGCCAACGGTACTTCGAAGGGGTGATCGAACGTGAGGAGATACGGCAGGCACTGAGGCGGCTGCGTGCCGGGCGTGCCATCTGGTATGCGATCGATCAGGACTATGGTCGCAAGCACTCGGTCTTTGCGCCATTTTTCGGCGTGCCCGCAGCGACCATCGTGGCGACCAGCCGTTTTGCCCGCCTCAATCAATCACCGGCGCTGTTCATGACCACGTCACGCGACCTGACGCGACACCGCTGGTCCATCACCTTTCATCCGGTAATCAGCGACTTTCCCGGTACGGACGAACAGGAAGACGCAACCCGTCTGAATGCGCACATCGAGTCCTTCATTCGGGAGCAGCCTGCCCAGTACCTTTGGATGCATCGACGTTTCAAAACCCGGCCGGACAATGAGCCGAGTTTCTACTCGAAGTCCTGAATCTGGAAACTACGCCTGCTTGGTATCCAGGTTGAGTTCAGCCGCAATACGACGGGCAACCGCTTCAACGGAGTATTCCGCCCGCACACGCGCTTCTGCCCGCTGCGACCAATCTTCCCGCGGAATCAACGCCGCCTGCACTGCGCGCAGCGCCGAGGCGATGGAGGCCGGATCGGGCTTCTCGTAGTAGAACCCCATGTCACCGAGCACGTCCGCAGGTCCCGCAACGTTTTGGCAGACCACCGGAATGCCGGCGAGCAGTCCTTCAAGCGCGACCATGCCGAAGGCTTCCACATCCCCTGACGTCAGAAGCAAAGCATCCAATGCGCGGTAACAGCGGCGCGCATCCGGGACGAATCCGCTGAACACGACGCCTCGCTCTCCTTGTTCGAGCCGGCCACGTAATGGACCATCACCGACAAAAACCAGTCTCGCGCCCTCAAGCCTGGCGGCACGAAACGCTTCGAGCGCGAGCTCCGGTTGTTTTTTCGGATGCAGTCGACCGACCACGCCGATGGTAAATGGCCCGGCCTCGATGCCAAGTCGCAGCAGTGCTTCTTCGCGGCTCAACATCGCCGCTTTCTCGCGGTCCACATCCACGGCGTTTGGCCAGCAGATACACCGCGCCACGTTTTTGCGCAGGTCTTCGACGACCGCCGACGATATGCCCGCGAACACCGTGCGCCGGTCAAATCGGACCATGATCTTGCGCACCGTCTTGTCGAAGAAGTGGAATTCATGGGCAACAGCGACCGTGCGCTGCGCTTCGATCACACTCGCCTTCAGTACCCGCCAGCTCCGGTAACGGTGGCAGATCGCCAGGCGATACTGTGAAGGGCGTGGCAGTTGGTCATCGAGATCCCGGGCAACTGCCTTGCTGTCGCGCAGTGATTTGGCATGCAAATAGATCGCGCCTTTCACCGGTGTGCCAATCGGTGGTGAAAAGAACACCGTCGTGCACTTCAGGCCCAGCTGGCGAAGCGCTTTGGCATAGACCACGCAGAGGTCCGCAAACGGTGGATGATCGTGAGGACACAGCTGCAGCACTTCCCCACGAGCTGCGTTGTCTTCCGTCATGGTTTTTCAGCCATCGCTCTTCAGTCCTGGTTTTTGGTCACGAGCCAGTCACCGAGTACCAGGTACTCAAGATCACAGCCAAGGAACATGTTGAGCGCATCCGTCGGTGAACAGACCATGGGCTCACCGCGGCGATTCAGGGAGGTATTGAGCACTACCCCGTTGCCGGTGCGTGTTTCCAGCGCTTCGAGCAGCGCGTAGTAGCGCGGATTGGTGTCCTTCTCAACGACCTGCACGCGTGCCGTGCCGTCTTCGTGCACAACTTCGGGGATCCGCGGTTTCCATTCCGGCACCACATCAAACGTGATCGTCATGAATGGCGCGGGATGGTCGGTGCCGATGATCGATGGCGCCACCCGATCGAGCACACTCGGGCAAAACGGCCGCCAGCGTTCGCGGAACTTGATCTGTTCATTGATTCGGTCGGCAATACCCGGTGCTGAAGGACAACCGAGAATCGAGCGGTTACCGAGGGCTCGTGGACCAAACTCCATACGCCCCTGGAACCAGGCAACCGGATGACCTGCCGCCAGCAGATCCGCGGTCGCCGTGACGATGTCCTCCCTGTTTTCGGCTTTGACACGCCGGCCTACAGCTCTTACCGCATCCAGTATCTGGTCATCACCGTAGGCGGGACCGAGATACGCGTGCCGCATACGTGGTGGACATTCACCTGCTTCGGCGGCAACCCAGGTCGCGGCACCAAGAGCTGTACCGGAATCACCGGAGGCCGGTTGTACAAAGAGTTCCTTCACGTGCGGCAAGGCCACGATGCGCTGATTGAGCTTGACGTTCAGCGCCCCGCCACCGGCGAAAGCCAACAGGCCCGTTTCGCGAAGAACGTCACCGAGGTACTTTTCCAGTAGCTGGAGGCAACGCTCTTCAAAGAGCTTCTGCATCGCAGCGGCATAGTGGATCCACGGCTCTTCCGCTGAGTCACCGATACGGCGCGGCCCGAGCCACTCGATCAGTTTCGGGCTGAAATAGAAACCGGTGTTGTTTTCTTTGTAGCGTCTCAGGCCAACGGTGTTGACGAGCTGGGTGTTGGCTTCAAACCCCGCCTCGGTCTGCGGCAGGATTCGCGACAGATCGTATCTGTCAGGATCACCATAGGGCGCCATGCCCATGACCTTGTATTCGCCATCGAGCATTTCAAAACCGAGATACTCGGTGATCGCGCCATAAACACCGGCCAGCGAATCCGGGTCATAGAACTCGTGAATGCGGTGAATCTGACCTTTGTCCCCATAACCGAAGAACGTCGTCGCATATTCACCTTTGCCATCCACCCCGAGAATTGCGGTGCGTTCGGTAAAGCCTGACAAGTGATAGGCACTCGAAGCATGGGCGAGATGGTGTTCAACCGCGCGGAACTTCGTTCGCTTCCAGTCGATGCCGAGCGACCGGCCCATCGACAGTACACGGTCCCGGTTGCGCCGATAGCGCCGATTGCCGTTAAAAATGGCATCGAGCGCCCGATCCGGCGCGTACCAATAGCGTTTCGCGTAGTGCCAGCGCGCCGGACTCGATAACGGTATCGGTGCGTACGGAAAGGCCACCACATCCACATCAGCGGGATTGACGCCGCCAGCCGTGAGGCAATACCGCGCAGCTTCGACGGGCATCTTGCCCTTGGCATGTTTATCGCGGATGAAACGCTCTTCTTCAGCCGCCGCGATCACTTCGCCGTCGGCGATCAGTGCTGCGGAAGCGTCATGTCCAAGTGCGCCGGAGAGGCCGAGAACGATCAAGCGGGGTCTGCCGGGAGAGAAGGTGCGGGCACTATAGCTTCGCAACTGGCGTCGGCAAGCTCCGCTTGCCGCCTACCTGAAGGAGACTCTGACACTTCTCAGCCCGTCTTGATCAGGCCGGCTTGATCAACCCGGCTTGGCGAAAAGCATCCGTCACCGTCGTGTGGACTGGGGTGTCTGCCGGCCAATTGGCAAGCAAGCGCGCCACATCGCGCCGCTGCCCGCGTTTCGAGACGCGCAGGGAGTCCACATCGATCAGATAAAGCCGGCTCTGGTGCAGAAGGAAATTCGTCGACTTGAGGTCGCCGTGCGCAAGTCCGGCTTTCTGCAGGGCTGAGACGATATGCACCAGATCCTTGAGCGTGAAGCTGTCGATGAAACCAGATCGCGTCAGCGTTGCGAGATCTTTGCCTTCGCGGCGCTCCATCAGCACATAAGCAGGCCCCGGCCACCACCATGGTCCGGTTTCGATCAGGCCAAGCGGCAGCGCGGTTGGAATACCCAGGAAGCCAAGGCGCAATCCGTTTTGCCAGGCTTCGCGTGCCCGACGCCTGAAAACCCGCCTGATCCGGTGCATGAAACCGGTGATGTTGTAGCGCTTGGCCACCAACCCGCGTCGCCCGATTTCAACGTTTACAACCGTCGCACTGTTGCCGCGCTTGAGTACGACTGCGGATTCACCAAAAAAGCGTTCCGGGTCAGTTGCAAACTGTTCGAAGGTCACACTTTCTTCACGGCGGCAATACAGTTTGCGGGAGGCTACGCCCGCTTCTTCCTCGCGCACCATGAAGTTGGTGCAATCCCGCAGAGTTTTCAGGAGGTAATGCGCGCTGCGTCGGGTGATCGCCGCAGCGAGCAGCCTGCGAATCCGCGCTGCTCTGAAAGCACCCGGCTCTTCCTGTCGAGCAGCAAGGTAGGCAGCAAGGCAGGCCGCCACATCGGGTTGAACCGGAATATCGAATTGCGCCAGCAGAATGGCCAGTTCCTCAAGCCCGGCACGAACCGAAAGAACATTCGGCTCGACCGCATCCGCATCGATCGCGACGATCCCACCCTGGGTTGTTTTCAGGAAATTACCGAGATGCAGGTCGGTATGGGAGAAGCCGTTGAAGTGCAGGCGACCGAGAATGTCCGCAAGCGCGATGGCATCGATCTCGCTGGCATGGGTGACATCCGAAAGTCGACTGAACAGCAACCACTCGATGCCCGGACCCGGTGCCGGACTGGATCCACGGGCGATGACGGGCGTCGTGCGCACACCTGCGCGAATGAACGCCTCCTGGCCCCGTACGGCACGGTCAATGTCCCGCTCATGGTGCTTGCCGAAAAAAAGTTTGAGTACGCCCGCTCCACGCGCCGGATCATTCACTCCCACGGTCAGGCGTCGCCCCGGAAGGTGGCGCAGCACTTCAGTGACCCGGAACGTCGCGTCGGGCAGCACCAGCTCGAAGGGCAGCTCCGGCTCGCGCGGTAACCCAGATAAATCGGCGGCACGAACTACGCGCATGGACTTGGCACCCCATCCCGCCTGCCAGCCTTGGCCGCGGCAAATCGTTCGATCAGGTCGAGTGCAACGTCGGTGAGCGAATAGAGCTCCTGCCGCTGCGAAAGGCGGATGCCCGCTTCCCGCCATGCCCCCCTCAGATCACTTGTCAGCAGCGTCTGCAGGTCTGCCTCGAAGGTCGGCTGCTGAAAAGGAACGGGAGTGACAATGCCGCCACCCGCCTCCTCAATGTAATGCGCGTAACCACAGTTCGCTGTGGCGAGCATGGGTAACCCGGCCACCATCGCTTCAAGAATCACCATCCCGGCATTTTCATCGTAGGCGGGAAGAACCGCCCCATCACCTGCGGCGAGCAGGTCAGGCACGTCATCACGTCCATCGGGAAAAAACTGCACCAGTGAACTGATACCGAGTCGCAGGGCCATCCTGCGAAACGGTTCAGGATTGTCTTTGCCGACCACATACAGACGGACTCGGGAGGACAACTCCTCAGGAAAGGCTTTCAGGGCCAGAAGTACTCGATCAAGCCCTTTCTTGATGAACCCGCTGCCGATGAACAGCAGCAGAAGCTGATCGTCCAAGAGTCCAAGGCGGCTGCGAACTTCGGCACGGCGCCGGCTTCGATCAGCGGTATCGGACACCGCAGCGCGATCGCGCTCAATACCCGGGGGCAGCCGATGGAAGCGCTCAGGCTCGGTCCCATAGAAGTGTCGGAAGTGCGGCGTGTAGGTATCGGATATGGTCAGGATCTGCGTGCCCGCTCCTGCAGTGAACACCGCAGATTCAGCATCGCGAAAACTGCGGTAACGGGGTGTCAAACGGTAAAGGACGCCACGCTGGTTCTGCGCCTTTTCCTCAAAACAGGAATCCCCGGCGTAATACACATCGAGCCCCGGCATTTTGTTCATGCCAATGACGAGATCCACCGGATCCCGTTGCAGATCGTCGCGGACCCAATCGGCGAAACGTTCATAGAGCGTGTGGTTGGTCATCGCCTTGACCGACGCCATCCGCACCTCAAGACCATCGAGCATCGGACCATTCCAGCGAATGGTGTAAACCCGCACCGCATGTCCACGCAAGGCGCAGGCAGAGGCGAGTTTGCGCAGGTCACGCTGGATGCCACCGAAAGGAAAGTACTTGAAGATGCAGAACGCGAGTTTCACGGATTCACATTCCGTCGAGTGCCTGGCGCGCGGTCCGCCAAACGAGGTCCGGCGGCAAACGGCTGAAACACGGCGGTTCAACAGCCCATTGGTCGAGGTCCGTCCGGATACAGGATGGTCGACGACATGGCGCACACTCGAGGTTCGTAACAAGATTCTGCACACGCCGTCCGCGAACGCCGGTCAACACCGGATCTGTTGGGCCATAGAGGCCGATCACGGGACGATCCAGCGCCGCAGCAACATGGCTGAGGCCGGTGTCAACACCGATTACCACGCCCACCGAACCGATGTGTTCGAGAAGTTCCGCAAGGCGCATCGAAGGCAGTACCCGCGCCCCTGCGGCCGCAAACTGCCGGGCACGTCTTTCTTCTGTGGCCGAACCAAACACCACCTGCACATCACAATGATCTTTCACGGCCAGAGCGATCAACTCCTGCCACATCGACTCCGGATAGTGCTTGCTTGACCACGTGGTACCGTGCAACAAAAGAACAGATCGCGAAATTGCGGTATTCATCCGGCCAATGCCATACGCCAGACCTGCAGGGACGTCATAACCGAACACCGCAGCAAAGAGCTTGCGTTGCCGGTCGATGGCATGCAGATCCAGGGGCACCTCGACGGGTGTGTCGAGACGCAGCGCCGAAGCTCCCTCACGGGCACTTGGTCTCGCAAACCCTGCACGCTGACTCCCTCGAGCGAACCGGCTGACAACGGCGCTCTTGATGAGGCCCTGAGAATCGAGGATCACGTCATACCGCTCTTCCCGAAGGCGGTCGAAGAAACGCCGGATCTCTGTGCGATCGGCTAACAGCGACTGGCGCCAGCGACGCCAGGCAATCGGCAATACTGCGTGTACGCCGGGGTGCAGCGCTGCAACCGGTGCAAAGTTCTCTTCCACCACCCAGTCGAAAACCACACCGTGTTCTGCGGCATCGGTGACGGCAGGTAACGCGTGCACCACATCACCGAGCGACGACATCTTGATGAGGAGCGCGCGGGTCATGAGGCGGCCCGGGATGATGCTGCAATGACCCGCTCCGGTGACAATGTACGCAGGCAGTCCAGATGCCCAAGTGGACACTCGCGTTTGAAGCAGGGGCTGCAGGGCAGGCCGAGACGAACCACCTTCGCTCGCGATGACAATGGAGGCGTAAAGTCCGGTGAGGTGGAGCCGTAGATGGCAGTGACCGGCACGCCAACCGCAGCGGCCACATGCATCAACCCGGAATCGTTGCAGAAGACTCGCGTCGCCAGTGCGATGAGATCAATCGCATCGGTCATCCGGGTCTTGCCCGCGAGCTGGTGAACACCGGGACGACCGATACGTCGCTCGATATCCGAGCAGACCGCGACATCTCCCGGGCCACCCATCAGCCATACCGTTTCACCGCGGTCGAGAAAGTGCTGCGCCACTGAAGCAAAATGTTCAGCGG
>Ga0169931_10011850_pt1 | contig 12191 bp, 9 predicted proteins | sample Kivu_15m_20L_FD_129675 | JGI IMG/M metagenome (GOLD analysis project Ga0169931, IMG submission 129675) | Freshwater microbial communities from Lake Kivu, Western Province, Rwanda to study Microbial Dark Matter (Phase II) - Kivu_15m_20L... | ecosystem: Environmental > Aquatic > Freshwater > Lake ...
GACTTTCCGGGTTACTCCCGTTTGTTTCTTGAATTCTGCAGCGACGAGTTTGGCGACCATTTTTCCGAGGTCGCAATTGGCGACGGACAGGTGTCCGTGGTCATCCCGGGGAACTCCGGCCAGCGCTTCGTCTGAGAGGTATTCTGCGAGTCCTTCGGCGAGCACGACGACGCCGTAGTCTTTGCCTTCCTGTTCGCGACGTTTTCGCATCATGGTGACGATGCGAGCGACGATTTTGTTGAGGTCCATGATTTTGCGTTTGGGGGTGGATTCCGGTGCGAGGTATTCGGCGGTGATGTCTTCAACGCTGAGTACCATGCTGGCTTCACCTGCGATGGCGGCGCCATAGGCGAGCCAGCCGGCACTGCGTCCCATGCATTCCACGACAAAGTAAGCTCGAGCAGCTTCAGCATCGGCGTGCAGATTGCGGATTTCGGTGCCGAGTGTTTCCACGGCGGTGAAGTAGCCGAAGGTGAAGTCGATGCCGGAGTAGTCGTTGTCGATGGTTTTGGGGACGTGGACAACGGGAATGCGGTGCTGATCGGCGGGCAGGAGTTCCTGGAACAGTTTGAATTTGTTGGCTGTTTTCAGGGTGTCATCGCCGCCGATGGACACGAGAGCATCGACACCGATGGAGCGCAGCGCTTCATCGACTCGTTTCATGGGGGCGACTTTTTCGGCATCGTGGAGATCTTCCGGGGCCTTGATGTTTTTGCCGGGGTTAGCGCGGGCGGTGCCAATCAGGATGCCTTCTTTGCTGCGAGTGCGTCGGAGGGCTGGTTCTGTGAGCCGCATGTAGTGCACGCCTTCAACCAGCGGCTGTGCGGGTGTGTAGTCGATGAGGTTTGAGTATCCGTAGCGGATACCGACCACTTCAATGCCGGCTCGAATGAATGAGATCGCGCAGGCGGAGATCACAGAGTTGGCTCCGGGAGCCGGTCCACCTGAAAACAGCAGGGCAACTCGCTTGATTGCCTGAGACATAACACGAATTCCTGAAGATCAAAGAATGAAGCAGAACTGTAAAACGGGGTTTAAGAGTGTGCGTGGGCCGCGGGTGGGGCGGCGACTGGCTGTCAGAAGGTGCGTTCGACAAAGGTGGTGTCGATATTGAAGTCTACGAAGTCTGCGTGGCAGAACATTTTCTTTGCCAGTGGCAGGGTGGTTTTGATGCCTTCGATGACGAATTCGTGCAGGCAGCGCCGCATGCATTCGATCGCTTCCTGGCGAGTCGGTTTGTAGACGATCAGTTTGCCGATCATGGAGTCGTAATACGGGCTGATGGTGTAGCCTTCGTAGACGTGTGAGTCGAAGCGGACTCCGGGACCGCCTGGCAGTCTGAGTTTGGTGATGGTTCCGGGGCTGCCGCGGTATCCATTATCGGGATCTTCCGCATTGACTCGCAGTTCAATCGCGCAGCCTGAGTGTTTCACGTCGGCCTGCGTGAACGGCAGTTTTTCTCCGGCGGCGACAAGAATCTGCTGTTTGATCAGGTCAATTCCGGTGACCAGTTCTGTGACGGGGTGTTCGACCTGAATTCGGGCATTGACTTCGATGAAATAGAAATTGAAGTTTTTGTCGACGATGAATTCGCAGGTGCCGGCATTGGTGTAGCCGGCGGTTTTTACGAGCTGCACAGCGCAGTTGCAGATCCGTTCGCGGACTTCCGGGGGGAGTTTGGGTGCGGGGCTTTCTTCGATGAGTTTTTGATGGCGGCGCTGCATGGAGCAGTCGCGTTCCCAGAGGTGCACGACATTGCCGTGGTTGTCACCGATGATCTGGACTTCTACGTGGCGTGGTTTTTCGATGTATTTCTCGAGATAGACGCCGGCGTTTTTGAAGGCTTTTTCGGCTTCAGCACTGGCGGCTGCCAGTCCGGCTCTGAGTGAGATTTCGTTCCCGGCGACTCGCATTCCCTTTCCGCCGCCACCTGCGGTGGCTTTGATGAGCACCGGGTAGCCGATTTGATCGGCGATGCGAACGGCGTCTTCGACATCAGTAATGAGTCCGTCGCTGCCGGGAACGCAGGGTACTCCGGCTTTGCGAGCAATTTCACGGGCGCTGACTTTGTCACCGAGCTGCTGCATGGCTTCGACGGGGGGGCCGATGAATTCGATGTTGCAGCTGCGGCAGACTTCGGCGAAGTGTGCATTTTCGGCGAGGAATCCATAGCCGGGGTGGACGGCCTGGACATTTCCGATTTCTGCGGCGCTGATGATGCGTTTGATCTGGAGGTAGCTTTCGAGTGCCTGCGGGGGGCCAATGCACCAGGCTTCGTCTGCGAGTGACAGGTAGTGAGCACCGCGATCAGCTTCGCTGTAGACGGCGACGGTTTCGATGCCCATTTCACGGCAGGCGCGAATGATCCGCAGAGCGATTTCGCCGCGATTGGCTACCAGGATTCGTTGAAACATGAGTCAGCTCACGCCAGAAAGGTTCGGTGCTGCGGGCAGGGGCCGCATGGGCCTGTCCGACAGCCAGTGTACGATGAGAATGGATTACCAGGGCGGGCGCAGCCCGGCCGCGAGAGGTATCGCGGCAGAGCTGCTGCAGTGTGCCGATTGTTGACAGTGAGAACCTGATCAGGCTGGTTCGAGGCGGAAGAGTGGTTGCCCGAATCCGACCGCATCGCCGCTTTGCACGAGCACTTCGACGATCCGTCCGGCTTTCTCACCCTGAATCTGGTTGAAGACCTTCATTGCTTCGATGATGCAGACGACGGTATCGGGCTTTACCACGGTTCCGACGCTGACGAAGGGCGGATCTTCAGGGCTGGGGGCGGCGTAAAAGGTGCCGACTGTGGGTGCGGTGATCAAAATGCCGGCCGGAGCAGCTGCCGGGGCGGTCGCAGCAGGAGCGGCTGCGGCGGGAGCAGCGGCCACGGGAGCGACCTGCGGAGCAGCAGCCGGAGCGAATTCGGGCATGGCAGGAGCATAGGCAACCTGTCGCGGGCCACGACGAACCTTCCAGGATTCATCTTCGTTGGAGAGGCTGACTTCAGAAACACCGAATTTTTCCATGAGCTGCAGCAGCTTGCGGAAATCGTCGAGATCGAATGCTTTGCGTTTGGGTTCAGTTTCCACGGGTTTCGCCATAGTAAAGGATGACTCCGGCTGTTGCATCCGGCAAACCCGGCCGTCAGAGAAATCTGAGGCCGGCAGCGGTTGGTCAGCCACGTGCGTGATAATGGTGCAGCATCGTAAAATCGGGGGATTTATGCAAGGACGCCAACAATCGACTGCTCAAATTCGCGGGGAACCGAAGTGAGAACTTCGCAGCCCGTGGCGGTAACCAGCACATCGTCTTCAATGCGGACACCGAATTTGTCGGGCAGGTAAATCCCGGGTTCGACAGTGATTACCATGCCCGGCTCGAATTTCTGTTTTGAAAGCGGGCTCATTCGCAGGGATTCGTGGATTTCGAGGCCAAATCCGTGGCCCAGTCCATGTCCGAAGAATTGTCCGAAACCAGCATCAGCGATCATGTTGCGAGCGATGCGGTCGACATCGGCGCAAAGGGCTCCAGGGCGGATGGCGGCGATGGCCGCCTGCTGTGCATTAAGCACGGTGTTATAGACTTTTTCGATGTTTTTTGTTGGTTTTCCCGTAATGAAGACTCGGGTGAGGTCGCTGCGGTAGCCCTGCGTACTGACGGCCCCCCAGTCGACGAGGAGAACGGGGTGTTCGCTGACTCGTCTGGAGGCGGCGTGAGCGTGCGGGAGAGCGGCAGTCGGGCCGACTCCGACGATTGGTTCGAAGGCGGTCCCCTGTCCGCCGAAGTCGCGCATGGCTGTTTCGAGCAGGAAGCGGATATCGGTTTCGGTCTGATTTGGTCGGAGGCTGCTGCGGACGACACCGATGCCGCGTTCGGCGATCTGGATGGCTGCGCGGATTTGTGCGAGTTCGGAGCGATCTTTGACTTCGCGGAGTCGTTCCACGAGTCCTGCGGCTGGCACGAGTGTGGCGGGAGTGGCTGCGAGCTGTGTTGCGAGGGACTGCCAGGTGGCGACGGTGAGGTGTTCGGCTTCGAATCCTGCGCGTTTGGCTTTGGCGGCGGCAATTCGATCGACGGCGAGGTCGAGGATGGTGCGTCCGGCATCGCGGATTTCGGCGGGCAGTCCGGGGCATTCGGTCTGCAGCTGTGTTTCGTAGCGGGTGTCACTGAGTATGATCTGGCAGTCGGGTGCGAGGAACAGCCAGGAGGAATCCCCGGTGAATCCGGTCAGGTAGCGAACATTGGCGACGCTGGAGACGAGCAGGCTGTCGATCCCCGCCTCTCGGAATTTTCGCAGGACTCGGTTTCGGCGAGCTTCATAATCGGGCTGGAGCATAGGATGGTGTTCTGAGAGAGAGTGTGTTGAGTGCCGGGGGAGTCGACCGGCGGTGGAGCTGGGAGAGGATTGTAGGACAGATTTGAGTTTGTCACAAAGGCCACAATTCAGCGGCTGGAAAACTGCGGCGAGATATGTTTGACGCGTTGAAGAATCTGTTTCCGGGCCTGGTTTCGGTGTCAGGTGGTGGTTTATCGGACTTGTCGCTGCAGTCGCGCTGGCGTCGGCTGGAGGCGGCGGGTCGCGAGGTGGAGTTGTTTGTGCCGGCTGGTCCTGAGTCGGTGGCGGGTGTGGTGTTGTTTTTGCACGGTCACGGCGAGGTTTTGCTGTCGGACAATCCCGTGTTTACTCGGCTGTTTCAGCAGCATCGTCTGGTGGCGGTGTGTCCATCGGGGCGACGCAGCTGGTGGCTGGACGTGCTCTGTGAGGAATTTGATCCCCAGGTGACTCCGCAGCAATGGCTGCTGCAAAGTCTTGTGCCGTGGATCGAGCAGACATTGCAGGTGCAGCCGCCGCGGATAGCGCTGCTGGGTGTGAGCATGGGTGGTCAGGGTGTGCTGCAGCTGGCTTATCGGTATGCATTGAAGTTTCCGGTGGTGTCTGCGATTTCACCGGCGGTCGATTTTCATCAATTGTATGGCGCGGGTATTCCGCTGGACGGTATGTTTCCGGACGCTGAGGCAGCTCGGCAGGCGACCGTGGTGCTGAATCTGCAACCGCTGCAATGGCCGCGGTATCAGTATTTTTGCTGTGATCCGGCAGACGTGGAGTGGTACGACGGTGCTGCTCGGCTGGGTATGAAGCTGTCGTCATCCGGCATTCTGCATGAGCGGGACCTGCTGACGACAGCGGGCGGGCATTCGTGGAATTATTTTAATCGGATGGCGGAGCCGGCGATTGAGCAGTTGGTGCGTGGTTTGGCGGGCGTGGCTGCCAGCGTTTAGTCTGTGCGGTGGCGGTGTCTGCTGTTCAGGGCAATCCATTGATGCGGCGGACGATCCATTCTGCCATCAGCAGTGTGCAGAACAGGACAATCAGCAGCCAGTGGTCCCAGAGGCTGCGTTCGAGCAGTTTTTGCTGTGGCTGATCGACGGGCTGCAGCAGCTGTGTGATGCGGGCGACATCCCAGGGTTCGATGAGTTCTCCGCCACTTTGTTCGGCCAGTTGTTTGAGCAGAGTGCGATTACAGCTGACATCGGCGAGTTCTGCTGACACCTGCGGGCGGACGATGAGTTCTGTCTGCACATTTGGGGGAATGTCAACGGAGGTGTTTTCGACTTTGAGCAGCAGGTTCCAGTTGCCTGGTGTGAGTCCGGGCAGTCGGGCTGAGCTGCGTTCGGGCGTATCGGGTGACGGCTGGAGTCGTATTATCACGGGGGGTATTTGGGTGCCGGGTTGTTCGGCGATGACGGAGATGACGGCGTTCGTGACCTGTGGCAGCAGTCTGCGATCCCAGCGAACGACGACTTCCGGTGATTCGGTTTCATCGACGATGACATCAGAGACGGACATGCGGATGGAGTTATTTCCGGCGGCTGCTTTGCTGCGGGCGGCCCAGCGAATGAGTTGTCCCCAGAATTTGTAGTGCCATTCATCTCCGGCGCGGCGGCGCCAGCGCCAGGTGCTGTCGAGTCCGAGCCAGACGATTTGTCCGAAGCCGTAGTCCTGCTGCACGATGACGGGATCGGCCTGTGCGGGCAGTCCGGGGATTGAGGCGGTGGCCCAGACGGCAGCACCGGGTTTGGGTGTACCGGCAGCGATCCACGGATGTCCGGGCAATTTTGAGAGGGAGGTATCGCGGCTGCCGGGATCTTCCTGCAGCTGGAGCATGGGGAGGTTTTGAGCGGCGGGAGTGAGCGTCAGTCGGAAGGCGGTTTGTTCGCTTCCGGGAGCGGAGGCGAGGAACTGTTCGGCCAGTTTTTGTCGAACAGCGGTGACGGGCAGCATGGAATTGAGGATTTCGGACTGGTGAGCGAGCGGCATGTATTGGCGGCCGGGAATAATGACAACGGTGAGTCCGTCGCGAGTCACGGCTTCTTCGACCATTTGCCATGTCTGTGGGTCTGCTTCAGCGGGATTGAGGTCACCGATGATCAGGAGGTCAGTGCGTGCGAGTATTTCGCGGAAGGCGACGGCGGGCGGCAGTGTATTTTGGAGGGCCGGCTGATTGAGGATTTCGAGCCAGGGCTGTCTGAAGAGGATGGTGGTGGCTTCGACCTGGCGATCTCGTTCGAGCAGGTTATTGAGGTAGCGGAATTCCCAGCGGGCATCTCCATCCAGCAGCAGGACTCGAGCTTTGTTATCGACGACTTTCAGGCTGAAGCTGCGAGAGTTGTTGTCATTGCGGAGTTCACCGGGTCGGGGATCGCTGGTAACGACGTAATCGAATCTGCCGGGCTGATCGGCTGGCAGCGAAAAGGAGACGGTGGTGGAGTCAGTTGCGGGGGTGATTATTTGCTGCTGAAGGACGTTGCCGGCGGCTTCGAGTCGCACGGTGAGTTCTTCACCTTCGAAGCCGGCGGTACCGAGAATGGTTTTTACGAGTGCCTGATCTTTGAGGAAGACGGCTTCGGGTGCATCGATGGAAGCGATGGAGAGGTCGCGGGGCTGGAGTGCGGAGCCGATGGGGATGGTGTAGACGGGGACCTTGATCATAGCGAGGAGGTCGGCGGTACCGGCGACATCTGCGGGAGCGGTCTGTCGTCCGTCTGAGAGGAGGATGAAGCCGCGAATTTGTGGTGCGGATTCTTCGGCGAGTGTATTTTGGAGGAGTCCGATGGCATCGGTTGTTTCGGGGCGCAGCTGCCGGCGATTTTGCTGGAGCATCTGTGCGAGCTGTCCGGGAGTGGCTGGCTGTTGTTCGGCGGCGAAGAGGCGGAGGTCTACGGGGAGATTTTTTCGCAGGTTTTCGAGGAGTTCCGTGGGTTTTGCGGCGAGCAGCCGGCGGGCGAATTCGGTGCGCGGCATCTGCTCAAATTCACTGAGTGAGGCCATGACCTGATCGCGGCGTGCACTGGCGGCGGCTGTCTGGGCGGGAGTCAGTGGTGGCAGTTCGGTGCCGAGCCATGGTGGTTCTTTGCCGGCCTCGGCGGCTGCGGCCCAGGTTTCGATGAGTGGTCGAGTTTCAGCATTACCGAGCATTCCGAGGGCCTGAGCCCAGCGGAGTTTTTCGGCGAGGGTGGCGTGGCTGTCGCGGGTGTCCATGCTGTCGGAACCATCGACGGCGACGACGACTCTGTTTTGCAGTCGCTGGTCAAATTGTCTGGTGAGTACTGGCTGGAGGAGTGTGAGGAGCAGCAGTGTGAGCACGCTGCAGCGGAGCGTGAGGAGTGTCCAGCCGACCGGGCGTGAGACGATGCGTCGTTCGAGGCGGAGGAGCCAGCAGCTGATGGCGAGAGCAGCGAGGGAAGCGAACAGGACGAGCGTGGTCCAGGTGGTGGAGTCGGTTCCGGAGAACAGCAGCCGCCATGTCATGTGCGATCTCGACTGCTGCTGGCGCGTCCGGGGACGGGGAGAATTTCATCAGTGCGGGGTGTGGTGGGCTGCATGAGTCGATAGAGGCTGATGAGCTGATCGAGCATGTGATCTTCGCGGAATCGGGAGCGCACCAGTTGTTGTCCGGCGGCTGCGATAGTGCGAGCGGTGTCGCGGTTGAGCAGCAGTTCGATGATTCGATCGGCGAGCAGGCGGCTGTCGGAGGGCGGGACGATGAGTCCGTTTTCACGATCCTGGATGACACTGAGTACTCCGCCGACACCGGAGGCGATGACGGGTCGTCCGAGAGCCATGGCTTCCAGCATGAGGACTCCGATCCCCTGCTGGAGTGAGGGGAGGCAGAAGATATCGATGGCGGCGAGGTATCCCTGCATGGAGACACCGCCGTCGACGAAGGTGAGTCGGCGTGAGAGGTCGAGTGAGGCGGCCAGTTGTCTGAGGCTGTGTTCTTCGGGTCCGCTGCCGGCGATGACGATGCGGATATTATGTCCGGCTGCGACGACTCGGTGGCAGGCGCGGAGGAAGAAGGAGGCTCCTTTGATCACTTCGAGTGGCCCGGCCATGCCGATGACCGGGGGGCGATCATCATCGAGGGGCTGGTCAATTCCGGGGGCATCTGCGACTTCGACGCCGGGCAGTATGACTTGTTTTTCGAGCTGGTCCATCACGGGTCCGGCTGGCAGTCGGGACTGGACGCTTTCGCTGACTGAGATAATGGATTTGAGCTGGGGGACGGGGTTGCGGAGAACGAGTGATTCGGCTTCGTCGTGGCCTCCGACGCTGAGCAGGAGTGGTCGTTTCAGTTCTTCGGCGAGTCGTGAGGCGGTGTTTAGGAGTCGGCTGTCGAAGAGGTGAATGACGTCCGGGCGCTGGTCTTTGATATCGCGGTAGACGGTGCGTGCCACGAGGCGTCCCCAGACGGGGACATCGAGGCCGGGGATTTCGTGGAGTCTGACACCTTGCAGGAGTGCGGGGTCGAGTCCTTCGCAGGTGGTGCAGACGAGTGCGGTTTCGAGTTCTCGTTTTTCGAGCCCTCGGGCAATGCGCAGGGTGAGGAGCGACGAACCACGGAAGGTGAGTTCGCCGTCCAGCAGCAGCACTCGCAGGGGTTGCTCGGCCATGGCTATAGTCTACACGAAAGTTCGGGAATCTCCAGCATTCCGGCTGTGGCGGAAGAATCCGGGGAAATCTGCGGGTGTGCTGGCAGTGGTGCGGGTCAGAACTTAGGCTATGTGGCTGTGGTGGTTGCTTGAGCGGTGGGCGTGGTGTTTGTTCGGCGAGTGGGGAGGGTGTGAATTTGGCGGAGAGCGGGTTACTGGAGCTGCGGGGTGTGCGTATTGCGGACACTTTTGCTGAGGCTTTTCCGATCAAAGCTGCGAGGCTGGTGATCACGGCTGACAGTCTGCGCTGGGCGCGGACGGCGGCGACGGTGTTTTGCGGGAATGCGACAAGTGTGATTGCGTGTGATCTGGAGGCGGCGATTGAGCAGGAGCTGTCAGCTGAGGACACGGCTGATGGCCGACCTGGTGTGTCGGTTTTGGCCTTTGGTTTTTCGGTGCAGGCGCTGGGTCAGGCGATTCAGGGTCGCGTGGGTCAGTGTGTGCTGACGTGTCCGGGAACAGCGTGTTTCAACGGACTGCCGGACAGTGCGAAGGACCGGCGTGTGCGAATTGGGGGCGTTCTGCGGTATTTTGGTGATGGTTTTCAGCAGTCGAAGCTGATTGACGGTCGTCGTTACTGGCGGATTCCGGTGATGGACGGTGAGTTTGTGTGTGAGGACGAGTTTGGGACGGTGACGGGCGTTGCGGGGGGCAATTTGCTGATTTGCGGGGTGGATGTGCGGTCGACGCTGGGGGCGGCGGAAGCAGCGGTGGATGCGATACGGGGGATGCGTGGAGTGGCGCTGCCGTTTCCGGGCGGGATTGTGCGTTCGGGAAGTAAGGTTGGTTCGAAGTATCCGCGGCTGAAGGCGAGTACGAATGAGGCGTGGTGTCCGACGCTGCGGGGTCTGACAGCGAGCGAGCTGCCGGCGGACTGTCATTGTGTGTATGAGATTGTGATAGACGGTCTGACGGCGGAGGATGTGCGGGGGGCGATGCGGCTTGGTCTGCATGCGGCAGTGAGCCAGCCTGGTGTGGGTCTGGTGTCGGCGGGGAATTACGGTGGTCGTCTGGGGAAGCATCATTTTTATCTGCGAGAGCTGCTGTGACGAATCTGGAAGGTGAGCAGCAAATCGGTCGAGTGTGGCTGGCAGGAGCTGGTCCGGGTGACCCGGGTCTGATCACGGTGCGAGCTGCGGAGGTGTTGCGGCAGGCGGACCTGGTGCTGTACGACGGTCTGGTGAATCCGTTGCTGCTGCGTATGGCGAGCGGGCGTTGTGAGCGGACGTCGCGAATTCGTCGTGAGGGTGCAGTGATTGTGTCTCAGGAGGAGATCAATCGTCGTCTGATCGAGGCGGCTCGACAGGGCCTGAACGTGGTGCGACTGAAGGGTGGCGATCCGTGTATTTTTGGGCGGGGTGGCGAGGAGGCTGAGGCGCTGCGGCAGGCTGGCATTGCATTTGAGATTATTCCGGGGATCACAGCGGCAACGGCAGCAGCGGAGTATTCCGGGATTTCGTTTACGGATCGGCACGCGGCGTCGGCAGTGGCCTTCGTGACGGCTCATGAGGATCCGCTGCGCGAGGGGACTCGGCTGTGTTTCCGGGCCTTGGCGCAGTTTCCTGGGACGCTGGTTTTTTATATGGGTTTAAGTCGTCTGGCGGAGCTGTGCAGTCGCCTGCAGGAGAATGGTCTGGCGGGAACGACGCCTGCGGCGGTGATTTGCCGGGCGACCTTGCCGACGCAGCAGCTGCTGACAGGGACGCTGAGTACGCTGGCGGGTCTGGCGGAAGAGGCGGGGTTGCAGCCCCCTTCGCTGGTCGTGGTGGGGGAGTGTGTGAATCAGCGGCGTGGTCTGTCGTGGTATGAGCAGTTGCCGCTGTTTGGTTTATCGATCGGTGTGCCTCGAGCGGAGGAGCAGGCGGGAGACGTGCTGGAGCAGATTGTCCGTGGCGGCGGCGAACCGGTGCTGATGCCGTTGCTGGAGATTCAGCCGGCGGGTGCTGAAGAGTCGGAGCGGATACAGCGGCGTCTTGCTGATTTGTCGGATGTGGACTGGCTGATTTTCACGAGTGCGAACGGCGTGCGGGAGTTTTTTCGGCAGTTGCGTCTGGCGGGGCGGGATGTGCGTGCACTGGGCGGGGTGCGGGCAGCGTGTGTTGGTCGCAGTACAGCGGCCTGTCTTGAGGAGCGTGGAATTGTGGCGGATCTGGTACCGGAAACATTCCGGGCTGAGTCGCTGGCGGAGGCTTTGGTATCTGAGGTTGCGGGGCGGCGAGTGCTGTGGGTGCGTGGCAGTCGTGGTCGGGACGTGCTGCCGGTGCAGCTGAGTGCTGCGGGTGCAGTTGTAGAGCAGATGGTGGTGTATCGGAACGAGGATGCAGCGGGACTGGGGTCTGAGATTTGGGAGCGGATTCGCGGCGGTCGTCTGGACTGGATTTGTCTGAGCAGTCCGGCGATGGCGCGGCGTCTGGCGGAGCTGCTGCGTGAGGCCGGTTTATGGCCCTTGCCCGAGACGACTCGGCTGGCCAGTATCAGTCGTCTGACAACTGGTGCTGCGGCTGATTGCGGGATGGTGATTACAGTGGAGGCGGAGGAGGCGACGTGGCGGGGGCTGATGGGAGCGGTGGGGTGTTTTGCACCACGGCTGGTGCTGGAATAGGGTGAATTGAAAATCGAGTGGATTGTGTGCTCGATCGTGTTTGTCATTGTGCTCGATTTTTTCTGCTGTCATGCATTTGTGAGATCTGCATGAGCGGGGCTTGAGCGGTGGCGGTGTGAGGTTCTTGTTTTGACGGTGGTTTTGGAGTGTGAGCGTGGGTGGGGGGTACGAGCACGAGCACGAGCACGAGCACGAGCACGAGTACGATTACGAGCACGAAAAGGGGCAGCGGAGGGGGGCATGGTTTCGGGGCAGCGAAATCAGCGGGAGCGGGCTGCCAGCGAATCCGGGCGAACAGTGCCGAAGATGCCACCGGCCGACTTGCTGGTGACAAGGCATTCAGTTTTTCTGGGATTCCTCGTGCTCGTGCTCAATGAAATGGTGCTCGTGCTCGTGCTCGAAACAAATCGCCTCCGGCGTCGCTTTTTGAGCACGAGCGAGAGGGGTGTTTTGAACCGTTGATGACCGCTGATGGCGTGGTATTTTGCGGCGGCGGATTGCCGGCGCTTATGTAGCTCGGGCTTTCCAGCCCGAGATCTGGCCTGTGCGTCTGGGGTATGCGGGGATTGCGGCGCTGGTGCGGGTGCTTTGCCGGCTGTTGGAC
>Ga0169931_10011851_pt1 | contig 12190 bp, 10 predicted proteins | sample Kivu_15m_20L_FD_129675 | JGI IMG/M metagenome (GOLD analysis project Ga0169931, IMG submission 129675) | Freshwater microbial communities from Lake Kivu, Western Province, Rwanda to study Microbial Dark Matter (Phase II) - Kivu_15m_20L... | ecosystem: Environmental > Aquatic > Freshwater > Lake...
AATCCCCAATCCCCAATCCCCAATCCCCAATCCCCATTATTAATACTTTATTTAATGCTTTTATTAAAATTTTTAATTGAATTAATATTTATTTGATTATTATTAAATATTAATTGAATATGCATAATCTCATTTAATTTTTAGAAAATTTTTTAGATTGGTTTTATTGTATAAGACTTATATGAATATGTTTTGATCTAATAGATTTAAATATAAAATATTTATATATGAATTTTAAATAAATTTAACTTAATAAAAACTCTATATCAACTAATTTTATTTTAATAAATAAAATAATTTAAATTAAAATGCTAAAATCATTAAATCTAAAATTATTAAAATCATCATTCCAAAAAATTGAATCTAAATCTATCCATGGATATTATTTTACAAGACAACAAAACACTTCAACAATTTTAAAAGGTGAAAAAGTATTAGTATATGAAGGTCCGGAATGGAAAGAAATTAATGAATATTTAAATAGCAAAAATTTCTATAACATAATTCCAAAAGACGGAAAATCAGCAGAGGCTGTATACAAAATATGGACAGACTGTGTACTAAATACTAAATTTAAAGAAAAATATTTTGCTCTATTCCCTTTCTTCGTTGAAGATAGACAAACATCCAGAGCAAAAAAGAAATTCGTTTTGAATATGGAATTATTCCCTGAGACCAAGCATTTAAAGTTGGATATTGCAACTATATCTGGTATAAATATTTTATAAATCATAGGTGTACATTCTTTTTATGAACCACTTGTCGATGTTATTCCTATACATCCAGGTGATTATAGAATCAGACACTTAATTTTAAGATCCAGGCCCCCTGCCTTCGTTGACATGGATATGGTCTATGGAAATAGAAAAATTATCGATATGTATTGCTTTGATAAACAAGGCTCCTGGGACAAACAAGGGGTAGAGCATCCTGTTCTAAAATTAGAAAACTCTTATAAGGAACAAAATTGGTTTGATCATATTCAATGGAATAATCAATGGCTTTAGAAAGAATATAAATTTAATAAAATTCACTTAAAATAATTTAACTTAAAAGGAACTGAAAATATAAAATATAATATTATTTTACAGAAGTAATTTTTTAAAACTACTTTATTAGTTGCGAATTAAACAATATATTTATTCATCATACAATAATTATGAAAATAATTTTCAATAAATTTTGTAAGGTTAAATAGAACCATTTTCAGTAAAATTTTAAATTTAAATTTTCACTTGAAATTTTTAGTATAAAAAGAAAAAATGAAATTTTATTTAAAATAAAAAATGCATATCAAATACATTTTAATCAAAAAATTTAAAAGCTATCGAGACCTTTCTTATATGGAGCCTTTAAATGAAGGGGTTAATCTAGTCATAGGTTCAAATGGTCATGGGAAGAGTAACTTTTTAGATGCAATAATTTTTGTGCTCACTGACAAATATTCTAACCTAAGACAAGAAGACAAAAAACTTTTAATACATGAGGAGCCCGGTGAAGAAACCAATCAAATTTCAGTAGAGCTTATTATTGAAAATAAATCTCGAAGATTTCCTGTTGATAAGGATACTGTTAATATCACTAAGATATATCATGTGAATGAGAATAGAGAAGAAATACTGATAAACCAAAAAAAACTTCTTAAATCAGACGTCTACAATTTACTTGAAAGCGCAGGATTTTGTAAGCAGAATCCTTACTACATCATTCAACAAGGAAAAATTAACACAATCATCAACATGAACGAATTCGAACTCTTCGAACAATTTTCAGAAGTTACTGGAACTAAAATCTACGAAGAAAAGAAGATAGAGAGTATGAAGCTATTAGAAGAATCAAGAGAAAATCGATCAAAAATTCTTAAGCAGAGTGAGGAAATCAACGAGTACATCTTACGTTTGGAAAGCCAATGTGAGGATCTGTCCACTTTCGAAAAACTTGAAACTAAGAAAAAAGCTTGTGAATTTTTCATTTTTAATGAGAAGGTGTCTGATCTTCAAATAAATTGTGACCTTCTAGTAGAAAGAAAAAATTTACAAATGTCGAATCTTCAAACACTCTCTACCGCGCTTAATAAAATTAAGGAAAGAATGAGTGAAAAATTAATATATCAAAGCAGAGTTAAAAAGCATTTAGAAAGTTTAAGAGTAAAAATTCAGCGTTGCGATCAAGAAATAAGTGAATTGAATCAACACACTCACAAAGAAGAAGCATCTCTAAAAATTTTTAACGAAAAAGCGAAGAATAGAAATGAACTCAAAGAAGAATCAGAAGCAGAATTAAAACAACTAAACATAGAGAAAAGTAAGCTTACTATGGAAGTACACAAAATTAATCAAAAATTAAGAGACTTGGAAACAGAGATTAATTCGATTCAAAAGCAATTCAACGACATTTTGAGTAGAAGCGATTACATTCAGCTTAAGAAGAGTGGTGAAAAAGGATTTAAATCCGAAAACGAAAGAAAAGAATACATTCAAAAAGAAATAACAAAATATACACTTATCAAAGACGAAATCAATTCGAAAATAATGGACATCAACTCTTCAATCAAGCTTGATGAAGAAAAGAATAAAAATTTAAACGATGAACTGGAATCTATTGACAAGGAAACTAATTTTAACAGTATAGAACTTAAGAAAATAAATGACAGTTTAATCGATTTTAAAAAAAAGAGAATAGAATGTATAAACGACATCAAAAAAGTTGATTTAAACATTAATGAAATTAACGAAGAGATAGAGGGATCAAAAGAAACAATTAAAGGAATAGAAAAAATGATTCCCAACAATGACATTCTTAAAGCTGTTATTGATATTAAAAATCAAAATTTTCCAGGGTGTTATGGAATTTTGATGGATTTATTGAAAACTGAAAAAAAGTTCAATAATGCAATGGACATAATTGCAAAAGATAAGCTGTACTCTCTTATAGTCGATTCTGTGGACACAGCAAATAAAATTATGGAATATAATTTAAGCAAGAACGGACCAGTAATTTCTATTATTCCTTTAGAATGGAACACTGAATTGAAAAATATAAATTATCCTTCGACAAGTGAAGCAGTCCCTTTTTTAAATTGCATCGAAATCAAGCCGGAAATTTTAAAAATTTTAAGTGAAGAGAAAATCATTCCCATTATTAACAAAATTTTTGGGAAATCCATGTTGGTTAAGAATTATGAGGTTGGATTGAAACTTGCTAAACAACATAATATGAACTGTGTTACACCAGAAAATGAGATAATCTATTCAGGAGCTTTCATGTCTAAAATCGGTTATTACGACTTCAAGCGACAACGGGTTAATCTTTACGACCAATTGAACGAAAATATGCAAGGGTTGAATCTATCCAACGAAAACAAATTAAGACTTGAGGATGAGAGAAGAAACATTTCGAATAGAGAAACAAAAATATTGAGGGAGTCTCAAATGCTTCTTGTTAAAAAGAATGAGCTCAGTTATAAATTGCAGGAATTATCCAAAAGACAACAAACTTGCTCAGAAGAAATAGTGAACATCAAGGAATTAATAACCTCTAAGAAAAATATAATAGATCAGCTCTTGTCTGATAAAAACTCCACAGAGGTTAAGTTGTCAAATTATAATCAAGTCATGTTGAATAAAAATTCATCACTAACCGAATTCGAAATTAGACAGATTAATGAAATTAACAAAGAGAAGGAATCATTAGAAAAAAAATTGATTGAGTTGGAGAAAGCGAAAAATTATATTCTTCAGCAGAAAATTAATATTGAATCAAAATTAAACGACTATGTCATGAAGAGAGAACTCGAACTTAAAAATAGACTTAACGAGTTTAACAACAATCCAAGCATCTATAGTCAAACATTCGATTTCACTGAAGAAAAAGCGATTATAACAGGAATAGAAAATAATTTAAAAGATATGGAGAATTTGGAAAAAGCAAAAAAGAAATTCAAGGAAGAAATCCTCAAGTTCGAAAAAGAATCAGAAAATTTGAATTCTGAAATTAACTTGATAAAATCAGAAATAAACAAAATTAATGAAAAGATTAACAAAGACGAAGCTGAATTGAAAGCTATTATTCTTTCAGTCACTGAAACAAATGAAAGAAAATCAGGGTTTTTGAAGAATATAGCAAGTCTGGGCCAAATAAAACCCGAAGAGATCGAAAAAATCGCCAAATTAAAGGATAAACAAATGAAATTGATTCAAAACGAATCTGGAATAGATATTAGAGAAGGTGAAAAAAAACTTAACAAAATACTCGAGCCTATTTACAACAAATTGGAAAATATCAACAGGAAAATGAAAAAATACGATAAAATAAACAGATTCGCGCTTGATGATTACAAATTATTCAAAGAAAAGAGAGAAGAAGTTAATGAAAAAATGGAAGATCTTCAGTCCAAGGAAGATGAAATTTTGGATGTAATCAGAGTTCTCGATGAGAAAAAGGAGAATGCAATTCAAAATACTTTTCAGAAAGTATGTAAAAGTTTTGAATACTTTTTCAAAGAATTAGTCCCAAGTGGATACGCCAATTTAACACTTGATAATATAAATCCTAACAGCGTTGGATCCTATCAAACGCAATCGAGGCTGAGTCAGCACTCCCAATTAACAAAAAATTATTCAAAGGCGATTTTCATCAACGTTTCGTTTTCAGGCTTCCAGGGTTCAATACAATCCATGCATCAGTTATCCGGTGGTCAAAAAACAGCAGTTGCAGTTGCTTTAATATTTGCTTTGTCTAAAATAGATCCGCCCCCATTTTATATTCTTGATGAAATAGATGCTGCCTTAGATCCCTCAATGAGGACTAATCTAGCTAAATTGATTTCCAATTTATCCGAGCAAAATCAATATATTATTTCTACCTTCAAGCCCGAAATTCTAGAAGTCAGCAATAATATATACCAGGTGAAATTCTCAAACAAAACTAGCAATTTAGATAAAATTTCCAAGGAAGAAGCTAGGAAATTTATAAAAGAAATAAATTTATAAAAATTTTAAAATATTTTATTTACTTACAGTTTAAATTTTTCTTTAATTATTTTTTTATAAGTTTTAATATAAAATTTTCCTAATTATTTTCAATATTTGGTATTCCTAAAATAATCTTCAGATTTGAAATTGTAAATATCATTTAAAGGGACGCATTTTGTTTTAGTTACGGCTGCTTCAATTTGGTAATTCATTAGATGTAACGGATTACAAAAGTTTCTTGATAGAACAGTATAATGGTATTCGCAAGTTTTATTTTCTTTTACAGAACTTATGTTTATATCATTCTTCCCACTCCTATCGCATTTGTATTCAACAATAGTTTTTCTGTTTGATTTTATTGGCTCACAATAATCTCCGTCACTGAAAACTTCTATCCAATGGGCATCCTCACTTAAGGTTAGTTTTTTTTCAAAAACGAAAATATCAAATAAAAATTGTTTTTCTATCATGTTAATTTTTTCGAGACCTTTTATTAGAATATTATTTGATTCCTTGATATCGAAATAGATGTATTTTATCGTTTCATTTTGATCGATTGGATATTTGAATTTTATTGAGGTCTCCTTATAATCATCGCTTGTGCTTATATATATTGCGTCATTTCTAAAAATTATATCCAAATGCATGTTATCTTGAAATAGAGATCTTAATTGCGTATCGTAAAAGACAATTTTTTTAATATCGTTATCTTTAACTTTTTTAATCATGGCCCCTGTTTGTGAATATATGATAAGCTCATAGTCTTTTTCTTCATTAATCTTTTTTTGTTTGAAATAATTTAAATCTGTTCCGAATAAAATTCTAAGATAACCTTCTAAGGCATTAATTTTCTCTACTTTCATTCTAAATACAGTTTCGTTTGGTCTAACAATAATTAAACCTGGATGGAAAAGATTATCTCCATGAATAAAATGCCTATTATTGTAATTTAGACTTAAACTTTCGAATGTGTAAAAATCAATCAATGACATGATCTTTTTTTTCGAAAGTTTCTTAGTAAAAACTCCTTCATTATGATTGAACGGCTTTCCAATGAAATAATCGCCTTTATGTAGATAAACTTTAGGACATTTATTTTTAGTTAAAAGCAATCTATTAGATATAACTTTATCTACTATACACTCTTCGTATTCGTATAATTTTGCATTAGTAGTAGTTTGTTGGAAGTCATTTAGTATTCTGTTTATGTTAAATAAAACGATCATATCTCCTTTTTCAAATTGTTCCCTGAATATTGTGTTAGTTCCGATAACCAGACGATTTTTAATCTTAACTGTTCCTTTGCCGCTGGACCACTTAAACTTTTTTGAAAATGAATCAAATACGAAGTAATAAGTTCTGAATACTAAACCTAGAAAATCTCTTGGAAAACTTTTTTCGACTTTTAACAATTGATTATCTATAATTTGTATAATTCTTCGTGACTTATAAGCTGATTCTTTAAAAGTTTCTTTCATTGCATCTGTATATTTTCCATTTTTCTAAAATTTAGAGAATAATTTTCTTACGACAAAAAATGAATCTCCTACATTGTAATATAATAAAAATTCACATCTTGAGCAATACACATAATCATGATATATTATAGGATAAAACAAATGATCAGAATTACTGTCAACTTTTTGCTTAATTATACTTAAATTAATATTGTTATAAAATATTCTGTCTATAGGAAATGGATTTTCTAAAAGAACTAAATGTTTGTTGACTAATTTAAGAATTTTTCTTTGAATGGGAATCTTAGAAGCATTTGGGTGTTGTTGTAAATATTCTTCAATTGAATTTGTGTATTTGTTAACAACAACAGTTTTATTGTATTGTCTTAATTCTTCAACATCGAATTCGATTTCTAAATTTACATCGTATTTTTTAATAATAGACAAATCGTAATTATAAATCTTAGCTATCTGTTTAAAATTACATAATAAATTTTACTCTATCATCTGTTGCTATAAAAGGATTTGCTGGAATGTTTTGAGATTGAGTGTCGTTTGTTTCTTTAATATATAAATCTGTGTAGTTGTAAATGACGCCTTCTTTATGGCCTAGTGACCAGGATTCAGTATATTCTCCTCCAGAAGTTGCATTCTTCTTTTTATAACTTAAAACTTGGGTTGCCGATTTAGTTGGGCATAATTTATAAAACCATTCTTTTATATGATTGTTGTAGCAAATATTTTTAGAATCTCTTAAAAATAAATAGGCAAATTCATCTGGTATTTCCTTCATTAATTGTTTTTCTGGATCAATCGATAAAGTGCTTTTTACTTTGCTCGGAGTGTAGCACTTCATTCTTGCACCATTCATCAGGTTTATTTCTGTTTCTTTATATTTGTGATAATTTTTTCTTATAGGATCATTATCAGCTATGTGCATATCATAATCAATTTTTGGATCAAAAATTAATTCCAAATTAGTTTTGTAATTTCTTTCTAAAATTCTTTCATAATCAAATTTCATCTCAGCGTTGCAGCTGACTAATAATATTATAGATAAAAATAGGAAGATGCCATATAGTAATCGCATAAATAATTTCATTTTAAAAAATATAAAAAATTAATTTTAAAAATTTTGAAAATATAATATCAAATTTAGACAAATTTACACATGTATAAATTCTTAATTAATTTAATAAATGAATACTAATTTAGAGTGATTAATTTAAATAACTATTAGTATTTAATGGTTTCTTTAATTCCTTCGAAAATTTTAAATCTATCTGGATAATATAATGGTTCATGTATGTGAGGAAATGGAGTATCGTATCCACATATTCTCTTAATAGGTGCTTCTAGGCTCAGGAAACACTCTTCTTGGATTCTTGAAGATAATTCTGATCCTAACCCAGAGGTGATTGGTGCCTCATGGGAAATTAAAGCACGCCCAGTTTTTAAAACGGATCGTTTTATTATATCGAAATCATAAGGATATAGTGTCCTCAAATCAATAACTTCGCAAGTTATTCCCAGTGCTTCTTCAGCCATAATTGCTGCACTCTGTAAAACTCTTAAATGCGATCCCCATCCGATTAAAGTAATATCATTCTAAAAGTATATTATTATATTATCTTACTCCTCTTCTTATAATTTCTCCCTTCATCAATTCTATTTCATAATCTTCATCAGGTACTTCCTCCTCGGACTTTCTATATAATATTTTTGCCTCCATGAATATTACAGGATCATTTGTTCTAATCGATTTTAGTAATAATCCTTTAGCTTGAATTGGAGATCTTGGCACAACGACAATTAGTCCAGGGACATGCGTGAATAATGCTTCTGGACTTTGAGAATGATAAAGACCCCCGTGCCCAACTGCACCATATGGAGTTCTTATTGTTAATTTACCACAGTTAAATTCATTTCCACTTCTATATCTATATTTTGCTGCTTCATTTACAATTTGATCATAGGCAGGAAAAATATAATCAGCAAATTGTATTTCTGAAATGGCTGTTGCTCCTATAGAGGACATTCCAATTGCGAATGAAACTATCCCTTGTTCAGAAAGGGGTGTATTGAAAACTCTATCTGAACCATATTTTTGTCTTAGTCCCATAGAACAGCGAAATACTCCACCGAATTTGACGTCTTCTCCAAATAAATAACTGTTCTCGTCTGTTTCTAGCGCTATGTCTAAGGCATTGTTAACTGCTTGAAACATATTCATCTTTGTTCTTTTCAAAGGATTTTTTAGTTGTATGTTTTTTATCCCAGGATCAGGAATATCTGGTAACTCTAATAAGTTTACCTTAGAACTTGCTTGTTTTGAATTTAATTTAAATAATGTGTTTGAACTGAATGTATTTAAAACTGATTTTGGAATCTTTAATTGTTGTTTTACCAGTTTCCTCAACATTTTTTAATAATATATGATTTAATTTTTTATTGATTATTGTATAGTATAATTTCTTGTAGGAGTTTAAAAAATTTGTTATATTAGAAAATTTTTATAATTTTAAAATAACCGGAGTTTATCTTTTTTCAATCATTAAACATTTTGTGAAACCATTGCATATTTTTATAGAGTTATTCTTTTCTAATAACTTGTTCATCATTAGAATTAATTGGAATTTAGTTAAAAATTTTAATAAAAATTTAAAAAATTTAATCAAACTTTTAATTATAATGCAAGATCAAAAATTAGAAAAAAGAAAAGAAGAATTTCAAAAAAGTATATAAATATATTCTTATTTTAGTCGCTAAAAATATTGTTGATGCACGTCAAAGCTACAAACTATCTTTGAGAAAAGAAAAAATAGATGAATATATTCTCAGAAGAAGAGAAAAATTGCTAGAGAAAGTAGATGAGAGGTCTCCCCTAGAAATAAATCCTGAAAATTTAAAATTAAGCCCTGAAATTAAAAACAAAAATTTTACATCTATTGTAAATTATTTATTTTAACCGTAGGATGATTTCATAACATTTGTAACAGAACTAATAAAAACAGGAGAAATAGATCGAATAAAATTTGCAATTTTACACATAAGAAAGCAATTATCACTAGAACAAAATCCTCCTTTAATAGAAATGGCCAACCATGGATTCTTACCTCTTTTATTAAATCTAATTGACACATATTTTAGTGATGATAGCATTGTGGTAAATTATTAGACTTTATATTTTATCTAGTACGAAATTATTTGGTGCTTTACCAATTTCACTGCCGGATTAAGTGGCCCTGAAATTTCTAATTTCTTCCTAACTCCTAAAGCTTTTAGGATATATGAAAAAATATTAAATTCTGACAATTCCGAGTTGATTTCAAACTTTTTATGGCTTATTACTCACATCGTTTCAGAAAATGAATCCGGAAGAGATGAAATATGCAATTCTAATTTGTTTTGTAAAATAATTGAAATCTTAGAATCAAATAAAGTAAACAAAAATTTATTGAAAAATGGGTTGTGGTTAATTTCCAGTATTTCGAAAACAACTAACGAAATCTCCAATTTTGCAATGGTAAAATTATCATCAAATTATTCTAATTAGTTTAAAAGAGTTCTAAATATATTATGCACCTATGCGAAATGCAACGATTATGAATTGATCATGGACTGTTTATGGGCCTTAGCAAACTTTTCTAATTGCAATCAAGCTTTGGCGTTGAAATATATTTTCGACATGGGTATAGTCCCTATTCTTATCAATATAAATCCAGGAAACAATCCAGCCTTAATAGAACTACCCCTTAGAATAATAGGCAATATGTTAACTGGTGATGATTTTATGATAGACATGTTTATTTCTTACGGTATCATAGGATATCTCGAGAAATTTCTGAGTAGCGAGTACTTTCAAATAAGAAGAGAAGCGGCCTGGAGTTTATCTAACATCGCTTCAGGAACAAAGAGTCAGATTTTAGCCTTGATTAATTCGGGTGTTTTACCTAAAGTATTTGAAATTGTAAAAGATTCCAATGCTGATGTCGTAAGGGAATCTGTTTGGGTTTTTGCAAATTGTTTAACTGGTTCTGATTTGGACTTATGTGTCAAATTGGTCAAGATAGGAATCATGGATCCAATTATTTATACAATCGGAAATCATCTTGAGCCTTCAATTTTAGTAATTGCGCTAGAGGGATTAAGGACTTTATTCTCTCAAGGAAATTTTGTGAAAGAGCTTTCTAACAATAATGATAATCCTTTTGTTACAAATTTTATTAATAAAGGGGGAGCTGAATATTTGGAAAAATTACAAGCTCATAAAAATGTTGAGGTTTACAAAAGTGTCATTCAAATTTTAGATACCTATTTTACTGTTATTGAGGAAAAATTTAGATAATTTAAATTAAAATAAAATATAAATAAGAATATAACATTACAAACTATATTAATTTATTTCAAATAATTAAGATTCTCTTTAATTTATAAATTATAATTTATAGTATAGTATATATTCTTAAAATCTTAAATCATTATTTTTAATGAATTAGTCTAAATTATAAGAAAATTAAAAGATATTAAGCAATTTTTAAACTTACTTTTTTGAACAAATAATTGCTGATAAATCATCAAATATATAAAAATCTATGTCTTTTATGAAAAATGAGGAGTCGCATATTACTTAAGCCAATAGATTATTTAAGTGCATATAATAATAATCTTATGATTTGAATTGATTATTTAATTAAATTTTACTATGGCTTAAATTTAACTGCAGTAAGGATGTATGCGATGTACCCTAAGTAGTTCATCTATAAATTTCAATTAATTTTTCTTAGTATTTAAATAAAATTGTCCATAGCGATTGGACCTATTGATTTCATTAGATCTTTCTTGGCTAATAAAATATTATTTCAAAGTAGGAAAAGGACATTGACGTGATAATTTATATTGAGAATATGACTTAAAACTAAGAATTTAATATTCAGTATACTTTAAAATACCTATTTTATATTATTATATAACCTATGCCATCTCAAAATTTTATTAGTGCCTTCTTATTTGTAATAATTTCGTATTTGTATGGTAAAATTTATAGAAACCTAAATAATAATGGATCGTGAGCCTATCAATTCGAACGAAACTTCATTCTTTTCCTTAATTAAATCATAAATGTTAAATTTTTATACAAATCCACGGCTTCCGAGATAGTATAGTGGTAAGTATACCTGCCTGTCACGCAGGTGACCGGGGTTCAATTCCCCGTCTCGGAGTTTTTTTTTTGACAAAATGGATGGTTCCACTCTAAATGAATATTAAGAACAATATTTTATTTTCAAATATTCAATATAATAATACATTTCAAATAATATTCCTTATGAATCCAACAAGAAAAAGAAAACACTTTATGAAATTGTGAGAATGATTTTTTGCAAATTCAAAATAAAATTGTAAATTATTTTGTAATATTAATTCATTCAATTTTTAAAACAGGTTAATAAAGCTAAGATAAATTGAAAAATTAAGTTATCTTTTATTATTTTTCAGATTATCTTACATTTTAATTGTTTGAATAATTTATTATTCGAAAACTACCGTATTACCTCAAAACTCGGGACTCGGAATTAGGAATCCGAATCAAATCATAAGATAAAAATAATCCTAATTCCGAGTTTTATCAAATTTAAATAAATATAATAAAGTTTTAAATAAATTATTTTTATTGAAAATTTTTATTTATTTGATAAATGGGGATTGGGGATTGGGGATTGGGGATTGGGCCCAATCCCCAATCCCCAATCCCCAGTTAGA
>Ga0169931_10011853_pt1 | contig 12189 bp, 12 predicted proteins | sample Kivu_15m_20L_FD_129675 | JGI IMG/M metagenome (GOLD analysis project Ga0169931, IMG submission 129675) | Freshwater microbial communities from Lake Kivu, Western Province, Rwanda to study Microbial Dark Matter (Phase II) - Kivu_15m_20L... | ecosystem: Environmental > Aquatic > Freshwater > Lake...
CCAGAGCGCTCGTAGCTTAATGGATAGAGCATCTGACTACGGATCAGAAGGTTGGAAGTTCGAGTCTTCCCGAGCGCGCCAATGGTTCAAACCGCGATTCGCATGCATCCAATCAATGCGATCAGATTGTGGCGGTACCAGCCCCTTGAATTTACTGATACCCAAGTGGCGAATCATTTGACCGATCCACAATCGTCTGTGAGTGATATTCCCACTTGGAGAGGACTTGCACAAGAGGCTTTGATGGGCGGACCAGCGCTTCGAGATCTACGGCGATATTCAGTTGTAAGAAGTATTGTGGACACTGTTGACTAATCCGGTGGCGTTGCATATCTAGATGAGATTCGGCGACGAGTTAGCACTGTCGAATCTAAGCAAATGCAGGAAATACTCGCTCTCACTGCAGAGCTGGACAGAATTGGCAGCCCTCTGCGCTTTAGATTCCGAGGATTCGACGACGCCAGTCCGCTGAGCTTAAGGTATGTAGCGACGGCACTAGACATCGATCAGCGTTTTAAGTCATTTGCACTCAGAAGGGTCTGCGAGATCGGCGCAGGTTTCGGAGGTCTAGCCCTTGCTCTAGCTCGATTGATGCCAATCGGGACTTATGAAGTTTACGATCTACCCGAAGTCGCCGGATTGACTGTTCAATATCTTCGTGGGCACCGTGTTCACGCGACAGCGAGAGACTTGTCGCTCAACGACTCTAATGATCTTGAGTATGACCTTTTCATTAGCAATTATGCACTCTCTGAGCTTCGAAGGGACGTGCAGTTGAAGTTTATTGGCACGATCATTCAGCGTTCAAGAATGGGTTATGTACTCTGGAATTCGCTTGGCGAGAGTCAGATGGGCGGAATGGCCCTAAAGGAGTTCTTGAGCTACCTAGTTGAGCCAACAGTGACTCCCGAGCAACCGATGACGTCACCGGATAACCAACTGGTTACTTGGGGAGCTTCCCTAGAGGTCGGCTAGGGTCATGACGACCTTAGTAGTGGACGAGTGGGAAAAGTCATTAGTTGGATGATTGCATATGGCACGATACCGAGTCAGCGAATCTCTTCCAGTTTTAGTTCTCTGGCTTTTTGTTCTATCCACGAGATTTTGGATTTGGGGCGACTCTATTTGGCAATTTCAGCAGGACGAAGTAGAATGGCATCGCGATTTTCAAGTTATGAAGTTCAGAGAGTATCTGATTACTCCGGACGCGGGCTACCCAACGCCTGGGCTACGACTACTAAGTGGAATATTGTTTTCAATTCTAGACAAACCTTTGTTTGTGCACCTAGTTCTGATCTTCGTCGCGACTATGTGCCTAATGTTTCCGCTGCTACATCGAAGTGGTGTTGATTCGTTCAAGAATCAAGTCGGTGTGGTTGCAGCCCTAACTTCATTTGGCAGTTTTGATTTGCTATTGCTCCACAATCTTCCGTATTTGTTTGCTATTCCATTGATGACAATTTTACTTACGTCTCATCACGACTTCCGTGGTCGACAAATTGCAATTTTCAGTCTCGCACTTGTTTCTGCCAAGCCACAAATTCTTCTTGTCGTTTTCATAGTGATGTTGTTTGAAGTGAGTGCGCTTGCGCAGAATAGGTCGATAAATCGAAAACGATTGGTCTCACGGTTGCCAACACTTGCAATCTTAGGAACACTGATGGTGCTAGGAAGACTTACTGACACTGCACTTACCTTCAACCCAGCTCAATTACAGACGCCGTACGCGTTATTGCTGAGTCCCTTTATAGTGGTGTCTCAACTAATTCCGTTCAGTCCCTTGCTACTTAGTCTGATCAGATATCTCGAATTCAGTGATTTTGGACTAGTTCCACATGCGATGTGGACCTGGTTCATTCTGACGGCAGGTCTGTTCGGAATCTTGCTCACAGTTGTGCAGTCTCGGCTAAAGGTACTAACGATCGCCATGGCTGCAGTGATTCCACTGATGGCGTCAACTAGCTCGGGATGGTCTGTTTATCTACCCACAACATTCGGTTATTATCCGCTAATTCATCAGCGACACGATTTCTTTGTACTCACCCTTATGCTCATCATCTGCAGTCAGTTGTTTGATGTAATGACAAAGACCAATCCAAAGTATTCCCACCACGCATCAATAGCGCTGGGCGTGTGCACTCTTCAGCATGTAACCATCGCAATAATCTTTCGTCAATACGGAGTGTTCTAGTCACCACGCATCTTAGGATTTGGTATTCTCAGGCGTTGACCTAGGAATCCAAGGGGAGTCATCGATAAATGTGAGAGCTGCCGCAAAGAGAATTACTCTCACCTACATTAAGAATTCAAACTTTCTTGTTGTTTCTCTCTCTTCAGTTCTGGCAGTGCTACTGAGGCTTGAACCTCTCAACGATGAATTGTTTCCATATCTGTTCTGCGATGAAGAAATCTGGTTTCTAGAAGCGAAAAGAATGCTCACCGAAGGAACGTTTGTGCCCAAGGTGTTTCTCTCGGGGTCACCAGTACTTCTGCCGGTTGTAGGAATTGCACGATTTCTTCAATCTGGATTATTGAGTACGAAACTTACAGACTTCCAATTAGTAGTTCTGGCGCGAGCGGTATTGATAATCCCGTCGATTGTGGGATCAATTTATATCCTGAACAAAGTTTTGAATTTACTGAAAGTCTCGTCTCGCTCACGGCTCGTCGCCTTAATAGCGTTTTCCTGCAGTCCAACAAGCCTGGCTATGAGTCGCTACTGGTACCCAGACCACTTCATCGTACTTCCAGCTGCATTTGCACTCTACATGTCGATTCGAATTTGGATGGATGAAACCGCATCTTTCTGGCGATGGAGTGGTTTAGGCGGAGCTATCGGTGTACTGGCTTCGACGAAGTACAGCGGATTCCTGATGCTTGCAGTAGTGGCTCCTCTAGTTGTCGTTCGCTACCGGACCGAACTGCGTGATTCATCAGGGGCTCTGTTGGTGTTCAAGCTTGTGTTATGCACAGTAGGTTGTGTCGCTGGATCTTTTCTGATTCTTAATTTTGGAGCCTTGATTCATCCATCTTTATTTGTCCAGGACTTCGTCCGAAATAACAGCATTTATGAGCAATTTGATGGTGGGGCGGCTGCGTTGTGGACTCATCTATGGTATGCGTCCATACTTCCTTTTGGGCTTACGGCAACGCCAATCTTGATCGGTGGGGTGTTTACTTTGGCTCGCCAAAGATTGTCACTGTTTATAACATTAATGATATTCCCAGTAATTCTTGTTGTGGTCCTGTCAAACTATGGTTTCGGGACGAGCAGAAATACGGCGATATTGCTTCCATTCGCAGTCGTAGTTTTGGGAGCGGGATTAGATCCGAGCTGGACCTGGCTTCGAGGGTTTGTCGCCAGACCGTTGATTGCGATGGTTTGCACTCTCCTCTTGTTCACTCCGATGATGCTTGAGACAGTAATTGGGATGGTGCGGGATTGGAGGCCCGATTCGCGTGTGTTGGCACAAGTCTGGCTAAAACAGAACATACCCGCATCCACAATTGTCGGTGTTAACGAAGGCTGTTCAGGCCCAACAGTTCCACGACTCGAAGGTTACGCAACTGTCAATGATCCGATGATGACGGAGCGACTCGAGATCTATGTGCTTGATAGCTACTGGGAGTCGTACTTCTCAAGCGCATTCAAGTCTGAGTGGTGGCAGCGACAATATCATTTCTATCGACTTGGAGATGATTCGATTCCGCCTATCCCTCTGTTATCAAGTCCCCGACTTATAATCCCCAGCGACTATCAGATTAGAGCCCGCTTCGTAGGTGACGGACCAGAGATAATTGTCATAGAGCGACGGAAGTAGAGGAATCAAGAAGCCTTTGCGTTCATTGAGAGGTATTCAGAAACTTAAGTAACGCCCTGAATGGCGTGTCATGAATATTGATGGGAACAAAATTCATCTCCGATGATTGATCGCTTAAGGATGTCGAAGTCGGGAAGTCACTGTCTGAGTCCCCAATAAACCAGATACACCCAGGTCTGCTGTCACCCAGAATCGATAATAGATGCGACTCGACACCGAGTTTGCTTTTATCGCAGCCCAAGAATTCTGATGTGTAGAAACCATCTACCAGATCGGCAACTTGAAGCTTAATAATCTTTCGTAACTGAATTTCCGAGGTCAAATCGGTAATGACAATGATGTCTATGTTCTGCTGACGTAGACGAACCAGAAGCTCCTCTGCTCCTTTTCGCAACTCGATCGTTCTTAGGAAAGTACTCCAGTAGATTCGATCTGCTGTCAAGCACATGTCTGGACGAAAGCCGAGACTAAGATCGTGGCAAAGCTGTTCCACATACAAGAGTCGGCTATGAGAAGCAGCAACCGGACCAAGTCGTGACTTCACATTTAGCCGAGCGCGTTTTAGGTCCGCACTCAAGTCTCGCTTTGGACGCGCAATTGATTCAGAGAGAAATTCCAAAAGCGCTTGTTGGGCAGGTACATGACACGTGTAATAGTCGTACAACGTATTATCTAGATCAAACACCACCGTGTTGGGAGTCAAGAGTTTCATGGTGTTGCCACTCCCAGCCGACATTCATATATAGCCATCATGAGTAAAAGAGAGAGATATCCAATTGTTCCACCAGCAATACCATTAGCAACGAAGCTCGTAGAGGCAGAAAGTGGAAGACACTCGGCGCCAAGAGCATCGAGTTCTTCTGGTGTGACTTCATCAGCGTGAATCTCGAGACGTACTTCGCCGGGTGCGGTCTCCCGCATTGTGATAACCGACGTCTTGGTTATGTGAAGCGTGTTGCGTATGAGTGTTGTTGGAAAGGAAAAATTCCGACAGATGACTTCGCAAACTATATGTCGCGAGGAATGTTCGTCTGAGACAGTCGAAGAATAGTGGATTGCAATATCGGCTGTAGCTTGCTGAGGTTTGATATAACGCTCGAAATCAATCGCTCTTCTGGCAGTCTGATTCTGAAGCGCATGAATTGATGCACCACGGTGTTCGGTATCTCGTCTTTGCTTAAGAAAGATTCGTAATTCCTCCTCCATGGATACGAAAACCCGCAAATCATGGATTCGTGCTCGCGACGGAAGGCGTAGGGCATGAAGGCCGTCAACAATCACAACATCGAGTGGATTGTTTAACCCGAGGAGATAGAAGCGTCCATCACTATGGTTGTATTCGCGAATTTTGATTGACCGTCGACTCTTTAGGCAGAGGAGGTCGTTCTGCAGTCGAGCAAGATCATTTGCAGCAGGATTCAGATGGGTCATATTGTCCCACTGAGGTGCTCCTCGCTCAAATAAGTGGTAGTTGTCACCGTTCACAATCTGAACTGATTGGGGAGAGAAATGACGAGACAGTATCGCAGTGATAGTGCTCTTCCCAACACCGCTATCACCCGCGATACCGATGACCACTGGCGTTACTCCAAGCCGGAGCGGGTCAGCTTCACGAACCGCATCACGACAAACGGCTGCGACGGTGCTCAGACCAGCCAAGAACGTGAGGGTATCAAGGATGGAGTCAGTTTCATTTGAAATTCCTGTCCATCCAATGACACTCTTCGATAGAAAGACTACTGAAGCTTGTGGATGTGAGAAAGTCTCACCGAGAACAGCAGAAATTTGGAAAAGATACAGACCAAAAACTGCTAAGCGCTGCGAAGATACAGTGATGACAAGTAGTCCAGGCAAGAACCAGAGATACCAACCAATGCTCGATGGTGAAGTCAAAACAACAGACGCGATGCTTAAGATTACGAGAGAGGCAAGGCCAAGTGGCGTGGTTCGGCCAACCCGCAATTGGTATATGAGTGTGAGACAGTACACCACCGGAATGATAAGGAAAGAAACTTCTGGACTTAGATTGAGTGATGTCTGGAGCAATGCAATTGATTCACGAGAACCCAAAACCATCACTCGATATCCGTCTGCCGCTAATCCATAAACTAGAAGTGGTGTCAATCCAAGCAAAGAAAGCAGAAGTACGCGCTTGACTACGGCACGATAACCAGGGTTCGATACTGCGAAGAGAACAAGATTAGGCAGTGCAAGTAAACCACTCAATTTAGCCATAGATCCAATTGAGAACCAAACACCAGCTTTCCACCAGGACTCTTTTGATATTGAGATAGTAAGAAGTAAGATTGAAGCACCAAGCACGATGTCTGTTTGACCATGAATATAGGTAACGAATATCGCGAGAGGACTCGTAGCCCATAAATAACTTGCATTTCGACTTCGAGCATTTCTGTTAAGAGTGTGTGTAACTACAAGATCTACTGCGAGCAACGTGAGCCCGAATACCTTTCCTGACCACTCAACGCTCAACAATGAGACCAAACTTGTTGGCAGGCCTACTAAGAGCATTACATGGCTATAGGGAAATGCGAGTGGTGTTCCACCGGATTGAATCCAGGTGCTCCAAGGATCTAGTCCCATTTCGCTAAGCGGGCGCGCGAGAAATGGCACGAACCAGGTTGAGTGAAGTTGTGGCTCGAGCAAGAATACGAGTGGAACACGCGTAAATACACAAATAAGCAGCGGAATGAAAGCGTTTCGGAGCGAATGCACAACTCTCATGACCAAAGACGCGGAAGCTTGGTACAGACAGATGCTGTCTTGGGATATCGAAGTAGTAGAGCTTTAACTTGTTCGACCTCCTCAAATCCATCCCGTCCATGGAGCTCTGGCGAGACAATAATTGGTGTTGTGGGCAGTTCAACCAGCTTTAGTAGTAGCTCTGACAAGTATCCCCACTCACCGGTGAATGAATCGCACCACACATAAGCTGGAGTCGGGTTCAAGTTCATTAGTGTCATTTCTGACTCTAAATCTGAGACACGGCAAGCAACGTGTGCAGCAAGACCCTGCCTAAGACTTCGGATCATAAATGGAAAGCTCTGGTCTAGAAACAAGAAGTTGGAGATCTTGCGTGATAGAAGTTCGCCAACGATCCGAGATTCGAGGCCTTCCTCTTTTACATTGATGATGATGCCATCATGGTGGTAGTAATTCAGAAGTTCAGCAAATGTAATTGTGTCTTGAAATGGATCGTGAGACACCACCAGACGATTTCCAAATGTCCTGACGTCAATCTCAACTCCATAGTGCGATAGCGCCATTTCTAGCGAAGCCCTCGAGTTGCATCTGTGCAGATAAATCTTCATCGAGCAAGTGAATGAAATCGATATTTGATGGAGTAGATTAACACTCGTCTCGAAAACTTCAATTTACTTTTCCACCCAAAGTTCCACTTTGACTGCCCAGCGTGACGCTCACGAAATGGAACAGGGATTCTTGCAAAATTTATCTTCTCATGCGCAGCTTTCAGTACGACACACAAATCAAGTGAAAAGTCATTCGGGAGGTAATCAAAAGAAGCCATCCAGCGAGAATCAACAATTGTTGGCTGGCCGTTAATGTCTGGGAGCCATTTTTTCCAGAGTACAAGTTGAACGAAACTCATCGCGAGAGTGAGGACTCGATCGCTGAATTGTCGCTCTTGTCGGAGACCCTTTGCAAATGGGTGATCAACTAATTTAGATTCAAATGCCACGAGCTCCCTTGGCGAGGTTTGAAGATCTGCATGCATCCATCCCACAAGGGCAGTCCGCGTAGCTCGGACTCCAGCAAGAATACCTCCACCGTATCCAGCATTTGTCTCTAGACGAATCACGGAAAGTCCTACTAGTTGCTTAGACGCCAGCAAATTAGGAGTAAAATCAGTGGAGCCGTTATCTACGACGAGAAAGTGAAAGCCAGTTTCATTAATCGCGAGTTCAATCTCGTCCAGCAACCTTAGGACGTTTTCTTCCTCGTTGTAACAAGGAATAACGATGGTGCAGCTAAGTCCCTCGGAGGCGCAGTTTTGAGAGTAATTTGTCATGTCGCCGTTCTTGTTCAGCAGTTCGGTGAGATGAAGGGAATGAGGACTCAGGCCATGCACTGAACGCCTCACGCCAGTATACAAAAGTTTCGTACTCTTCTGGTGTTCCAATACTCACATAATCCGATCGTGAGTTCGCGAGCATCGCTAGTCCGGATTCTAATCCACGCTCAATTACATGGTCAATGTACTTTTCACCAGCGTAATCCAGTTTGGAAATCATTACGTCATTGAGTAGAGAGATTGCGAGCCGGAGGCTTCTAAACGCGAATGTACCAGTGACAATTTCCCAGCGTCCTGGGGTAGCGGGCCGATTCTTCATTGACATTCCTATAACACGATCCCCATCTCCAACATTCACCCAGCAGAACTGATCGGCTGCAAGTATTTGAAAATGGGTCGGCGGCGAAGTCCAGATTTCAAAATCATGTGCGGCGTCAGATGCTGTGAACTTAGATGAGTGACGATGGTACATCGCATCACAGGAGGTGATGACGACGAACGAATTGCCATTTACAGCATCAAGACCGGCGAGCGCCGAAGCTGCTTGCCCGCGAGACAACTCTTCAAGTTGTACTAACTGCGTTTCGTGTCCCGTCTCCAAGTATTGCGCAATCTCTGATCGCGTTACTACCACCGTCGCTGATACACCTTCGAAACTTTCAGCAATGTATCTCCAAGCTGGCGCTACCAATGTTGGTAGTGCAGGTTTTGGCATCTGATACCCGAGCTCTGTGAAACGCTTTCCCTCGCCGGCCGCCAATAACACCAGAGCACCATCACTTGTGGTCCTCTGTGGATCAATACGATCACTTGTTTCAGCTAACCACTCAGGAGTATCGAACCAATTGAAGTAGTGACAGAACTCTTGGTAGTCCTCTGGCGTTCCCCATTGGAAAAAGAATTCAATTGGGAAACTTTTAACTCGTAGTCCACCACGAATCATTGGCAAGTAGGAGAGCGAACAGTAAAACTCCCCTTTTGTCATTAGCCCTGAGTTAAGTTGTTCGTGAACCGCGTCGAGCATCATTCGGCCAGTTCTAAAACCGTAAGTTCCGCTCGAGACTGGTTCACTAAATCGGTCGCCCGTGAAAGATTGCTTTTCGCGGATGTCGACGACATCACCATCCTCCTCCAGCAGATATGCGTAGTCGGTGCTCCTCAGCATGTGCGGATGAAATCCAGAATAGGTTGCAATAGTTCCGTCAGCTGATTGAAGCTGCTGTAGGAAGAGGGTTTGATTCCATAGGCACGCAAAGTCGCAGTAGTTGATAACCACCGGAGAATTTAGGTCTACATAGTTGGCGGCCTGCATAACCGCGAATGAGGGACCTAGTTTGTGTGAGGAAATCGGAACAATCGTACAATCAGGTGCAATTCCCCGAAGAAAGCCCTCGAGATTAAGTGTCATATCCTCTAGTTGATCTTGATTAACGACAAATAGAATGTTGATCTGTTCAGGGAACATCTCCACAACGTGTTGAAGGATGGGCTTCCGGCCAATTCGTAGCATGTACTTTGGAAGAGTAAATCCCTGTCGATGGAACCGTTCACTTCGTCCTGACATTGGAACAATGAGTTGCAAACTCTTAGCCAACCTGTTTTCGATGTCGCTCAACCTCGGTCTGTGCCAAGAGTTTCGCCTTTTCTAGTGGTATGCGTGAGACACACATGTCGGGATTAACGAGACAGCCAAGCATAAAGAGAAGTGCGACAGTTTCGCGCTGTGAGTCGCTTAATCCGGAGAGATTGACATAGCCGTACTTGTCCACACGATCGGTAAGTGTGACATCGCCCAAGAAGACCATTTGATCAGGAAACAACACGTTCGTTGAGACAAATTCAAGCCAGTTGGTGTCCAATGTCTTTGAAAATGCGAGACTATTATTAATGAGACCAGTTGTTGCTAGGTCAATGAGCGATTGGTGATTTTTGGGAGATATTCCGAGCACCCGTAAGGCAACGGTGTCCGCATGTGACAATGCTTGCCGACACTCGGAGATTGAGTCGCCCCAAGCGAGTACACCATGATTTCTTAAGAAAACGGACTTTGTTGAATTTGACCAAACGCGCAAGTTACTGATTACTCTCAAGATGTCATCGCCGGGGTCAGCGTACGGCACCAACGTGAAATCCGCTGTGGATATCGTCTCTAGAGGCATGATAAGTCCAACAACTATCCCAGACAATGTATGGAGGTGCAGTACGCATTTGCTTGGACAAGCAAGATGTAAAGGCCATTCAATTGATGGTCGGGCATATTGCGTGAAAGTCAGTGGACTCGCCACACTCTTGTACTCTCGCTGTCGCATAAGAACTGAATATCCGGTAGTCGCGGTGATGTCAGAAAGGCGAGTACCACTCGCCTTGATCACCATGTGCTGTTCATCCTTTACTGATGAGTTTCCGCCGGTCCCTTGAGTTAATGCCACATTCCACTCAATGTCAGCCGTCAGTTGACAAAACTCTTCTATAAGTCGCTGACTCACGGCACTGTTTGACATTCACCAATTAAGATAGCGACATGTGGGCTTATGAGAAGGTACGGTTTCTGATGCTCATTCTTTCGGGTTTAGATGCTTCAGAAATGCCCTAGCGTGAAGCTTTCGATTTCTACAGCACTTATTGACACTTTGCTCAGATGGTTAGGCACGATTCCAACTCCGGCTCTACATAACGTAGAGAAAGCTTTGATGATCAAGCGTTCAATGTGGCACTTGAACGTCGATGGCGTGCCTGGAGACTATGTCGAATTTGGTGTTGCGTCAGGTAACTCTCTCAGAAGCGCGGAAGTGTTTGAGCGCAGGAGTCAGATGAAGAGAGTTGGCATAAATCGAATTCCACGCAAGTTGATTGGATTTGATTCCTTTAGCGAATTCGTGAGCTCCGATGCAACTGATAACCACCCGGTCTGGAAGGGATCTGATTTTTCTTATGACATCGCACAGGTCAAGAGGAGATTTAAACGTTCGCTTGGAAAGCGAATAGTAATCAATCAGATTGATGCACAAAGTCTTGTCAACGGAGATGGCTCCGTCCGTATTCCGCATGAGAGAGTTGGCTTGAGTAACCAGATTGCGTTGCTGCTGCTCGACATGGACCTATATGAACCAACGATTGCGGCTTTAAGGTGGTGTCGCACTCGACTCCAGCCCGGCACCATAATCCTCTGCGATGAGTACTTCGCATTCCGTGGTCGAACTGATCGCGGTGAGGCACGGGCAATTGAAGAATTCCTTGCCGAAAACTCCAATGTCGGTTTGCGAATATTCGGGTATTACGGATCTGGAGGCATAGCGTTTATAGTTAGTGGGACTACAAACAGTTAGTAATCAAACCGCTTGGAATCAGGGAATCGATTGACAGTGCGGGATTTCTGTTCGGACGGCGATCCAATTGGAGTAGGTAAAACGCTCTAGTCCCTCGTCATAATTCTGTGCTTTGAGCAGCCCAGCTGGAGTCTTTCGGTAAAGGACAAAGCCGTGTTCGTTAAAGAATTCAAAATAGTCTTTGAAAAAATTCCGGGTGTCAATAGATGTTCCACCAAACTCGAATTGAAGAACTTTTATGTGTTTAAGAGTTTGTCGAGCGCCACTCAGTACTCTTAATTCGTGACCCTCAGTATCTATTTTCATAGCATCTGGCGTTAGGTTGCGAAGTTTGCACCAGTTGTCGACAGTGCTTAATTGAATGTCTTCGAATTGCCCGAAGGTAACATTTCTGTGGTCAAGATTTCGCCTAGTAAGTGATGCAAGTTCACTTCCGGGTTCGTCATACCAAAGAGTTGAAGTACCAGACACATCGCTCAAGCCGATTGGAATGAGTTCAATGGCTGGATTTGAGAGTAGGCTCGCGTCAAATTCTCTTCTTGCCGTGGCTCCAGGTTCAAATGCGAAAATCCTGCAAGTTGGGTCCAAGGAAATTACGGACTTTGCGAACTGACCCCTATTCGCTCCGATATCAAGAATGATGGGATTCTTTATGCCCAGTGACTGCAGGCGATCAATCAAGCACCTCGCATCATCACTCATTCCGATCTCGCCAACGGACCGAGGGAAAGAAGTCGACGCGATGATCTGCCCCGCAACATTCGAAGCCATCATCCCAGACACGGGGATCATTGCAAGGTTCCTCACCAAGCCAGTTCGAGGGCGAGCGGCCATCAAGACCATCACACTCACCCTCGAAGAAGCTGACGACTCCACGACTTTCCTCACAGGATTCGATACGGACTTCCTGACGGTGCTACTCGCTGCCTGCACCGAAGTCGCCACCGTACGCGCGACACGCTCACGAAATGGGACTCTGCAACGCGTCCGA
>Ga0169931_10011854_pt1 | contig 12189 bp, 10 predicted proteins | sample Kivu_15m_20L_FD_129675 | JGI IMG/M metagenome (GOLD analysis project Ga0169931, IMG submission 129675) | Freshwater microbial communities from Lake Kivu, Western Province, Rwanda to study Microbial Dark Matter (Phase II) - Kivu_15m_20L... | ecosystem: Environmental > Aquatic > Freshwater > Lake...
CAAGGAGGTGTTTGACCACTTGGTAGGCACCGCCAGCATCATTGAAGGTGACTTTGGATACCGGGATATCCTCCTCTACTCGGTCAAACAAGACGAAATTGATCTCTCGCTCGTACAGTTCGTGGAGGTGCTCAAAGGTGTTGGTTTCCCGACTCAAGGAAATCAATAAGCCATCTACTTGGCTGGAAACTAGCGTTTGAATATTCGCTTTTTCTTGGGCGATGCGCTCGTTGCTTTGGCAAATCATCACGTTGTACCCACGGGTGTTTGCCGTGTCTTGGATGCCCGAGATACAGGAAGCAAAAAAGTGAGAGGTGATTTCAGGTACAATGACGCCCAGCGTCTTGGACCTACTGATGCGAAGGCTTTGCGCAAGCAAGTTGGGCCGGTAGTTCATCTCCTTGGCGGCCTCTACAATTTTTCGTTTGGTTTCGACATGCAACTCGGGCGAGTCCTGAAGGGCTCTGGAAACAGTGGAGACGGATACCCCAAGCTTCTTGGCGATTTCCTTCATCGTAACCTGTCTCCCCTTTTTCATCCGGCCTATTTTTTAAATTTTTATCAAATGTAAACCTCTTCGATTACGAATAAAGCAAAGATTTTGACAAAGGCTACTATTCTTGATAAATAGTTGCCAAAATTGTTTCGCCAACGACCTTTAAGCTGCGGCTATCAATTCCTGCTAAGGCATCCTGGTGTGTGTGGTGGTAGGCGCCAAAGCCTAAATCTGGAGAGAAATCAATGATATCAATCATTGGGATTCCTGCCCATTCATTTACAAAAACATGGTCATCCAAGATTTCTGGAGCATCTTGCTGGATAAAATAGGAGCCATGGCCAAGGAGGGCAGCATTGCCCCAAACTTTGGAAAGGATGCCGCTGGCAAACCTTCGCGAATACCCTTCCCGGTAGAAACGGGCATTTTTTCCTCCCACCAAGTCCACCAAAATCCCATAATAGGCGGAGTAGTTGGGAAGGTGCTTGTTTTTGGACCAGTACTGGGAGCCATGGCACCACCAGATTTTGGAATTGTCCCGTGTCATCGCAAACTCCGGTTCTCCGTCGTCCTCTCCATCAAAGAAAATTAGGTCAATGCCAACTTCGGCAGACAAAGGTTGACTGGAAATACTTCGGGCAATTTCTAAAAGTACGGCTACTCCTGAAGCCCCATCATTTGCTCCATCGATGGGTTCGGAGGTACGTGATTTATCCTTGTCTGCAATGCGTCGGGTATCCCAATGAGCTGCCAAGAGGATCCGTTTGCTCGCTTGTAGATTGATGGAAGCAATTACATTGCTGAGATTCCAGGTCAGCTTGTCATAGGTCTGGGCCTGAAAATCTTGAACTTGAACGGTCCAGCCGTATTTTTTCAAGGTTTCTACCATCCAGGCTTTGGTGGCCGCATGTCCTGGAGTACCGGGTACCCTAGGGCCGAAATCCACTTGCTGTTTAACAAAAGCAAAGGCTGAATCTGGTTGAAAATTGGGATAGGGTTTGAGTTCAACCGTTTCGGTTTGGGTCTCTGTGCTTTTCTCGCCTGAGCAGGATACTAGGATAAAGAGAAGTACGAATACCCCCCAGTGTAGCTTATTCTTCATATGCCCAGTCGATTCGGTCTTTCATGTCTTTGACTACAAAGCCCATGGACTTGAGCCCAAGTCGAATTTCATCCACTTTGTCATAGTTTCGGGCTGTTTTTGCTTCAGTGTACTGTCGAAGAAGGAGGTCTAAGAGTCCATCTTGCACCTCACCTTTTTCTTCTACCAAACCTAAAATCTCCTCCACAAAAGTGATATAGGTGGCAAGCATCTTGGTAAAGACCGCTTCTCCTAAGATAGCGGAATGAAGTTGCCCGGTGAATATAGAGTTGATTTTCTTTAGTAAGTTGAACAGGTGGCCAATAGCCATTGCCGTATTGAAGTCATCGTCCATGGCGCGATAGGCTGCGGAAATACTCGATTCAACCTGCTGCACTTGTTCCCCGTCTAAGGATACTTCTGAATTTGCAGCATACTGCATGCTTCGGACGATGCGCAGTCCATTGATAATTTTTTTATAGCCTTTTTGAGCGGCACGAAGCGCTTCGTTGGAGAAGTCCAGCGTAGAGCGGTACTGTGCAGTCAAGATAAAGTATCGGATTGTCATCGGGCTGTAGGCCTGTTCCAAGAGCGGGTGCTTTCCAGTGAATAGCTCCTGAAGCGTAATGAAGTTGCCTAGGGACTTGCCCATCTTTTGACCATTGATGGTAATCATGTTGTTGTGCATCCAATACCTGGCAGGATCCTGATGGTTGCAAGCATTCCCTTGCGCGATTTCACATTCGTGATGCGGGAAAAGCAAGTCCATGCCGCCTCCGTGGATGTCAAATTGGGTGCCCAGATACTTGGAACTCATGGCTGTGCATTCCAGGTGCCAGCCTGGGAAGCCAAGGCCCCAAGGGGAAGGCCACTTCATCAGGTGCTCAGGGGAAGCATTTTTCCACAAGGCAAAATCGACGGAGTTCCGCTTTTCTCCTTGCCCATCCAAGTCGCGACTTCCACTAACCAATTCCTCAAGGATACGGCCCGAAAGTTTGCCGTAGGTATATTTTTGGTTGTATGCGAGCACATCGAAATAAACCGATCCGTTGACCACATAGGCAAGGCCCTCATTGAGGATGGCTTCTACCAAGGCAATTTGCTCGGGAATATGTCCGGTGGCTCTTGGTTCAATGCTCGGTTTCCAGGTATTGAGCAAGGCCATGTCTCGGTGGTAGGTATCGGTGTATTGTTGGGCCACTTCCATGGGTTCCAACTTTTCGAGTTTGGCTCTTTTGGCAATTTTATCTTCGCCCTCATCCGCATCTCCCGTCAGGTGTCCCACATCGGTAATGTTGCGGACGTAACGCACGCGGTATCCCAAGTGCGTCAGGTATCGGTTGACCGTGTCAAAGGTGATCGCCGGCCGACCATGACCCAAATGCGCATCCCCATAGACCGTGGGCCCACACACATACATGCCCACAAAGGGAGGGTTGATGGGTACAAAATCTTCCTTCTGTCGGGATAGCGTATTGTATAGCTTGAGTTGATGTGCTTTCATAAAAGTACAATGTACAAAGTACCAAGTACGAAGTACAACATTTTTCTGAGTTTGAATTCGAACTTGACCTTTGAGGTTTTTGTGTTTAATGTTTGAAGTGGCGGACGCCTGTCAGCACCATGCTCATGCCCTGAGCATTGCAGTAGTCAATGCTGTCTTGGTCTTTGATGGAGCCCCCAGGTTGTACCACCGCGGTGATGCCTGCTTCATGGGCGATGGCTACGCAGTCTGGGAAGGGGAAGAACGCATCGGAGGCCATGACCGCACCTTTCAAGTTGAAGCCAAATTCCTTGGCTTTGGTTATGGCCTGCCTTAGGGCATCCACTCGGGAAGTTTGCCCGACCCCAGAAGCAAATAGTTGGGAATCGTTGCTCAACACGATGGTGTTGGACTTGGTATGCTTACACACTTTCGCTGCGAAAACCAAGGCGTCTAGTTCCTTTTCACTAGGTGCCAGGGTAGTGGCTACGGTGAAATCTGCCTTGCCTTCTGTGGCCAGATCCTTGTTTTGTTCGATGACCCCATTCAAGAGGGTTTTGATCATTTTCGTTCCTGGAACAGCCATTTTCTGAAGCAACAAGATTCGATTCTTTTTGGTCGTCAGTACTGCCAAAGCTTCGGGGCTGAATGCAGGAGCAATCAATACTTCAAAAAAGAGGGAATTCATCTCCTCCGCTGCCGCTAGGTCTACCGGTCTGTTGGTGACTAGCACACCTCCAAAGGCGGAGGTGGTATCTGCTGCGAAAGCCTTTTGGTAGGCTTCTTTTACAGAAGCGGCAGTTGCGCAACCGCAGGCATTGGTATGCTTGAGGATGGCAAAAGCAGTTTGATCTGGAAACTCAGCAATCAGGTTTACCGCTGCGTCCACGTCGACTAGGTTATTGTAGGAGAGTTCCTTGCCATGCAGCTGCTCAAATAGCTCCTCCAAGTTGCCGTAGAAATGAGCCGCTTGGTGAGGATTCTCTCCGTAGCGAAGCGCCTTAGCGGTAGTTTCGGACACTTTGAGTGCAGGGATTCCTTCTTGCTGGTTGAAGTAGTTGAAGATATGCGTATCATAGTTGGAGGATACCTGGAAGGCCTGAGCGGCAAAGTAGCGTCGGTCTTCTAGCGTAGTAGCTCCGTCTTGAGCAGAAAGTCTGGCTTCCAATTCCGCGTATTGGTTTTTGGAAGCGATGATGGTGACGTCCTTGAAATTTTTGGCTGCAGCACGGATGAGTGAGATGCCGCCAATGTCAATTTTCTCGATGATGTCTGCTTCCGATGCGCCGGAGGCCACTGTTTCTTCGAAGGGATACAAATCCACAATCACCAAGTCAATGGCCGGAATGTCATAGGTAGCTGCTTGAGCCACGTCACCTTCGTGATCTCTGCGGTGGAGGATGCCTCCAAAAATCTTCGGGTGGAGGGTTTTGACACGTCCTCCAAAAATGGAAGGGTAGCTGGTGAGTTCTTCTACTGGAACTACCTTCACTCCTTGGGTTTCAATAAATTCTTGGGTGCCGCCCGTGGAATAGATGGTTACTCCTTGCTGCTGGAGCAAGGCGATGATGGGTTCCAGGTGGTCCTTGTAGTAAACGGAAATGAGGGCAGACTGAATTTTTTTGAGTGCCATGGGAGCGAAATGAGATGGATTTTAGGAAGGCACAAAGGTAGAAAAAATGTATGGAAGAGCTTGGGGAAAAGTCTGATAAATTCTGAAAAAAAGGTGAGGTGGTTACCTCCATTATTTTGAAAAAGAAGTGGAAGGAAACTACCCAGGTGGTTAGCGGGATTAGGTATATGAAATTGCAAAAAGCGAGTTTTGAATGGAAAATGAGTTGGTGGAGGGTACCCACCTACTTGGTATTTCCTAGCCACTTTTGGTGAACTCTGTTAGTTGCCGCTTTTGTTCCCTTGAAATTAGCTGATGTGCCTTAAAATACTAGAGGAAATGTCATAGGGTAGCTTCATTGATACTATCATTTGATAGTATCAGAGTTAACCTTCTGAGCGAGATTGCCAAAAAATAAGTGGTAAGCAATCGGTTTTCAACTAGGATTGAAGGGGAAACCTCGAGGCACCAAAGTTTAAAAAAAACAAAAACAGTTGGGGTATACCAGACCTCAATCATCTCCTGTTTTTGCAAAGGTTTTGAGTTAGTTTTTCGGGGTCTCTGGCTTGTATTCCGAATAGGTTGTAAATGTTTTCCCGTCATACCTGGAGAGACCTGTTTCTCGCGTGCCTATCCATAGATTTCCAGCTTTGTCCTCAAGAATGGACCAAATGTGATTCTGAATCAGGCCATCTTCTGTGGTGAAACGTGTGAAAGAGGTGCCATCGTAAAGGCTAAGCCCATCACCGGCATCCCCACCTAACCAAAGGTTGCCTTTCTTGTCTTCTCGTATTTCAGCAACTCCGCCGACTAAGCCATCTTTCTTAGTGAAACTTGTAAACGATTTGCCATCGTAGCGGTAGACCCCTCCCCAGTTGCTAAACCAAATGTTTCCGTCTTTGTCTTGCAATTGGGGCCATGCCCATAGGGTAGGTTTGGGTGTGGGTCCATCTTGAAATAAGACTTCCAGTTCAAGGCGAGTTACAGATTTTCCATCGTATCGGTACACCCCTTCATTCCCTCTGCCTCCAAACCAAATGTTGCCTGATTTATCCTCTAAAAACTGTTCCATATTGTAGTTTGAACTCAGGAAGCCACCTGAATTGGTTTCAATTTGAAAAGGGCTAAAGGATTTTCCATCGTAGGTAAAAACTCCATTTAGGGTTGCAAACCAAAGCACCCCATTTTTTGCTTGCATCATACTAAATACCCGCTTCGAATTGCGGTAGAGATCATTCTCATTGGGTGGAAGGTTTTTTGGTAAAGGAATTTCGATTTGGGTAAATGATTTTCCATCGTAAAGGCAAAGCCCCATATCCGTGCCGATCCAAATTTTTCCCGATGAATCTTCGAGTAGGCTAGTAATGTTATTGCTGTTTAACCCATCCTTAATTAAAAACTGCTGAAATGTTTTGCCGTCGAACTTGTAAAGGCCATTTTCAGTGGTTCCAAACCAAAGGTTGCCGGCTCTGTCTTCCAGGCTACATCCCACACTTCCATAATTGGGTGCGCCAATCGTTTTTATAAGTTTTGGATGAGCCAATTCTTTGGGGACCTCTGTATTCTTAGTCTCGTTGCATGCCATGCAAAAGAGTAAAATGGATAGAAAAATAAAGCCCTGGAGTACTGAAAAACTTTTTGACATGGTTCAATTTGATTTTGTGGATTTGGTGCTTTTTTATCGATTTGGAATTTTTTCCCTACCACTAGTTTGACTTCAATGATTTGACCACAAAATAAATCAGCGGAATAAAAATCAGAACCAAGGTCAAAGGCAAAAACCAGACGCCTAGTCCGGATGCTTCTCCGGTAGCATTCTGGATTGTCATGAATTCAATCCCTCCAAAAACCAGGACCAAAACCAGTTTGAGGTAGCGTAGCATTCTCGTGGCTAGGGTATAGAGCCGCAAGGCGTTGTCTTCCGTAATGGCTGTAGGATAATTGAAGCTATGTGGGTATCGATTCAGTACGGTCAGTCCAATGAAAAGGAGGGTAGCGATGACAGGCAAACCAATAATAGAAACCTTACTCCCAAACCCATCTGCCTCGCCTGTTGCATTAAAATGGGTAGGAATCGTATCGGGCAAGGAAGAATAATGGCTGATGTTATAGCCCCAAAGCACGAGCAGGATGATCCAGCCCAGAACTTCCACAATTTTGTCCGTGGAGCTGGGGATTAGGTTGATTTTTGGTCTTTCTGTTTCCATCATCTTTAGACTTAATTACCATTGTTGGAATCGTATTCCTACCTGTTTGTCTGCTAGGGCAAATTCCTTGGCTCCCCAAGGCCGGCGGGTCACTTGATTGAGATTGGGATGCAGGAATTCGGGATGCGAAGCAGACACCTGTGCATAGACGGCATCGATGTCTTCCGTTTCGATTCGCAATTCTGGATAATGATCTTGGGCCAATTGCTCGTCTTGAAACAGCATAATCCGTATCCCGTCTTTTCCCAAGACACAGTAAGGATTGGCAGTTTTTAATTCTTGGTGCTCAATCGAAAACTGGAGACAATCCACAAAAAAATTTAGGCCGTCTTTAATATCGATGTAGAATAGGCTGGGAACTAATTTCGAGAATTTCATAAAGGGATTCGTTCTGAAGCTTGTTGGATTAATCTTTAGGGTAATTTTGTACAGGACCAATTTAGTTTCGCTCTATGACTTTTTAGACGCTGAATCTCCAATATCCAACGCCGAATGAAGAAGAAAAAGTAGGGAATCAAAGCAACCCTTCAATCACCCCCGCAAAATACCGGTGCTCCAAAGCCAGGACCTTCGCAGCGATGGTTTCTGAGCTGTCCTCGGGGAGGAGGGAAGTGGCCGCCTGAAAAATAATCTTCCCTTCGTCGTAGTGCTCGTTGACCAAATGAATCGTAATTCCGGACTCAGTATCCCCAGCAGCCTTGACGGCCTCATGTACGTGATGCCCATACATGCCCTTCCCTCCGTACTTGGGGAGCAAGGCTGGGTGGATATTCACCATGCGATTGGGAAAGGCTCGGATCAGTGCGTCAGGAACCTTCAGCAGGAATCCCGCCAAAATCACCCAATCTACCTGGGCCTCTCTGAGCTTTTCCAGGAGTAAGCCTTCCTCTAACTCTTGTCGAGTAAAGGTAAACGTCGGAACTCCGAATTTTTGCGCTCGCGCCAACACACCTGCTGTAGTCTTGTTGGCTGCGACCAGTACCACCTTTCCCTTGGAGGAATGTGCAAAGTGCTCCATGATTTTTTCGGCATTGCTGCCTGAGCCGGTGGCGAGTAGTGCGAGACGCTTCATGGAAATTTCAATTTGGTGCTGCAAGATAGGGGGATGAGGGCATTTTTTTGCTTTTCATCAGTCGGTAGCCTACTAATCGCTTCTATTTTTGGTTTAAATAGTAGTTGCCTATAAAGGCTTGGACCGAAGGGAAGGATTCCTCCCTAACTCGCAACCCAAAAGGCTCCGTAATCACCAACGCTTGATCCAAGGAGGTAATCCCTGCCTTTACCAAGGCCTTCTTGACCCAATAGGCCTGTTCGGCAGGTCCTTCGATCTGAAAATCGGGCATCGCTTGGCTCCATTCCACTCGTCCTCGGGCTACATTAAACTGATAGCGATCCGAAGGAAAAAGGGCCTGAATTTGACCCGAAAGCACCAGATCTTCCGGATTTCCTGCCAAGAGCGGACAACCACAATTCAGGATCCAAAATCGATCTGCCGTCTCCAAAGCAATATCCAAATCATGGGTCACCACCAAGATAGCCTTGCCTTGGCTGCGGCTGATTTCGCGTAGTAAACTCATGATTTCCAATCGATTGACCAAATCCAAGTGCGCGGTAGGTTCATCCAACACAATCACGGATCCATCCTGCGCCAAGGCTCGTGCAATCATGGCTTTTTGTCGCTGTCCATCACTGAGTTCTCCCAGTCGAGCATCTCGCAAATACCCGATATGCGTGTCTGCTAAGGCCTTTTCCACGATTGCTCGGTCTGCCTCACCCAAATGCCCCAACCAATTCGTGTGCGGCGTTCTGCCTAAGGCAATTAGTTGCCCCACGGTCAGGTTGCCCGGATAGATGGGATCCGTCAAGACCACCGCGATGTGCTTCGCTCGATCTTGAATGGAGTAGGAGGAGATGGGTTCCTGCTCTAGCAAAAGCCGACCTTCCCAAGGGGTAATTTCTCCTAGAATGGCTTTGATTAGTGTGGATTTTCCCACCCCATTCGGACCCAAAAGGCAGGTGAGGTCTCCGGCAACCAACTCAAAATTCAAATCCTCCAAAAGCGGTTTCCGCATCCCTTCCTGGCTATACCCAAGTTGGAGTCCAATTCCTTCCAATGCGATTCGTTGCTGTTTCATCCCTTAGAAGTCTTTGCTGAAGTTCTTTTTTAAGATCAAGGAAATCACCAAGGGGGCACCAATCAAGGAGGTGACTGCATTGATAGGGAGCGAGCTAGCCCAACCCGGAAAGTGGCTAAAGGCATCGCAGAGCAGGAGCAAACTAGCACCCAAGATGGCCGAACCAGGGAATAGTACCCGATGGTCTGCACTTTTCCAAACCATGCGAGCCAAGTGAGGCACAGCTATTCCTAGGAATGCAATGGGTCCACAAAATGCGGTAATTCCCCCAGCTAAAATCCCGGCACTTCCGATCATCCACCAACGGAGACTTGTCGTATGAATCCCCATGCTGCGCGCATACGTTTCACCCATCAGCAAGGCATTGTAGGACTTGACCGACCCGACAATAGGAAGGGTTCCAATCAAAATCAGAAGGCCAAGAATGCTCACCTGAGACCAGGTCAGTGCACCCAAACTGCCCATGGACCATACGGTATAGAGCTTCAAGGCTTCTGCTCCAGAGAAAAAGGAGAGCACCGCCACCACTGCGGACACGGCACTGCCCACCATCAGGCCTACGATCAATAAAGTCATCGAATCTTTTACTCGCCAGGCCACCAAGGTAACAAGAGCGAGCAAGCTACCAGCGCCAAGAATTCCTGCTCCTGCAATCGCCCAAGAATTCAGGCCAGTAAGGGAAATTCCAAAAGCGGCTCCTGCCAGCATCAGCAAGGCCACGCCTAGTCCCGCTCCCGAACTGATGCCCAGCACATAGGGACCGGCCAGTGGGTTTCGAAAAAAGGTTTGCATCTGTAAGCCGCTCACACTGAGTCCTATTCCTGCCAAAATCGCTACCAAGGCCTTAGGAAGTCGGTAGTGCAGGATAATTTGCTCCCAGGAATTTTTATCCCAATTCCCCGATAGTATCCCTTCCAAAATCTCCACAGATGGAATCCACACACTCCCCATGCTCAGGTTGAGCAAGAAGCTCATCCCAAGTAGGAGGAAGGCAAGTGGAAAAAGGAAGCGTCTAATTGGCATGTATTGGGGGTGATTCGTGAGGCTGGGGTTGAATAACCGGTAAAACCGATTCTTCTGGGCTAAAATACGGGAGGAAATCCCATTTTAGCCGACTTAGTTGGGTAATTTTTGGTAAAAATAGGGTTGGTAGTCCGGTAGTAACTGAGGATGTAGAATTTTGATCAGGTCTTTCAAAATCAAGTCGGGGCGCAAATAGCCCAGTTCAAAGTACTCCAAACCTCCTTTTTCACCTTTCTTGGCGGTGTAGGTGTACAGTTCCCCTGCCTGCCAAGCAGCAAAAGCTTGGTAGCGCGGTTCACGGGTCCCCATCTCGGTTCGAGATGCAAAGTCGGCCGCCCCAATCCAAATCGGAGCGGAACTGGCCTGGTCGAGCACGTGCTCGTAATTGAGTTGCAGGCTGCCCGAACCGGCATTTTCTTCAAATGCGTAGTTGCCACCTGCTTGGTTGAGGAGTTGGGCTGCCCAACTATCCGCGCTGGGGGCATACCAGATGTCCTGGTACATCACCCCGCTGAGTACACGGGCTTTATTTTTATCTGGTATCGAACTGGCTAACTTCGCTGCTTCGTGATAGTCTTTTTTGATCTGTTCAAATTGGGCGGAAGCCTTCGCATAATTGCCCAAAAGCACACCCGTAAACTTGATCCATTCGGCTCTGCCCAAGGGGTTTTGCTCCACGTATTCTCCGTTGATCAGGGCAGGAATACCCGCCTGTTTGAATACATCCAAGTACCTCAGATCTTCCCCCAAGGTGGAAATCATGATCCAATCGGGTTGAAGGTCTAGTACCAACTCGGGATTTGCAGAAGGTCCTGCTCCTAGGTCTTTCACCTTTCCAGCAGCGATTCGCTGTCGCGCAATTGGAGAGGAGATCAGATCGGGCTGGGGAAAACCTACCATCAAGTTAGTTTGGCCTAAGGCATCCAAATGGGGTACTTGAGTGGTGGAAGTCAGCGCGACTTGATTGATGGGAAGCTGAATGACGGCATCGTAGTTGGTCGAATTGACCTGTACTCCAGAATCCAAGACCAGGTAGCGGTAGGTTTCGGAGGAACCTGCATAGCCCTTGTTAACTTCAATTTCCCAGAAGCCTTCACCCTGGTATAACTTGAATCCTGTGGCAAAATCCAGAGGGATAGCTGTTTTGAGGAGCGCTTCGGTTTTCTTTTCCGCGCAGGAAAGAAGCAGCAAAGCAACACCAAACCACAGCAAGAAGCTAAGCCGGTAGGGTAGGGATCGCAAAACGCTTGGGTAAGATTGCATGCAGGCTTTGGAGAAATTTTGCCACAAGGTAAGGGGTAGCGCTTGACTCTCAAAAAAATGCCCATCAAGTCCTTTTTTATGCACCGAAATTAGGCGTTATTTACATCGATTTTGGTTTCCAACCCGAGCGTTTCGGTTCTTGGAATTAAAAGGGAATCCGGTGCAATACCGGAGCTGTCCCCGCAACTGTAAGTTTGATTTCCTAGAGATGATTTAGGGAAAAGCTTTTGCAACCCCCGCCATTGGTTTCTGTGAAACTGAGAAGGCCTGCAAAAAGTCAAACGAGCCAGGAGACCTGCCTTGATCATTGATTCTGAGCTTTCGGAGGAAAAGCAGGTAGAAGCGTACAAGGTCTTTACCCTATTTTGGGGTAGGTCTGGTTTCCATTTCTATTTTATCCTTCGCAGCCGGATTCGACTAGACCTTCTAATCGGAGCCAAATGCTTCTTGCCCTCTGGTGTGCATTATTTCTTCCATTTGCCTCGCCCCAAGATACGGTGGTGCTGGCTGAAGTGGCCGTGCATGCCGCAGCCTTGGATCGTTTTGCAGCAGGGCAAACGCTGTTGACTTACGAAAAATCTACCCTAGCACGCTATACAGAACGTTCCCTAGGTGATTTGCTACAAGAAACCTCTCCAATTTTTGTGCGCCAATACGGATCAGGCATGTTGGCTTCGCCCTCTTTTCGAGGGACCTCTCCGGGACATACTGCGCTTTTCTGGAATGGGGTTCCCATCAACAGCATCTCGCTGGGGCAGTCCGACCTCAGCATCCTTCCGGTACAGGCCACCGATCGAGTGGAGGTTCAGTTTGGAAGCGCTGGAGCACTTTTTGGAAACGAGTCCATTGGCGGATCGGTGCATCTCTCTACCGCTCCCACAAAAAAAGA
>Ga0169931_10011855_pt1 | contig 12189 bp, 8 predicted proteins | sample Kivu_15m_20L_FD_129675 | JGI IMG/M metagenome (GOLD analysis project Ga0169931, IMG submission 129675) | Freshwater microbial communities from Lake Kivu, Western Province, Rwanda to study Microbial Dark Matter (Phase II) - Kivu_15m_20L... | ecosystem: Environmental > Aquatic > Freshwater > Lake ...
TCTCATCATTTAATACAACTGGCTCGTTTCTAACTGATTTTCCTTGTCTTTTTGCCAGCTTTTGGCTTGTTTTATTTGTTGAGAGCTATTTGAGTACCCAGACTGTCTTTCCCTAGCAAAAAATGAACCTGACTTTGCATTGATAAGATCTTTCTTTGAGCAGAACTTTGTTCGTACTCTTGTAATTTTTTATTTTAACTTATTGCAAATTCTTGCTGCTTTATGTCATGTTTAAGTTGTTTGTTTTATTGTTAGAATTATAAGCACTGTTACTTAAGTTTTAGCATCTGTTCTTGGCATTTAGAAAGTCTAATGTCTTTCGATTGTAATTCTTCTCTTAGATTTGTTATTTTGCTGTCTTTTTAAACAAGAGCTCTCTACATTAAACTTTATTCTTATAGGTATTATTTCATAAGAAGAGTCAATGCTTCAAGCCTTTGTTGTGGACTTATCAGACCATCATCGATAATATTGTTGATTTTGGTCATTTTCTGGTATTTTTGTTTTGCCTTCTAAACAGGCTTGTATCTTGAACTACTACTATATGAATTTTTTTGATTATATATCTCTGCGTTATTTTATGCTGATTTGTAGTTGTTAATAGGTGAGCTATGTTATGTGCATTTATGATGATTTTGGAGGGAATAGTTAGGTCTATTTTGCAAAGCCTATTTCATATATTTTAATCTTAAATTTATATTCCACTCTATAATATATCATTACCCACCAAAATGGCGTAATCAAAATAGGCCATGCAAAACACCATCAAAAACCTACAAGCCAAAACAGATAACATTCACAAACTTGAGGACAAGGGCAGCAAGGCCATAGTGTTACAGCTGGGCTCGCATTCCATCAAGATGGGGTTCGCTAATGAGCGCACTCCGTTTGAAGTGTCGCCTTTTATCGCGTATCGAAGAAAAGAAGTCCATCCGGTAAAGTAGTATGTGGATGAACCGTTGGATTATGATTGGTTTAAAGATCAGTATGTGGCAGTAGAGGAAGCACTAAAAAATGAGGGAGTCATCAGTGTTGATAACAAACCTTTCAAGGGGAAACCCAGGGCCAAACAAGTTGTAAATATCGACAGGATTCCTAACTATAACCAGAGTCATAATACTCTGTATGGTGACTAGGCGCTCAGAGTCTAGCAAGATCCTGCATTCTAGTTCAGAAAGGTATATTCTTTTCTATATATAGATCATCTCTCATGGCTGTCTGAACGTCGCTAGAGAATAATAAGAAAAAGAAAGGATTTCAGATCTGTAAAATTTGTTGGTTTATTTGATGAAAGCAAAAATAAAAATTCCTTAAAAATAGTGGAGTTCCTTCACTTGTGTCATCGTTCTACCTGACATCTTCATTCGAAGACATATCAAAATGTTCCTGCATTCAGTATTCACCAGAATTGGTTTCAAAAGAGTCTACATGCACCTATAAAGTGTCATGGCTTGCTTCGGAAGTGCAGTCAATTCAGCCTGCGTCATCGATATTGGGCATTAAAAAATAAGTGTCTGCTGTGTCGACTAGGGAGTCATCTTGCCAAAGACTTTAGTCAGAAAAAACTTTGGCTGTAAAGATATAAGTAAAGTTCTCAGCAAACTTTTCAATTAAAGACTTCATTAATCGGCTGTAGGACTTCTAAAATCAAACAGTTAAGCTGATCTTTATCATTTGGATCGGGTCAAAGAGATAGCCTGTGCGATCAGAGACCCTTAAGAAACTATTAATCGAATTTATGAGATCAATCCTATCAGAAAAGGAGTATAGTATGCACTTCAAATCGCATATAACGATGGAATATGTGTGGCCTCAAATTCTTTCTTCAGCTAGATCTGGAATGCCTTCGAAATGCCCTAAGTGCGTGACCCTTTCAATCCTTACTCGGTCTGCTTTGATCTCTACCATGATGAATAAGACTACTTCTAGTAGTTTTCAGGGGGCGGACACATTTTTGAGATTCCAAATGAAAATCTTGGAGTCGTGAGTGAAAATGTATGTGAACCCTTCATCTACCAACCCTTATAGGATGTAGTTCTAGCTTGCTTGTTAGCTGTTAAGGACAAAGATATCCGCAAAAAGTTTACCAACAATATCTTACTGATTGGTGGAGGCGCCCATATGCCAAAACTTCTTGATTAGATAGTCTTGAGGCTAAACAAAAAGATAGCAAGTATGGGCGATCTATTTTAGTAAGAAGAATAGGCCTAAGTTGCAACTGATTTACCTTTGAGAGAAATACCGCCTGTGTATGCGAGCTGGCTTGGAGGTACAGCGATTCCAAAGTTGGACTCTTTGAGAGATTTGTGGATTGAAAGGGGTAAGTTTTTGGGATGTGTGGCCATGGATGCCGAATAGGAAGAAGAAAATATATTGGATAAGAGATTATTTACCAGAAAATAACAGTCACAAGAGTGGGGTATAAGATATCTTAAAGAAAAAGTGCCGTTCTTATGGTGATAAAGTGATCTATGTAAATCTAAATAGTATTTATAATCTTTTAGGGCACATGTTGAACAAATATTTTTCAGTCTTCGTTTTGAATATTGTTTTAATTTTTATATTGATATATTACATGTATAGATATCTAATCAAATTTCACTAATCAAACTAATTTTCCTTAATAAAAGAATAGTTTTTAAATCGATTAACCGTCATGTTTTCAGGAGAATAGTCGAAATCTTCATGCACCATATTTATCAGCTCTTCCTCGCTTTATATATCTGACTCATCGTCCTTTAACTTCCTTCTTGGACTGGGGATCTACTTTTTCATCAATTTTTACCAATCTATGCTCTTGAAGTACGGATGATTTTTCAATTAATCTATCGAATTTGATCCAAGTCTCTGTTTTGGCTATTTTTTCAACAAACCTTAGATGAGACTTTTGGTCGTTGGATTTATTTTGCTGGGAAAAGTGACGTCAGAATGAAGAATATTGTCATATAGTAAATGAATATTCTAAGAATAGAAGGGAGGCTAACCGAATAGCAGCTCATATATGACAACTCCTAGACTAAAAAAATCAGTTTCTGGACCCACACCTTTGCGATCTAGCATCTAAGGTGAAAGATACGCTGGACTACCACAGAATGTCTTAGCAAAATTATTTTCAGTTTTCTTACTGAGTCCAAAATCCACAAGAAGAATATGCCCGTCTTTGCCTATCATAATATTCTAAGGCTTGAGATCTCGATAGATGATCCCCATGGCATGCAGACTCTAGAGTGCTAGAACGATCTCAGCAGCATAAAGTCTAGTGTCATCTTCAGAAAAATTAACCTAGACCTATAAATGACGAGAAAGGTCTCGACCTGGACAATACTCAAGACCAAGATAAATATAGTGTGGAGTTTGGAAAGTGAAATGCAGCGATATGATGTACGGATTTTGAATTTGTTTAAGAATATTGACTTCAGCAATTACAAACTTGGTCTGTTTACTCAGAATTATTTTCTTTTTTAGAAAAGTTTTCAAAGCATAATATTTGTGATTGATCAGACACTAAACTAAGAAAACTTGACCAAAAGAGCCTTCACCCAACATCTGAAGCATTTTGAAATCGCTGTATTTTAAACGGGTTATCTTGGATTGTGATAGGCTTGATGTGAGGAGTTAGGTACTCGCTGTGCTATCCTGACGAGTCTAAGTAGAACTCTAGCATTTAGTCAGTTTAATATCCGAGGAATTCTTTTATTTTGACAAATTATTCAAAGAGTTGATGCTTACACTATTGTTTTAAGACTGAGACTTGTTCAAAAGGGGAGATGATGATTCTTCACTACTTTCAACAAACGATAATTTTTTCATTAAATCTTCAACAGACATCGCTTCTATTCTCTTAGCACCCTCAGTTTTGGCTGCAGCTTCATCATAGATATGAAAATAATTCTTCAAAAGCTTATGTTGATTTTACTGATGTTAAACATTTTCCCAAGCATACTTCGCCTGCATAATCTATGATATCCATTTATGAGCAGTTGTTTCCTGATGGCAAGCCATAACCGTGCGATGCCCTCGTTTTTACATAAACATGAAATAAAACATATTTTTCTTCATACTCCATGATCTCTAATTAGGCTAAAGCATGCGCACCTACTGTATCTACTACAAAGAGTAATGGTAGGTCTTATTGTATTTATTTAGTTTTTCTTGGTCTGTTGTGACGTTGATTTTTGAGCTGATCTCGTATTATTATATAGCACCGATGTATGAATTTACTGAAAGGTATACTAATTTAGCGAAAAGAGGTGGAGATCGACATTTTATTATATCTCCTGAGGTGATTTTAAAATTATTGCTCTGTATTATTGATTTTTTAGGACTATAAGACAGGGTCGCTTTAGGCATATACTTGCGGCAACTAAATAAAAGAAGTTTATCGTCACGATAGTAGTCATAAAAATCCAAATGTTTCTGATGCATAAGCATTATGAGCTCTTTCTTCTAATTTTGAGTGTATAACTTACTGTCTTAGATGTAATCATAGACATTTTTACCATTTTTAGAGAGTTAAAAAAATATAGGTATTTTTTCTACTACTGATTTAATTATCTAGAGTTATGAACTGTCGAGCAGATCAAATATAATTGGCCCTCTTGAAGACTAATAGTTTAAGTTAAGCTCTAGAGTTGAAGAATTAATAAGAATATTTATAGCTTAGTAGTTTTTAATCGATACGGCTAGATTAAAAGGCAACCATCCGTCTACAGATCTCATGTTTTGATTGATATAGGTCCCATAATTTTATACAAGCTCTTTTAAAAATATATGTTTTTTGTAGAAAATTGCTGCGTGGAGTAAGGCGTATCCCGTTTCTTTATGGTAGAGATTCAAAATAGTTTTTATTTTTTGAAATTATTTGACTTAAATAAATTTTTATATATTATTGCGGAGCATTATTCTATCGTCACAATGCAAAGCCTTAAAAAGCTAATTGTTGTACGTTTGACATTAACTTTAAATTGTTTCGGAATTTTGCTAATTTTAAGTGTTTATTTGATTTGTAAAAATCTGTGTATCGTCCAATGGAGTCAGGTTCAACAGCATTTGATAGTCATCAAAATTATTTGTATCATCTCCCATTAATTAAACGTACTGTACAAATGTCATAGAGGGTGTAATACGTATACAACGCTATTTTAATTTGCCTATCTTGATAGCTTTGACAAGCACTTGTTAAGATTTTAAAGTCAATCTTTAGCAAACCAAGCTGACAATAGATTGCTAGTTTTGCTATCGTCGTATTTAAATGCAGAAAATATTCGACTGTTTGCAAAGATGATGAAGTATTTTGAGAGTTGGTATAGTTTTACTGGGATCGCTGAGTTCCCCCAGCCACTATATAAATAATCTCATTATTACAACCTATATCATTAATCTACATTTGATATAACATACGGTATCATGTTTTTATCGTGATTCATATAACTTTTTATTTCAACAGGAAATCTCATATTTTTCTATTAGGAAATTTTATATTTATGGAAGAACAAACTGAAAGAAAAACAAATTCTTAACAATAGTCAGTACTGCATCTTAAAGCTACCGACAACTCAAAACTGTGTCCTCAGATTAGTTCTAATGTAAGCACGCCTTTGGCCCATTACCTGACTCCTTTGTCGAAATTCAAAAAATCATCTCAACCATTAAAGGTCCTCACAGCAAACACAGGCATACAAAATTAGGCTAATTTAACTGTAAAAGCTTCAATTTTTAGATTGGCAGATCCTGGGCCTAAAAATATGAAAGTCAAGCTCAGCTAGCTCAATAATATAACAAGCACTTCCCATTTATCTTTTAAACCTGAAAGCAGTTGCTATCATTTTTAAGCATCTACGACTCATAAATCTTAAGTTGTTGAAGCAGAAAAACACAAAATGTCAAGAATGTATAGTTCTATCACAAAAAACAGTAAAAAATATAGAACAAGTTACTCTAGTAAAAAAGATAAGTTAGGATATTCGGGTCAGCAACAAAGACTGAAAACTCTAAAGAATTAAATGGATTTATTTTTTGGAGATTATAGAAAAGTGACAGTCGGTGTCAACTTCGATTCGATTAGAAGCACGATCAGGGAAGAAGTTATGAGTAAATATCAACAATCTCAAGCGAAAGCCAAATGAATAATGTCGATTTTATTAATAATATATAGATGTTTACAGCCTTATTAAAGATATGTCTATCATGCTGATTAAAGACTATAGATATCGTATCTTTTTTGTTTTGTGACCGGAATCTGTTACCTGATCTAGCTTGTCAGGTTAGGATCGACATCATAGTAGGCGATATTAGGATTTTCGTCTAAGGCTACAAGTACTCTTCCAAACGGATCGACCAAAGTTGATCGAGCCCAAGCTTGATACATATTCGGATCCTCTTTGTACTGAGCCGCACTCACTCCCACAGCAAAACACTGTGTATCAAGTGCCCTACCCCTCAACAACAACTACCAATGCAGAGGTCCAGTAGTCTGGTTGAAACTTCCAGGATACAATAAAACTCTTGCTCCTTTCTTTGCCATTAGTAGCCCCAGCTAGGCGAATCTAAGATCGTAGCATATGCCTAGACCCATCGTGCAAAACTAAGTCTCAAAGACGCAAAGATGCTTGCCCTGAGTAAATGTATCTGATTATTTGTATGTTATTTTGCCTGGAATATCAATATCGAAGAGATGGAGTTTGTCATAGTGGGTCTGTAGCTGACCCTGAGGGTTTATTACGAACGCAGTGTTAAAAAAACTTTGAGCTGATTTTCTTGGAATCGACCCAATAGCATACATTTTGTATTGCAAACACTGCTATTGAATGGCTCTAAGTGTAGGTGAATCCTCAAAATCCTCTGCATTTTTAAGCATATGTTCTTTAGCGTATGGTGAATTGCATATCTCTCCCAAAACTGAAACTTGTGCCCCATTTTGTCCAGCCTGAGAAAGAGCCTAGGAGATGTACTTGATGTTAAGTTGCTTATCAGTGACGCATTTTGTTTGTAGGAGAGCTAATTTGAACTTCTTCAACATATCTAATTTATTGATGTGAATAAAGTGGAGTTCGATTAGAAATATTGTTTGGAATATTATTTGAAAAAACATAATGACACTAAATGAAAATCAAAATAACACTTTCTGTAAATTATTTTCTAGTTGTTTGTCCCCAGAACTAAATACAAACTATTCGCGGTTATCGCATCAAAATTAGTTGGCTCATTCATCTTCTTGTATGCCTAAAAACGATAATTTAACTACCCAATAACGACTCTTAAAAAGAGAAACTAGTCTAACAGACAGTTTTAAAACTAGATAGAACCATAAAATATCGCTCTCTAATACAAGAAAGTAATCAGAGCGTTTCGATTCTTCAGGTTTTCGATAGTTCAGGAAACAGTTTGACAAAATATCGACAGATAAAACAAAGTTACAAACCTCATCGTCAGCCACTCATCAACAATAAAAATATTTTGTGACTGAAAAACGAGTCAAAAAGATAAACATTTTGTAAATAAAAAAATCACAGCAAAATACCAGAGAACCCTCGCAAGCCGAATCCTTTCAGCCCTGCTTTAACCGTCAAAAAGATATGCAAAGATTCATCTAGTAGTATCAGCAACCTAGAAACGAGTACTATTAGAGTTATGTCCAAGATGTTCCTTTCAGACACATAGATGTCAACAAGAACATATCGAATTTTAATCAGCCGAAAAAAAAATTAGGTAAAATTTGTAACATCTAGTCATCGGAGCACAAATAAAAACAACTCGTTCCATATTCCCAGAATAAAGGAGTTCGTGAGCCAATCTCTGATTTATTTTCGAATAGCAATGCATGTATAGCATTCATATAATATCATATCATTAATATACAGAATGTTTGGGCTCTTTATCGGAGGTGTTTGGCGAAGATTGACAGCTTCTGTAGGCTTCTACAAGCCTGGATCTAAGAAGTACGCTTCTAAAATGTACACTTTTAATGATAATTTTACTTTCGAGGACGGGCAACATTACATGAAAATATGGTTTTTCTACCCATAACTACTCAAACGCAAAACAGATACTTACCAGATTAAAAGCGATAGTAATGTGCTTGCGATAGGCTTCACTCCGAAGCATCAAGCTAACTAAATAGATGTCAAGGTTAAAAACAAAAAGTAAGCCAGTGCTTAAAAGGGACCTGCATTTGCATTCAATTATAGCCAGTTGGGCAGTCTATTGTAGATGGTACCTTAATCTGGAGACAGTTGTGCTTTAGTACGCAGTAAAACTGTATCTGGAGACAAGATGTATCAAAGACTTTAAATAATTGATCAAAAATAATAAAAAAAGATAAATTTTTAGTTGAGCTAGCTGACTCCATCTAAATCTGTCGCTTAGAAAAAAATGCCTAATTTAGTAACTTTTCAGCTGGATTATCTGTCATATTAAATATTATTGATGATGCTAAAGGTAGACTAAGATTTACTTAGAAAAGTTTGTTCGATCTGAGCGGGATGAGATTATTATACGATTTGAAGAGATTTGAATAACAACGTGGATTGCAGCAAGAAGTAGTTGCTTATCAGAGAGATATCAGGTAGTAGCTGGATCAGTACTACAGAGAACAATAATGATGAGTTAGTGTATACCTATACTATAACTAGATTTATCGAATCTATATAGCACATAAGATATATCATGTGGCAGAATCAATCTCAGAGAAAAATAGATTACCCTATCGCTTTGACCTATATCAATAAAATCGCTAAATGGTGGCCTCCAAACGATATAGCTTCCGAGCTAGGAGTTCCCACCTATGCTCCTTACCACATGTATAACCATATCGTTTTGGCTTTCTGGACTTACAATAATGGTCCTTTGGACATCGCCACCATCTGGGCAGATCCCATGAAATATTTCGGAGCTGACAATCCTTTCGGAAACACTAAGGAAGCTGTGCAAAGATTTCTCAAGAATAAGTATAATGAAAATGGAGTCAAAATTATGGTAAGCGCATTTGGAGATTCTTAAATGCCAACAACTGCCAATATTGACCCTAATGCATGTGCATAAAAACTCGGTGCATTTGTCAATTAAAACAATCTAGACGGAGTTGATATCGATTGGTAAGATAATGCTGCCATGTAAAGTGGAAAAGGTTAACAATGGCTGATAACTTTCACGACAAGACTCAGACAGCTATTGCCCAATCATATCATAAGTCATTCTCCTCAAGCTCCTTATTTCTGTAAGGAGAGATACAAAAACGGAGCATATGGAACTGTGGATTCTCAAGTCGGTAATTTAATCGATTTTTACAATGTTCAGTTCTATAACCAAGGCAACAACTCTTATGACACTTACCAGAAACTTTTCATATAGTCAGGCCCACATTTCTAAGGAACCTCAGTAAGCTAAATCTGCCGAAGAGGAGTACCTTTGAATAAAATTGTCGTAGGCAAACCAGTTTTGACCTCAGATGCAACAAATACTGGATACATGGATAAAAATGCATTAGCTGATGCTGTCAATCGAGCCAACCAGGAAGGAAAATGGCATGCTGGAGTCATGTTCTGGCAGTTTTGCTCAGATAAAAATGCTGAAACAATAAGAACTGTTATAAGTAATTTGAAAAATGCGTGCAAATCGAATAATTATGGATGATTTCATTTTGATCTAAATATAATATAAAAATAGATGAGATTAGATTAATTTGATTAGTGATTACTACTGATGCCGATAAATTTAATTGACACATTATGGGAGTCGGTCGCTCGCATCCAAACTTCAACTGGATCTAAAAATATTAACTTATCGATCAAGATCACAACGACAAGACCCTGAAACTGATGTCTCGCGTGGGTGAATAATAGTACATCGGCAAAGAGATCAAATGCCAAGGCGAGCACCAGATCAAAAAAACATAAGCCCTGCTAGACACCAAAGTCATGAATCCTTCACCATACCTGCTAAGACTCATGAAAGTCGGCAGAAACAAACATACCGGGTATTGCGGTGACAACGTGTCTTTTTATTTGGTTTTTTAGAAACCATACCAAAGTCTCAAGGAAGAATCGCTGCTTAGAACTTCCAAGAATGCTAAGTTTAGCTAGGAAGAGCTGTTGTGTATAGTTTAGTCAGGAGTCAAAGCTCTAGCTTATCTGAGGAAGATAGAGCATCCACATAATTATGTTTCTACTAGCAATATTTTTTTGAGATAGGATAGAACTGTTATCGTCGGAGATCCGTGGATGATAAGCCGTAACTAGGCTCTAGATATCAAAATCGACGGGTATACTTATCCTAGTCCAGAAAAGATTTTGTATAGTAATGGACTGCTGAAATCATATGACCCGTATCTTTCTGACATTTTTACTCTGGGTGTCACGATACTAGAACTGTACTTTTTATAGCATATGGATGTCCTTTACTAACCTGGTTTCAGAAGAATCCTTGATACCAGAATAATCCAAAGACTTCAATGCATGAAAGGATAAGCTTTGAGAGACAAACTTAGAATAATGCTTTCTCATTAGCCTAATAAACGTAACTAAATATTTAAACAATACCAAAAAAACTAGCCAAAAGATAGTTTTATCAAACTTGAGAAGAAAAAGTTTAAGAAAAATTATATATAAAACAATCTACAAACTTCGCTAGTCGAAACAGTCAAAGTTAACAATAGAGATCGTGATAACTACTCGATTATTAATGGGATCGATGCTGACAGAGATCGTGATAATAGTCTTGAAACGCTTCCTAATCATAGAAACAATGTTGTTCAGCAAAATTTGGTACAAAATGTGCCTTTGAAACAGCCACAACAGCAACAGTTTTTACATCAAATACCTCAACAGATCACTTTTAATCAGAATATGATGCCTTCACAAAATATGCAAGTGCCAGTCAGTCTAACTCCAAAATATAAAGTTTTTCAAGGTGCTCCTCCAAACCAATTTCAGAGACCAAGCTCGTACCTTGGACCACAACCTTACCACTATCCCTCACTTACAACTAACCATTCTCCTGCGATTTCGCCTCAACCTAGATTCATGTCACCTTTCAGAAGCATTCAGTCTCCCAGAAATAACCAAGCTTCTTTGTCTCCTACTCCACGACAGTTAGGAAATCCTACAATAAAATTTGCTAATCAAAATATTCAGATCAATCCTTCAAAGCAATAAGCATATCACACGCAAATAGGTTATTTAGGTCCTCATATGCCGATTCAAGCAAATAATATTGTCCCGGCTCAGCAACAAAATCATTTTATTCAATAAAAAAGCTCATTTTCGTCATAAACAAATAGAAATAACACAATAGCTGGACTATACTCTGAAGAAGATATAAGAAAAGCTGAAAAAGAAAAGCTTCTTGAAATGGGCAGATAGTTCTAGAGAAGAGTCGCATAAGCTCAATACCAGTCATACAAAGACCACTTGAAAGATAAGAGTATGATCAGTTCGATTGTGCATCATTCTTAGAGATCCAGCTAGGAAATCAATATGTTCTAGACCAAAGCAGGTCCATAACAAACTACTCAGGCAATGAATAAATAAAAATCAGTTGCTAATATCATCCCAGAGCAATTAGCAGCAGCTGAAACTAGTGGCAATCTGAGCAGTCATCATGGATACTTTACCATCATGTAAGCTACAGAGGACTCGCCATAAAAGGAAGAAGAGCACAGCATTGTTTATGAAAATGGAGCACACTACAAAGGTAAGCTCGCAAACGATCTAAGAGACGGATTTGGGCTATTTAGATTCAAAGATGGCAGCTACTACGAGGGATAATGGAAACAAAATATGATGCATGGTAGAGGAAAACTATTCGATTCGCTAGGAGGACTTATCTATGAAGGCGGATGGCATATGGATAGCTTTCATGGTCATGGTACGTTGATAAACAACTAAAAGATCCAAACAAACTAGCCTTTAGACTACTACAATCTTAACGATATTTTTGAATATTGGTCTAGTTTTGAAGGCGAATTCTTCTCTGATAAAAAACATGGGTTTGGACGATTGTTTTTCACTAATTAAGAGACTTTTGAAGGATATTTTGACAACAATTTGACTAACGGAAAAGGGACTTTTTATTGTATGAATGGAGATACAGTTAAAGGAGTATGGAAAGATAATATATTGATTTCTGGAGAATGATTTTGATTAAAATTATATTAACTATTTATGACCTAAATAGCATATATGACTTTTAGCA
>Ga0169931_10011856_pt1 | contig 12188 bp, 6 predicted proteins | sample Kivu_15m_20L_FD_129675 | JGI IMG/M metagenome (GOLD analysis project Ga0169931, IMG submission 129675) | Freshwater microbial communities from Lake Kivu, Western Province, Rwanda to study Microbial Dark Matter (Phase II) - Kivu_15m_20L... | ecosystem: Environmental > Aquatic > Freshwater > Lake ...
TTACAGCAAAACAAGCCAATGATTTATTAGTTGATCCAGACTATGCTACAAGAGATTTAGTCAATCATTTAGATGCAGGAAATACTGCTTAATGGTAATTGAGTATTCAAGCTATTCCTGAAAAAGAAGGTTTGAGTTACAAAGTCAATATTTTTGATGTAACAAAAGTTGTCCCAAAAGGCGATTATCCTCTTATTAAAGTTGGAAAATTAGTATTAAACAAATATCCTGATAACTATTTTGCCTAAACATAGCAAGTTGCCTTTTCTCCTGGACATCTTGTACCTGGAATGTAACCTTCAATGGATAAGATGCTTCAAGGAAGATTATTCTCTTATCCTGATACCCATAGACATCGATTGGGAGCTAACTATTAACAAATTCCTATCAATTGTCCTTATAGAGCTAAAGTTGCTAATGGACAAAGAGATGGACCAATGAGAGTTGATAGAAATGGTGGTAAATATAGTATTATATAGGATCTTCACCTAATTATTAACCAAATTCATTTGGTCTCAACAATGCTAATTCATTTAAATTTAGTGATAGAGCAACACTATCTCCATACAGAGTTACTGGACTTGTTGCCAGACACAGACCTAATCATCCAAATTGTGATTTTGCTCAACCTGGTACTTTATTCAGAAAAGTCATATGTGATGGACAAAGAAAAGCTACAGTTTAAACAATTGCTGGATCAATGAAAGGAGTTCCAAGACATATTTTAGAACGAGCTGTTAAGAATTTCTATAAATGTGACCCTGAATACGGAAACGGAATTGCTAAAATTCTTGGATTCCCAGCCTTAAATTCAAGACTTTGATTCAAAATTAAATAATAAAAAAATCATGCAATAATTATTTCAATTAACATTATACTATAAATTCTGATCTTATAAAAGTATTATAAATCTGTTCAAGCAAATGAACGTCATTGAAGACAAAAACAATCAAATAACTTAAAAATTAAAAGCAATAAACAAAGTCTCATAAAATACTTTAGATGTTGCTATAAACACTAACGTAAATTGTTATTCTCAAACTTAAAAACTAGAAAGAATAAATAATAATTTAGACCATATCAATGGTGATCTTAATAATGCTGAGCATAAAGCTAAACAAATTACTTCTTTTTGGTATTCACTAAAAAATAAAGTTAAAAATTTAGTAGGGCTCGGCTATAAATAATAAATCCATAATACTAATTCTAATTAAGTCAAAAAACTTAACAATTATGAAAGAAAAGATGATTAAAAATATTAAAAAAACCATATTGAATCTTTAAAATATCAACAACAAAATGAACAAGATGAACTTTTAGATTAAATATGCAATAATTTACGTAATATTAAAAATTAAAATATAAAATTAGGCAAATAAATCGATCATCAAGCTAAATTAATTGATAGAGCAAACACAGGAATGGACAAAGCTCAAAATAAAATGAATAAAGTCAATAATATACTTAAAAAATAACTTAAATGATGTGATCATAATCTTTTTTATTAATGTTCTATTTATAGTTTTAATTAAAGGGTTTTTATTATAAATTATAATGATAAGAAAATAATCGATTGCATATGACTATCTTGTCAAATTACTGATAATAGGAAATAGTGGCGTTGGAAAAACTAATCTTCTACTAAGATTTTGTTAAGACACATTCCTAACATCACATTTATCTACAATCGGTATTAATATAGTCATTAAGGAATCGATTTTAAAACTAAAAATGTAAATATGAACGGCATGAAAATTAAATTACAAATATGGGATACAGCAGGACAATAAAGATTCAAAACGATAACTCAGACATATTATCGAGGTGCTATGGGCATTATATTAACTTATTCTGTATAGGACAAAGCATCATTTAATGATATATAAAATTGGATCAAACAAATAAAAATGCATTCACAAAATGATGTAATAAAAATGTTAGTAGCTAATAAATCTGATTCATAAAATCGAGTAATCAGCTATGAATAAGGATTAAAATTAGCACAATAATTAGACATGTAATTTTTTTAAACAAGTGCAAAAGATAATATAAATGTAAATTAAATGTTTATGAGAATAGGATCATTAGCAAAAGGAACTGTTATTAAGCCTTAAATCGATTAGAAACATTCAAAATCATCATAGATAGGAACAACAAGAAACCTTATTATAAATACTTAACAAAAGAAATAAAAAAATAAGACTTGTTGTTGATTTAAATTTTGATTTTTATATTATAAAATTTAGATGAATCATTAAGATTTTATAAAATAATGACGTTTGTTTCCTATTTGCTTTTGAGTTGGTGGCTTAGCTAAATGGGCAAAGCTTTATGGTGTTAGTTAAGTATTATGATTATGTGTACATTATTGATTAACTGTTTATGCAGTCATTATAGTTCCACAAAAAGCACATATAAGCTTACAATTATTTAATCTATGACTTAAAACTTAGACTTCTTAGCTTAGCTATCTTACTACTGTATTAGATTTTTCTTAAACTTATCTCTTAATACTGTTTTATTAAGCTTTCATATCAGTTACTAACTTCCATAAAATTTAATTTTTAAAATTATTGATTTATCTTCCAGCTAGTGCTTTTTTAACTAGGTCTCTATTAGTTTATACTTCCCGAGGTATCTAATTAAGAGCCAAATCAGGAGCTACCTATATAATTGTATATTAACTTTATCAGCTCGATTTGTTATATATTCAATATTTTAATACATTTCTTTCGATTTCATTAAAAATTTATTCATTCTTCTTTCTTGTTCAATTTTTTAACATTCCATATTAGTCAATTCAAAAAATTTATTGCCTATATCATTTATTGTATCAATTTATCTTTGAACTAATGATACTTAATGTGTTAATGATGCAAATTTTATACCTTAATGATTTTTTAATCGTTAAAGAATACCAGAATATTACGATCTTATATCTCGTTCAATTATATTCTTTACAAAACGGATTTATTATACTCGATACTATAATCTATGTAATTGAGCTATTATTTTATCTCGTTTATCTACTAAATTAGACCTTATTGCTTAGACTAAATAGAATTTTCTTAAGCGATAAGCATCTGTCATCTTTAATATTCGATGAAGCTATATTACATATATGAAACATGATTGTTATGTGGTCCAAATACAGTGCATTGATTACATACTAATTCTTAACATGTTTAACAAAAACCTATGAATGGCAAACTATGATGTATACAATTGCTTTATAAATCAAATAATACGCTGGGGCAACTGGTGTTAAAGAAATAGATGATACTTAAGATTGATCAACTGGCTTTTTAGATTTTGATTATTTTTTTGTAGGACTTTTACTTTATTTTTTATCTTTACTATTCTACCCTGATTTATCTTTGCCCTTTGACTTAGAGCCAGACTTACCAGATTTTTATGATTTGTTTTATTAGTCTTTTTTTGGTTTATCTTTACTCTTTTTACTTTTTTAATCCTTACTTTTAGTTTTCTTCATTTAAATTTAAATAAAGTTATAAAAATAAAAATATCAATCAATATCCTTAAGGTGGTCTGAAATATTCCACAAATTCCTGTTCTACTATGACTCCATTTCGACTTCTATCCAATCTCTTTAAGACAGTCATTAAATCATGCATGGATAAGTTAACTTTTGCTTCAACTAAGAATTTTTTCAGTTATTGATAATTAATAAATCCTGTTTGCTATCTATTAATAATATCAAATAAATATTTTGATTAGTCTTTTCTAAATTATCTTCTTATCTTTAGAATCAATAACTCATTTCTTAAATTTAGTTACAGTATCTGTATGATGATATCTTATGGATCTTATCCTAATCTAACTGTAGCTTTTATATTGCCTTATTTATCTTATCCTTTCATCATTTAACAAAATTATGCTAATGAAAGATAAGATTATTAACATTGAGCATATCTTTATATGACGAGGTTGAAATCTCTTGGCTGTACCTTTAAATCTCCACCATTTTTATAATAATAATCATATATATCTTCAGCATTAATGACTCCTCTTGAGCTTTTATCAATAACTTTAAATAGTTTAAGATAATCAATCTTATGCTGGGAAAACTTTGCTTTTAAATCATTCAATTCTCTTGCAGCTGGAAGGAATACCTATATAAATTTGATAAGTAATTATCTAGGAGTATTAGTTCGAGCATTTTATGATCTTTTTTAATGTTTAAATAAGTTATTCTATTTAACTGGAGATATATTTTCGTTTTTATACATTGGCTTCTACTGTTTCGGTTGATTATTTTGAATATTAACTACATTATTATTTTATCTTAGTCTATAGCTAGTATTATGATTTTTTTATTGATTTTTAGAATTACTATATGATAATTTATTCGATAATTATTCATAAAGCTATTATTTATATGATTTTTAATTAAACTAACGATTTTATATGGATTTTTATATTTGTTGTCGAGGTTGTTCAACTTGCTTTACTTGTTTCTTTAAGTTTTTATTATCAGTTTTAGTTCTTGGTTTTATAAATTTTTATAGTAATTATATCGGAAAAGATCCATTTTTTAAATTCAGCCTTCTGCTTAAATATAAAAAATGACTTTATTCTACTCCAACAAATGCTTTCATAAAATTTCTTAATTCTAAACTAGTTATAATAGTATCATCATTATAACAATGATTAAATTGTTTTTATCCTGCTTTTTTAACAGTCAACAATACTTTTCTCAATCTTTACTTCGATATTTTAGACAAGCTATCTCCTTTTTGTACTTATAATTTTCGTAAAAGAGCAATATGCTAGACTAATAATAGTAGAAATCCTGCGACTACTGTTTAACAAATATCACATTTTTATATCGCAGTATAATTTTTAAGATGATGATTGCTTATTTATCTCAAAACAGCTGTATTATATGGATATATAAACTATAAAAAATCTGTATATTGCCATACTTTCTTACCATTTTAAAATTATATAATAGCCTTAATTTAATCATCCGTTGCTTATTCTTTGTTTTATTATAAAAAACTCAAAAGATTTTCTTTCTTTATGACAGTATTATTATGAGATATATATTTAAATAGAACCATAGGATTGAAGAACGGATGTGAAGTCAAGACTTATCTAATACATTGTTGTATTTGTTAACCTTTTGAAACACTTAGAAATAATTTCGATAGCATTTAGTAGATCTGTGCATGCTATTCCTTGCTCATTATATTCGTTACTTATAAATTTTAATCAATATAATAAATAATAATATATACATAATAATATAAAATGATGTCAATGTCTTGATATTGAACGATTTACACGATTTATATATCCTGCCAAATTGACTTTTTATCTTACTTTTTATCTTTATTATTGAGTTTCTTATGCTATTTTACGAGCAAATAACTACATCTATTTAAATCTATTCTTAGTCTCATTATACTTTCCATCAATAGCAGTATTGATCCTATTTCTATTATTCTAATTAGTAACAACATCTTGCCTAGTTTGTCTCATAATCTCTTTATCTTTTACAGCCACTTTTTTCTAATTAGTAACTAACTCTATCGTATACATTTTTTTATGAAGTTGTATCTATAATTAATGTAATTCTTCTTTTTTACTTTCGACTTCTTTGTTTTTAACCTTATAATCATTTATCAATCTTTTATTAAGCTATTAAAATTAATTTCTTTATTTTTAAAACATTTCTTTGATCATTCTAAATTCTTATCTTTAAAGAACAAGCTGATCCTTTTTCTTTATCAATTATATCTAATTCATAGCTAATTAATCTGCCAACTTCTGTTTTTCTAACATAATGTTCTTCTTTATCTATAACTCATGTCTTTTCAATGTTGTCTATTTTTATAATACCTTTTTTCTTTAATTTTGAATCTTTTACTCTTCCTTTAATTTATAATTATTAAACTATCTTTATTAGTTTTGTAGTTGGCGGTATCTTTCTTCTAGATGAAGTTGTTATTGTTGATATCTCTATTTCTATCTTTTAAATGCATCTTATCGCAATTTAAATTAATAATTATCATATTATTTATTATTGTTTTTTTATTTTTTATATATAGTTTATTATAGCTTGTTTATTTAGGTCAATTTTTGGATTTAGAGTTAATAAGTCTAGGCTTTCTTTCTTAATTACCATTCATGGAGCTATTTTAGACGATGACTGTTTTATTAAATTGCTTTTTTTGAGTTTTGACGTTATTTTTAAAGCTAAAGGTCATGCTATTTTTTAAGTTTCAAAGTTTTTTATTTGTTTTATAACATTTATTATTTTAATTTTTATGTCAATGTTTTTATTTGCCTTTAATATGAATTTTTAATTTATTTTATTTAATTATCAAATTGCTGTTTAAGTTCTTTTGCTTATTAACGTACTGTTATTATCTTTTATTTTTATATTATCTTTTAACGAATAATTTACTATTGCTGAGGTTTTGGTTTTTAAAAAGTGTTGAATTAAAATTTTTATTTAGTTTTTGGTTGATCGAAGTTTAAAAGTGGAGGCTTATAGTTTGGGGTTGATTATGCTCCTCTGAAGAATGATATACTTGGCTGTTATTATTATACTATCGATGTTTATTTTTGTTATTATTTCGATTATCTTGATTATTTTCTACGAATAGGTGGCTTCATCATATTTCTACCTGATCTTTAAGGTATAAATGCTTATTACTTAGGCTACCCTCTTAATGTCATTAAATTATCAAATTAAAATTGATTTTGTTTGCCTGTAAAGCCTGTAAGACCACTTTTATGACTTCTACCATCATAACTATCACGATCTTATACAGATTATCTTCGATTTTTTGGTGGAAAAACAGGTGAATTATAAGGCTATATATTTGGTGTACTCCATTTATCAGTTTTTTTGAAATCATTACCCGTGTTGATATTATATGGATCTAAATTAGTACTACTAAATGATTGAACATACTATTTCTATTTCTTTTTATTATTCTTTTTTTATTCTTTAGTTAATAAATCATCAAGAAGATCATCAAATTAATCTTTTTTTGCAGATTTTTTAGATACTTGATCAAAATTAGTATTTCCCTTTCTTCAATAAATTATATGATTACTTTATAGAGTTTATTGAGGAGTTGCGATTGAGATTTGGGGTTGAGCCTAGGCCAAAATCATCATCAAAGAAATTCATATATAAGTAACGATTTTATTTATAACTTTATATAAGCAAATTAATATATAAGTATCATAAATTTAATATTTTATGAGAAATTATCTCAAAAACATATAAACATGTAAAGATTATTCGTTTTGATATATGATTTTAATGATTAAATACTCTTTAAAATTTATCGATAAATTAAATAACCCAATATAATGTTCTTTATTTTAATGATATATATCATAGTTTTTAAAATAGAAAATAATATATATTAATTATTCCTTATAGAAAAAATGAGTACAACATACTATAACCAAAAATGGTAATCAGCCATATCTAAACTATTACAAAACATCTAAGAATAAAACTTTCCACTATAGTAAAACCGATAGAAAAATGTACTTTTTTTGATATCTAGATGATAAATTTTAAGAGAACAGATTATTAATGGTTCCAATACTACGGTGCCCTATATTTAAGATATTTATAGATCTATAGAGAATTAGAAGATGCCTATGATCAAATGGTTCATCCACAAAAAAGAATATTAATGAAAGATATGTTAGAAAATGTTATTGTAAGAATGTGCTAAACCAAACAAAATATCATTAAATACAGTACATTTTTGTCAAATCCACAAAATGATTATGTCAATTTAGATTAAATATTAATCTAACTTAAATTAACACCAAAAGCTTTGTCTTTGCCATTACCCAAATACTTTACTAGACCAACAAAAAGAGACTAGATTGTCAGTACCATACAAAGTGATTTGGGTGTTTCTTAAGAAGCAGAAATAACAGCAGATATGGTTACTTTAGATACCAATATGTAAACTGCTATTAGGTTGATACAAAAATTATAAAGAGGGAGGCAAGGCATCATGAGAGGCTTGTCTTTTATGAAGGCTAAAAATAAAACTAAAGATAGATCTCCAGATTCCCCAAATTAATAAGATAGAAAGCCTATCATTATTCAAAAGTATTGGAGAGCTTTTCTTGCTAGAAGATAATTGTTCAGAATGAGATAATAAGAAATGAAATTTTTAGGAATATAAAAAGATCCTATATCTAAAAATTTATTATAATAAGCTGAAAAACAAAGACAACATTTAAAAATAGTTCAAAAGAATAGATCATAAAAATTTTAATAAGACAGATAAGACCTAAAGAATCAAATTATCAAAATAGAATAACCAAGCATCAAACATAGAATGCTTGATTAAAGAAGAAAATGGATTCAAAAATTCTTATAAATGCATTAATTTAGTGATTTACCTAAAAAATCTGCTGATTTTTATAAACAAAAAGAAGACTAAGTTGTTGAGACTGACGCTACTAAAAAATAAAAAGGGAAATAAACTAAAGACGGAGGCAAGGCAAAGAAAAATTAAGTTTAGAAATTTTTAGATGAGCATGTATCAATCGGTCCTACTTAAACAGTAGTAAAAATGCAAGAAAATATTAAAAAATATACATAGACTTGGGGAAATAGAGATTAAACATAAGTTTCATAATAAATATATGATAGTTAATTGGCAAAAGATTAATTAAGACCTGGAATTTAAAGCTAACTTGAAAAGATTGTAGATAGTATGATCAATCTATAATTAGATGGCATGAGAATAAAATATGGTATCAAAAAGACAAAATAAAAGAAGCCTAGAAAGAAAGCCAAAAAGGTGAAGAAGATCAAAATTCCTCAAGGTCTTGGAAAAAAATCGCCTAAAGAATTGCTTTAATAGCTTTATTAAAAAAATATTGCAAAAATTTTGACTTCTGCTACTTTAAATGATATTATTGGCGAACATAATACAGTAACTCATTTAGTTTAGAAAAATTCATAATTACTTCCAGACCCTTCAATCAGCCAAGTCAAAAACTTAATAGCATAATATATTGGAATACCTTTAGGAAGTTAAGTGGCAAAATAAAAGTTATAAAAATGGTCATGGTTTATGTTCTATGGAGCTATGGAAACAGGTAAAACATTAGCTATAAGAGCTCTTCAAAAATAAACAAACTCTATATTATTCGATTTGACCCCTTAGTCAGTAAAATAAAAATATACTTAAAAGTCTTAATTAACAAGACTCCTTTGGTCAGTAATTATTTGTGCGAAATAATATCAGCCTTGCATTATCATGATTGATGATTTTTAAACCATATTTAGTGGGGTAAAAACTAAAAAGAAAGATGGAACTGTATCATTTGGACCAAAAATGAAAAAAATAATAGCAGATTTAAAAAAGAATAAGCTTTGGACAAAGAATGATAGAATATCTGTTATTGCATGCTCTAATAAACCTTATGATGCAACCCTCAAATAATGTAAAAAACTTTTCGACAAAAAGATTTATTTCCCATTCCCTAATTATGCAACTAGAAAACAAATGATTCAATATTTCATATAAGATAAAGTTGGATCAAAAGTTAATAATTTCCCTTATGAAACTTTAGCGCATGTCAGTGAAGGATTTACTGCTGGAAGCGTATATTTTTATTTATTTAGTTTAAAATATGCATCGAAAAAGTATTGAATCCTATGAGAATCTTAAGAATAAAAGATTAACCTTTGAAATTAAGTTAATTCGTATCACCTTTGTCAAATACTATATGTGTTTTTTCAGGTTAATATGAAAAATTAAGGAAATTTACAGATTAAGTAACTGGATTAAAAGAGAGAAAATAATTGAAAAAATTGCCTTAAGACGAGAAGAAAAAGACTGATAAAAAGGCCGATAAAAAGAAAGCAGCCTGATATACATATTTTGAATATACTTTAATATAAATATCAATGTCCCATCATTTTAAATACCTTCCAAAAGCCATAACACATAAATCCTCCTGCCATTCCTGAATAAAATAACTATTTTCTTTTCATAACTAAATTAATCTAAATTTACTATTGCCTCCCAATACTACAGATGTTGCAAAACCTGATAAAAAAGAATTTAGTCCATCTTATTTTCCTCTTAAATGTTAAACCATACACTCAAAAAAGACAAATACTCCACCAAAAGTTGCAAAGCCTTTAGCTGTACCTTTCATTTTTCTCCAATCTTTTCTCAAAACTATTTGAGTTGAATTTCTTATTTTTCCTATTTATATATTTCTCATTTAAACTGAGTTCATAAACATTGCCATAACAAGTCCCATAGCTCCACCCATGACATAAGATACAACAGCTTTTCCAATACAATTTCCTTAAAGAGCACCAAGAGGTGTAGACTCTAATTTATATTCTTTTTACTATATGGATTGTCTAGTATACGATAATTTTAATGCATTTTGTGATCCAGTTTATAATATAAATTTTAATTATGTTATAATAAAAAATACTTTTCAAAATAAAAGAATAAAAATGTAATCAAAGGTCATGACAAAAGATAAAAATTCTTTATATAATAATTTCACAAACATCATGTTCAAGTAAGCAAATAATATAATAAGATTATAATTGATTAATTTTATTATAAAGATTATAATTTTAATGTAAAAATAATCAAAAACAAGCAATATAAAAGTCTTCGTTCGAGTAAGACCCTTAGTATTTATCTAAAATGATACAACTCAAGTAGTATTCGTTTAAAGAGATGTACTAAATAATAAAAACTTAGAATAAAAGCATAAAAGTAGCAGCAGATTAATATAATCAATATTAAGTAACATTCGATCATGCATTTAACTCATAATCAACCCAGGGCGATATATATTAATAACTCTAAAACACAATGCCTAAAGTTATGTAAGGATATAATATAACTATCTTTGCTTATGGACAAACTGGCTCAGGAAAGACTTTTACTATGTTTGGATAAGGCTATTAATCGAAATAAAAATATGATATCAGTTAAGTTTAAGATAATGATGGATAAGCTGGAGTCATACCCAGGTCAATATATCAAATATTTAAACTTGAAAGGAAATATTAAAATGCTAAAATATTTTGTTCTTTCTTACAAATATATAACTAAAAAATATTTGATCTCTTACAAGTAATCATTTATCTATATTAGAATAATGATAAGCCGAAACCACTTAATATACATGAATCTAAAATATAAGGAATCTTTGTTGAAGGATTAACATAGTTTGGTGTATAAAAATTTTAGGATTGCATGGATTTGCTTAAACAAGGTGTTAAAAATAGAACTATAAGACAAACTTCTATGAATGCCAAGAGTTCAAGGTCTCATACCATTTTTCAACTTATTATATAGATAGAATAAAATGGAAAATTCTTAAAAGGCAAATTAAATTTATGTGATTTGGCAGGTTCTTAAAAAATCAATAAAAAATAAGCCATGGGTGGATAACAATTAAAAGAACTCAAAAATATCAATTTATCATTAACTACTTTAGGAAAAGTTATTCAAGCTTTATCTGCTGGATAAAATAAAGTTCCAGCTTTTCGATAATCAAAATTAACCAGATTACTTCAATCTTCGTTAACTTAAAATACCTTTACTTTTATATTTGGAAATCTTTCTCCTTCTTCAAAAAATATGTAATAAACCATTAATACTTTAAAATTTGTATAAAGAGCCAATCATATTACTCTGAAAATAAAGCCAACATAACTTAACTCCCAAAATCCTGAGACTGTAGATAAACTCAAAAAATAAATATAATATCTAAAAGATTTACTTGACATGAAAAAAAATGGTCAAAAAAGTATATAAGTTGATCAAGGATTATTAAGAGCCAGTAAAAATAACGAAAGAGTCAAAGTCTCAAAATAATAATTTGAAAATCTAATGAATGAAAACAAAAGAATGAAACAATAAATTCAAATGCTATAAATAAAAGTATAATAATCGGCAATGTCATCATTATCAACATAGTATCGATAAAAAGTTATAAAATAAAAAAGAAATTACTACTTACCATCAAGAAATAACTCATAGTAAAGTAATAACAGTAGTAGATTATCAAGTAGTTTAGTACAGGCAGGCAGAAACATAGCTACTATTGATCATTCTGTATAATTACCACAAAATAGAGCAAAGTAAAAGAACAATATGATAAAAAGACTCCAATAAATGGAA
>Ga0169931_10011857_pt1 | contig 12188 bp, 11 predicted proteins | sample Kivu_15m_20L_FD_129675 | JGI IMG/M metagenome (GOLD analysis project Ga0169931, IMG submission 129675) | Freshwater microbial communities from Lake Kivu, Western Province, Rwanda to study Microbial Dark Matter (Phase II) - Kivu_15m_20L... | ecosystem: Environmental > Aquatic > Freshwater > Lake...
CAGTCCGCAGGGTCAGAACGGAGTGCGAATCGAACAATTTCCTCGGCTTCGGGCAAATAATAGGTGACGAACCCCAACGCAACCAGAATGCAGACACCACAAGAAATCAATCCTTTGTATCGTATCCTTCCACGCGGCGCAATTGCGATTACCCATAAGGTGATCGCTCCTACTAAACCAGCCAAGGTGCCACGACTACCCGTCATAAGTAACACGCCTAGCAGAAACGCCAACTTCAGGCCATTAACTATTCCGGGTCGCTGGGTCACCAAAAATAGTGCAGCAAGTCCAACGAGCGGGGAGAGATGTGTTGGCGTACCCATCAGCCCGTGTAAACGCCCATCAAGCCATGGTTGCTGTATGAACACCACCCCGAAGCCAATGTTTATGTTCTGCCCAGCTAAAAGGATGAGCGCAATCACACTCTCGATAACCGCAAAAAAAACTAGAAAAGAGCCAGTTGCTTGAATATCCAGTTTGCCAAGGCGATCGAAAAAATATCGTCTAACGAAGAAGAAGAAAATAAGGTAGAGAGTTGTCGTGTAGATTGCATCTTTTAAATTTCGAATTTCGTTTCCTGATTCACTGAAGGGAATCGTCGCAAAAGGGTAGAAAACAAAACATGAGAAACAGGCCAATATCGTCCACCAGAGAAGGCTTTTTCGTATACCAGTAATACAGCGCCAGAGGTCCAGCAAGGCAAACGGAAGCACCGCAAAAACCAATAGGCGAAAAAAAGGAAATACGGCTTCCTCGTTATCGACCTTGACTTGCGCCGTTGCAAAAAATAGCCACAAAAAGGGCGTTAATGCAAAAGACTTACTGGACCCTTCTTCAGTGGGAAGACTCACACTCAACGCTCACAATTTTATGTCCGGCTCTGCGACTGACGAAACTGATATCGCCGTGAGGATTCAACTTTTCAAGTATGGATTGGACCTCGTTAGCTGTTAGACCGCCCACCTTATGCGCAACGTAACCTCTATTTTTCCAATTGCTTGGGAGAAATTGAGAAACAAAACTCTTGACGAATTGTTTCGCATCGAAGGCTGGTCTAACCGGCACCATGAGCGATTGAGGGGGTGGTCCCCGCATAGACAATCTTTCCGCTAATTGGTCGACGATTAGTTGGCAGGCTATGTCATCACTGATGTTTCGAACGTACCTGCTGTAGGGCAACGCGGGGGCAACTAGCGAAAACGACTCGCCCGCCGCAGGACGGAGACACGGACGCAGCGCCTCAACAAGCTCATAGCCACTCCTAACTTCGCGAGAGCACCCGTACGGTATTTCTGTTTCTACCTCTGGCAGGCGCTGGGGACGTAGCGCAAAACCTGGAACACCCGCCGCAAAGGCCTCTACGGCAGTCGTACAGTAGTGATGAACAATAGCCTTTGACGCAAATAGCCAAGCATGGATCGGGAACTCCGTCTCCAGATACACATTGGCATAGCTTGAACCGAACTGTTTGTAAGGCTCTGCACTTTCGGAAGGGTGGGGCCGAATGACGAACTGTATCTCCGGAAACGCTTGGGCGAGTAGGGGAATTGCTTCCAAGAACGCACTGAAAGCCTTACTTTTTCCTTTACTATATATGAGATAATCTTGAATATCTTTTTCAGTGGTCAAAACTTTTTTTTCTATAAGAGACTGAACATAGTCAATACCAGAAATATAATGGTTACAACAACCAAAACTTGTACATATTAAAACCAGACTAGGAAACTTGGAATTAATCTTTTTTACTTCTGAATCGTAAATTCCCCTGAAGGTGCTCTTAAGAAGATCAAAGCGTGGGTTACCAGTGATTCGCAATTTATCTTTAAATTCAGGTCTTCCGCTCGATATCACCCGGTTATTTTCATCCCCCCAGGTAAATAGGAGATCTATGGCCTGTAAAGTGTCGGGCGCCACTCTGAGATCGAGGTACATTGAGGCTGAAAAAGTCGTAAGACCTTCCTCGTCATTTACGACGATCACATTGCCGCGGCGGGAAAGCTCACCATAGAATTCCGCCATATTCTGGACCGTACCAAGACCGTAGTACGCGCCTGGAGAGGCGCGTAACGCAAGTTGATTGAGCTCGCTTTTGCGCCCTAAGAGTACATAGAAGCCGCGGGCCGCTGCGTAAAGAGCCAGCAAGGACTTTGAATACAGCTCCCTGCTCTTTACCTCAATTGGAATAAACAGAACTGGCTTATTTACCATTACGTGCTTTATCCAAGTAGTCACGCAGCTTATGAGCCATAAAAAGTTCCGTTTTTCTAATTGACTCTATCGTTGCACCACCGATATGAGGAGTGACTACGAGATTGTAGTCACTCTGTAAAGTTGCTAATTCTTTATTTATATTCGGCTCATTGCAAATAACATCGAGGCCAGCACCGGCAATTCGTCCACTCTTGATCGCCCTGATCAGGGCGGGCTCATCCACTAGCTCGCCGCGAGCGGTGTTAATTAGGATACAGCTAGGCTTCAACCCCTGAATGTTTTGCTCATTTAGCACCGGCAGGTCCCCCTGATTGAAGGAGGCGTGAATTGAGACGACGTCAGCTGATTCGAGAAGAGTCTCTTTATCGACCAGAGTAATTGGCAAGCCGGAAGTACCATTGGCCTTAACGTCAAAGGCAATCACATTCATGCCAAACGCAATGCCATAGTTTGCCACCTTGCGGCCCAGGCGGCCAAGGCCAATGATGCCGAGTGTTTTGCCATAGAGTTCGGTAGACCAAAAACGATTGCGGTCCCAGCCACCACTCTGCGTATGAAGGCTCGCCTGAGTTATACGACGAACTACAGAAAGTAGTAACCCCCAAGTCAATTCTGCAGTTGCAGATAGGTTCTCAAGCAACTCTGCCTCGCCCCGCAAGCATAGAACATCCAAGTTAGCGGCTTTCGCGGCGACTATATCGATATGGTTAAGTCCTGTAGTAGGGGTGGCTATAACCCGAAGAGACGAAGCTCGCGCAATCATCTCTACGTCAAACATCTGCCCCAATCGCACAAAAACAGCATCAAAGTTACCAATCACCTGAAGCAATTCTTCCCGCTCGTAATGGCCCATAGTGACGTTTGCACGTTCGCTCAGTATTGCAGACACCTCTCCAGAATAGGGGGTCGGCTCGACGATAAGCACTTGATCAATCGTCAATTTTTATCAGCACTTCGGCAAAACTGAGATCAATAGGCTCGTCAATATTAATCGAGTCAGCACGATCCATCTGGTAATAAGCAGGATTGTCAGAAACTAACTGTCCCGTTTGTATAAAGTGTGCGACTGAAACAATATAGATGGCACCATTCCGAATGTACAAAGGTTCAAAGTTCTGGCGACGAACACCAGGCCGACTTGGTGTAAGCTTTTCAAGAAATCCTCCATTTTGTCTATACATGCAATCAGGATGAAGCCCTCCGACATCACAAACGCTTACAAGCGATGACGCCCCGCTCTGAGAATATCGGGCCATTGCTGCATCCACGTGGGACACTTTTCGAAGTGGTGCCGTAGGCTGCAACAAAAGGATATGGTCGAACGTCTGACCGGTTTCTTCACTCGTTCGCGTCAATTCGTACTGAACTACCGAGGCGGTGGTTGCATCATCACTAGACAACTCAGCCGGCCGGAGGAGCGGCGTGGGGACACCTGAGCGCGTCGCATACTCGGCTATCTGAGGAGAATCTGTCGATACAACAATGTGCGGTCGGCAAGATGCACCGAGCCCGACTTGAATTGCACGCCCAACAAGAGGAACTCCCCCAACAGAAAGTAGGTTCTTATTTGGGACTCCTTTTGACCCAGCCCTTGCTGGAATGATAGCTAATATTCGCAAGTCGCGTTACCCTGCCATCTCTAGCTGAATATTCGCCAAAACTTCTGCAATTTTTTCGCCAGCGTCTCCGGTGCCATAAAGCGTAGATTGCCCTACTCTCCCGTTTAGGTTGGTCAATATCGCTTGAGAAATTTCGTTCCGATCGACATTCACGTCAGTTACGTTTGGTCCCCGCTCGCGACCGTTCTGTCGGCTACCTATATTCACTGCAGGAACACCCAAGAACGAGCACTCCCTGATTGCGACACTGGAATTTCCAATAATCCCGCGACTAAAATAAGCAAGTTCAAGAAAATCCTCGGGCGGTAAGTTTTTGATGAAATAGATGTTTTCAGGATGTCGATTCTCTCTAAACACGCGCAATGCCTTGGAGATGCTCTCGTGACCCGCATCAGCATTAGGCCAAAACCAAAAAGTGGGGATGCCAGTGGCGGCAACGGCATATAGGGTTTCCTGCACTTGATCGCGAGCCGCAGAGTACTGGTTGGTTACCGGATGCTGCATCACAATAAGATATCCTCGTGATATGTCCATTACAGGACCGACTCCGAAGTGCTGGCCAAACATATCTAGCTCGAGCTTTTTCTTACGTGTGACGGGCAAGGCAATGTCGATTGAAGGACAGCCGGTCAGGAATATATTCTCAGGCCGTACCGCAAACTGACGCAGCAATGTCGCAGCTCTCTCTGTCGCCGGGAAATGGAAATCAGATAGTTTAGTGACGGCATGTCGAACCTTCTGATCGATGTTTCCGGTTGTTTCACCACCCTGTATGTGTGCGAGAGGAATATTCTGATAGGAAGCCGCGATAGCCGGAGCAAGTATCTCAAATCTATCGGCCATTACAACAACAATATCCGGTTGAATGCGTGCAAAAGCTGCTGCGCAATCATTGAGCAGCATGCTAGTCGATTTCGCCATTCCAAGCGGCAGTTCGCTATCGATCAGACTGTGAATCCTCTCCACTACCCTGAAGCCGTCGTTCTCAATTGCCAGATCGACTCGCCCAAATTTCTCCAATACGGCCGAGGCTGCACATATCACTTGGACATCAGTATCACCACGTCGCTTAAGCGCCGACAAAACCGGTTTAAATTTTGTATAGCTGGTGCGCGCTGTTACAACTATGCATACTCGTCGCATACTGTTTTCCGTTGGCTCAATCAGAATAATTTACGTTCTACAGCAAGCAATTCAGCTTGCGACAGATCCGCCGCGGTATCGATACTAATATGAACAACATTGCTGACACATGCGTAAGAAACCCGCCCCAGGAGCGTCCGATCATTGATCAGTGTGTCTCGAGATACGACGTAAGCTACACCGTTACGAAAATAGAGTTCCTCTAGCTGCTGACGAGCTATGATCGCCGAGCCGCGTGGGTCAAAAAATGACAACCTGCCGCCAGCTAAGGAGAGTTGCTTCAAGGGGTGATATTTTTTGTCAGCCACTGACACCGTCCAAACAGAGTCGGCAGCCTTTTGTTCAAACATGCGGAGGCATTTGATGACCTCAGCGGGTGTTCGTAACGGAGATGTCGGCTGAAGCATAACAATTACGTCATATGTACAGCGATCAATGGTCTCCATTGCGTCCAGCGCATGCACCAGCACGTCTATGTCACCAATGAGATCACCACTCAAACTATCAGGACGCATGAACGGAGCAGCAAGGCCTGCATCTGCCGCGACCTTGGCAATTTCTGTGCTGTCTGTCGATACGACAGCACGATCAATCTCTGGAATCTCTGCCACGACACGACCAACGCGCGTTACGAGCGGCTGACCGCAGATACATTTTAGGTTTTTGCCCGGGAGCCCTTTGCTGCCACCCCTTGCTGGAACAACGGCCAGCACCCGTTTTGAGCCTAACATGCCCTTTTCGCCTCAACGTGATATCCGGTCACCCACGGGTTGAAACTGTGCGAAGAGTCAGCGGTAATTGCCTCGTTTCGGAAAGCGGGCGTTGGAGCCAATCTCTGTCCCGTACGGATAACAGCCCAAGCGGTAGACCGTGTCACGCTACGAATCCAGCGACGAAAAACAGTGGATTGCAAACTTGGCGCAAATGCTTCAAAGAAAAACGATCTTAACAACGCCTCGGGCGTGTATACTGCTTCTATCCGAATATCGTGAAATCCTACCTCAGTCAAGACTTTTTGTAGAAGAAAATGGGTATAGCGATAAAAATCATATGGGGTTTGATGCAGTTTAATAATGAAAGGAACAGTGAGAATTAACCTCCCCTCTGGCCTGAGTCCATATGCAATAGCAGAAAGCAATTTCCTAGGTTCGGCAACATGCTCCAGAACGTTATTTAGCAAAATCACGTCAATTGATTTTTTCCTAAGTGGCGCCGATTCGCTAAGATCACTTAGAAAATCAAGTCCCTCGTACGGATAAACATCAGTCGAAATATATTGGTCACCAAAATACTCCCGCAAATAACCGTGCCCCGCCCCAACATCCAAGACTACTGAGTCGGCTGATACCGACACTGCTATTCGGCTGAAAAAGGCATTGTTAGCCTGTCGCCAAGCAGAACCAAGCTTTCGTCGCTTCTTGGGACTGTGCAGCATTCCTTCTGGGGCATTCCTCATTACCGCAGGAATACCGCTAATAAGGGGGTAGCTTTTTCTACAATCATTGCAGCTCACAGCCATTTCGCTCAAAGTTAGCGATCCGGAACACGCTGGACATTGAAGAATCTTATTCAAATCCATCGTAAGACCCTTATTATTGATTTTCTTCGCTTAATAATCAGATAAATCCCTAACCTGAATAAATTCCCACTGTTCAATATCTCGAGCCAATCTCCTGCTGACAACCTTATCAAAGTCCCGTGCGGGAATCCCTTGTCCTGCTGGCTTCTTTGACTCCAAGTCTGAGAATTTAATTACATCCCCTTTGCGCATCGATTTATTGATACATAGAGTTTTCCCGAACAATCCACGCATCCTAATATGACCCTCCGAAGTCGATTTATCAAATCCGGAGTGTAGCGACTTCTCAACCATCCGAACTCCCTCGATCATTTTCTGCAGTTCATCAATTTCGATAGACGAAGAACTATCCGGTCCAAACATCCGGCGATCGAATACAACATGCGTTTCGATAAATTTTGCGCCAAGTGCGACGGCCGCCACAGAAGGAAATATCGATCCCGAGTGATCCGACAGACCCACCGGGTATGGAGCGTATCTTTTAATAAAATCGGGAATTAGATTAATTCCTAGTCGTCCCGGCTCAACTGGATAATCGGAAGTGCACTGCATAACCACGATGTCACTGCAAAACTCAGCAACAAACTTGACAGTCTCATCCAGGTCGTTAAGAGTACTAAGCCCAGACGACAATATTATTTGTCTATCAGCAGCGCCTAAGCGTTTCAATAATAATCGGTTATCCGTATCTCCTGAGCCAACTTTGAAGCGCCTAACCCCAATTCGCGTTAAAAGATCCACTGCCGCGATACAAGTTGGAGTGCTCATAAACTCTAAACCAACATCATCGCAGTGGTCCTTGATGCCGGACCATTGCTCCGAAGAAAATTCCATCCGACGCCAATAATCCTGACGAGTTGCATCTTCATATGAAAAGTTAATTCTGAATGACTCTAAAGAACTACTTTCCGCCTCTGCAATATGAGTCTGAAACTTAACTGCGCTTACGCCCGTCTTAGCCACCGCGTCAATGTAGGAATGGAGAATTCCCAAGCTACCATCATGTGCCTGGCCAATCTCCGCGATTATGAATACCTCCTGCATTGGTTATGTACTTAACCCATCGAATATCTTACGTACGTACCAACGCTCAAAATCCCCGCGATCGTGGGCATAACGTTGTGGCTTGTCTCTCAGATCGCCAAAAAACTGATCAGTAGCAATTCGAGCGCCGGGGAATTTAAGCGAGTAGTACTCGTCGAGGTAGAGGTATCCGCCCCGAGTGAGGCGCGGCCAGATAAAAGGCAGGCACGCGGTGTAACTTGCATAAAGATCTGCGTCGATCAGTGCCGCCATGATCTCTTTGGGCTCCGTCTTATTCTCACTCATCGTCGAGGAGAACTCGCCCTGTACCAAAATCACATTGTCAAGTCCTAAATAGGCAATTTTTCTCTCCAGCTCGGTCTTCGCAGCATTTGAGAAATCTCCAGACATCGAGATGTTGGAGCTGTCAAATCTCGCAACAGCCTCATCGCCAAGCGCACGATGTTTTACTTGTAAACGCGTTTTCTCAAGATGCCGCGCGCTTATGCGTCCCTCTCTATATAACGACTCCCAATTTTCAAGAGCATCTTCCGGGGCATAAATAGAGGGAAATCCGGCCCACGTATCATATCCATATATACGCTTAGTCGATCCAAGCTCCTTGAGCATAAGAGCCATCGCAAGCAAAGATTTCCCTCGAAATACTCCAGCTTCGAGCAAATCACCGGGCAGAACTGCGTGATTCTCACGTACGAAATCGAAATAGCTTTCATGAGGCCCAGAGCGACGAAAGTTGTATATTTCTAAAATATTAAATTCCCAGTCTTCTTTTATTTCTTTGTACATCGAATTAAGCCTTTCAATGATCCATTTTCAGTTCACAATCCACAACGGGGCTTCACCTGCGAAGACCCTGGCAATGTTACTCATACAATTACTCATCGCCATATGATACGTGTCAAGAGTAGAGCCTGCTGTATGTGGAGTAGCAACTACATTCGGGAATGACAAATACTCCTCGTAGCCGGACGTTGGTTCTGTTTCAAACACATCAAAACCTGCAGCCAAAACCTTACCGCTACGAAGGAGAGGAGTAAGAGCCTTGACATCGATCAGCTGGGAGCGAGATACATTGATAATCACACACTGGTCTTTCAATGTCTGAAGTTTATCTGCTCCGATGAGGCCTGATGTCGTCGCGTTCAGATGGAGGTGGAGCGTCAGAAAATCCGCACGCGTGAGTAGCTCCTCAAGAGTGCGATACTCGACACCAAGTTGGCTCTCCTCAGCTGGATCAAGGCGCTTTATATCGTTATAGAGAACACACATTCCAAAGGCACGGGCGCGCAGAGCGACCTGTTTGCCGATGTTTCCGAGCCCAACAATCGCTAGGGTCTTGCGGTGTAGCTGCACCATATCCATGCCATGCGAGTTGCCGGACCACATCCCACGGGTTGCCCGAGTGTGAAACTCTGGAAGGCGACGAGCAGCCGCAAGCATCAGCAGAATCGTGTGTTCCGCCACGGATATTGCGTTCGCTCCCCCATTATTCGCCACCGGAATGCCATGTTTGCGGGCGTCCGCGAGATTGAATTTGTCGTAGCCGGAACTCCAAAGTTGCATTAAGCGAACGTGGTTGGCGGCCTCCATTAAATCCGGTTGCAAATAGCGTCCAGGAGCAAAAAGAACCGCTTCGGCCCAGGACAACCGCTCACGAATCAACTTCGAGTCGTCAGAATAGAAACATTGGGTGTAGTCTAGACCAGATGTTTCTAAATAGCGGACAACAAGGCGTCGAAGAGGCTCCGGAACTCGATTCTCGAGCATGTACAACACCCTATTCATGGTTGATGACCCCTCTTTGCGCAGAACCCAACAACACCGCTATGTCAGTTAGATTTTCCGATAACTGACTCGAGCCAACCCGACGCTCCAGGCCTCCACCCGCAACGCCCACAAACGCGCAACCAAACGCTTCAGCAGCGTTGGCATCATCGATTCCATCTCCTACCATCACGATCTCTTCGGGGGCGACCGCTGCGTGCGCGGATATTGCTTTTAAGTTACGGAACTTAGAATTTGATCCACCGTAAACCCCCTGAAAGGTACCTGCGGGATAGCGTTCGCGGATCGAAGCCTCTAAATTGTTTTGTGGTGTAGCACTATTTACGTAAGCGGGGATCGAACTATGTCTTAGCTGAGACAGAATCTCTATCGCGCCTTCACGATCTTGGCACGACAAAATACCATTATGAACATACTTAGAGTACTCAGCTACCAGTTCGTCACATTGACAAACGCACCCTGTCTCTTCTGCGAATCGCTGAATTATTGAGCTACGATCACCTGAATCTTGATCTAGCAGGATAGTCATTCGATCAACTCCCTGTTCGAACTTAGTAGCAATGAAAAAAAAGGCCTCTCTCTTAATCGCGTTAGACAAAACTAATGTACCGTCGAAGTCGAATACAACACACTGAATCACGCGGGACTTCCTTGCCCTGTCTTGACAGAGAGTTGATAGCGTCCCCAATGGTCAACCACTGTCTTCCGTTCATGTCGTTGGAGTGATTGAATAGCTTTATCTTTGTAGACGGAGTCGTTATTGTAGTGAGTAGTGGAAACCTCCTCAATGACAGCCCCAACATCAGTCCAAAAACTGTGCCAAACCCCAGGCAAAACTAGGCAAGTTTCACCAGCTTTGAGCGTGCGAATGTGGCCATCTAAGCTTATATATAACTCTCCATACAATACTTGAAACGTCTCTTCTTTTAGTTTGTGGTGGTGCAGTGGGTGTTTTTGGCCCGGTAACTGTACAAGCAACTTTTTGCAGTACTCCCGATTAATACAATTAATGATGACAGCACCATACTTGCGAAAATTGGGTATTCCATAGTGATGAGAATACTCAACCTCAAATTCGCTGTTAAGAACAATACGCGCCTCGTTAAGAAGCGCTTTGACATCATGAACCGCGGTTTTTATCACCTGAATATCAGGCTCCGGCGGAAACTTAACATCAGCAACGAATAAGGGCGCATTTTGATCAATACGCTTCTGGGCTATTGTTCCGACCCTCCAGTTACCCGAGTCAAGTTGCCCATCCCGGTAGGGCATTGCGAAGTAGACGTTGTCACGCTCTATAATTTGTCCAGCCTCTATAGGCATGCGAGCAAAAACCCCTCTTCGCAGAGAATCTAGAGATGCAACTTCATCATCATTCAACCTCCGCTCAGCGCTACCACACAAACGCCTGGCGTAATGAAAGGCCTCCAACCATTTGTCAATCTGCTCCGGTGTGGAAGAATAAGCGTTTAACTGCACTTCTTTAGTAGAAATTCCCACATGACGCTCGAACATCTGAGCACCTTTGGCCATCGCAATCTGCACAGGCACGGTATCATCAGGACACTCATGGGTAGACCAGCCGATAACGTGCCCAGGGAAACGATTCCTCAACACGTCAATCTGATTCAGATTAAAGCTATCCAGAGGAATTGGGTACAGTGAAACGCAATGCATTATAGCAAAGTCAGTGCCACGGTGCACAAAGAAGCTAGCTAAATCGTCAATGTTTGATAGCTGAAGACCGCCAGTTGAAAATATTGTGGGAAGACCAGCGTCCGCTATTTTCTCAAGCAATGGCCAATCCTTCGCGGAGCAACTTGCCACTTTGATAAGATCAAAGTCCATCCTAACGATAATGTCGACAGATTCCTCGTCGAATGGAGTACACATCGAAAGCATGCCCTCGTCGCGTACCGCATCAAGCAGCCGTTGAAAATCTGGCAACTCTAATCGGGTAGATAAGAAACGAGGTATATGCTTGTTCCCGCTATTTTCCTTATGGTCGGGGTGAATAAAAGAATCAAGTTGACGAAACTGGAACTTAAAAACGCCGCGAACGCCGTGGAGGCGAGACACAGCACCGATCTCCTTTATAATATTGAGGGCGTGATTGACGTCTCCTTGGTGGTTATTAGCGAGATCAAAAACAAATAGATCTCTGAAGTCGAAGAAATTTTTAATCATTGTTTAGCTCCTTTGGTTAAGCACCTGCCCAGATTCCGTTATTTCAAAGCATCGAGAACATAGCCGGCAGAATAATCGATTGACACGCATCGCCTCTCTCTTCCGGACTTAAAAGCAGCGGCAATAACTAACATCGTATCTAGTCCATATTTGATGTATAGCGGGGAATCCGCAGGATCGCCCGACGTGGCAGCGGCAATATGCTGAAGCTCTTGAATAAAGTCGTCCGGACGTGTCTTGGGAAACTCGTGATGAGCCGATGGCCCCTTTGCTGTTCCCTCTATTAGCGCATCGATTCCAGGGCGATAAAAGCAGTGCCACTCTAAATAACCACGTTGGCCTTGCGCTCGCGCCCACTTCCGTGGCGGATTTGTAACTACGTCTTGAACTACACGTCCAACTAATCCGTTCTCTGTTCGCAAGCTCATAAGACAGAGCTTGTCATAATCAACCAAATCTTGGTCACAGAAGTCAAATGTTGCTTGTACTTCTGTGACTCGACCAGCGCCAAGCACATGTGAAAAATGCTGCCAAAGATTCACCGCGTGCGAATGCTCACAGAGTGCCCCACCACCTCTCCTCCAAAAGCCAAGGTAACTCTCCGCTGGTCCGTTGAGCCA
>Ga0169931_10011858_pt1 | contig 12188 bp, 11 predicted proteins | sample Kivu_15m_20L_FD_129675 | JGI IMG/M metagenome (GOLD analysis project Ga0169931, IMG submission 129675) | Freshwater microbial communities from Lake Kivu, Western Province, Rwanda to study Microbial Dark Matter (Phase II) - Kivu_15m_20L... | ecosystem: Environmental > Aquatic > Freshwater > Lake...
TATTAAACAATGTAAAGATTGGGGATTGGGGATTGGGGATTGGGGATTGGGGATTGGCCCAATCCCCAATCCCCAATCCCCAATCCCCAATCCCCAATCTTGCACATTGTGAGGAGCTAACAAGTTAATATATAAAATAATATAAAATATATTAATAACTTATTTTTTTTAAATAATTAAAAAAATGATTAACAAGGAAACACTTTGTGAAATTAAAGAATTCTTCGACAATTTTGACAAAGATAATGATGGAATTATTACATTAAAAGAATTAACTTCTATAATGAGGGCTCTCGGTTTAAATCCAACAGAGCTTGATATCCAAGAAATCATAAAGAAATATGGCAAATCTGATAATGGAAAAATAGAATTCAATGATTATTTGGACTTAATTCAGCAAAAATTTAAAGAACCAGAATCAGAAGATCAACTAATTCAAGCTCTTAAACTTTCCAATAAAGAAGGAGGTGGTATTCCAGTAATAGAAATTGAACACATTTTAAGTAATATAGGGGAAAAGCTGAGCAGAGAGGAAATAGCAGAAATAATAAAAGACATCGAGATCGAGGGGATGGTAACTTATGACGATTTTGTAAAATATATGTTATCAAAATAGATTCTTAAGTTTTTAAATTAAATATAATTAAATATCTTCGGTCTTTATGTAGGGCTATTTTATAATAATTTAATTATTTGTTTAATATGTTTCTTTTCGGACAAATTTTCTGTTTTTACTATTTCCTTTATTCCTTGTACGGAGACGTCGTAGTATTTTTTAGATTTAAATGTTATATGCCTAGAATTCTCAAGATTACTATTATTTAAACCTGTATGAAATTAATAAAGACTTAATATTTACTTGTAATAGGTTGGGTAGGAAGAATCTTTTTCTTCTCGTTAAAAATATTCGACAAATCTTCAGGAAAATTTTCTGTCCCCTTTTTAGGTTTATAATCTGATCCGATAAGTTTTCCTATCATCGACTGCATCTTCTGAATCTCAGCATCTTGTACATTTATTGCGGATTTGTTTTCGTCAATTTGTTTGATCAAACTGGAATGTTTCTCATGATTATTCGTGTCTAGCAGCCTCGTAATTGGAGCTACAGGATTAAAAAATAATTAGTTATCATTAAATAGTTTATAACTTACATCTTGATTTTTTAATATCATCCTTATCTTTAACGTTCCCTTTAACAATTTTCGTCTTTTCAGCATCTCCCAACATAATAGATTGTTTTGCCATTTTAAAGTTCTTTTTTATAAGTTTCGTATTGATATTTTTATTAAGAAAGAGATGAGTGTTTGTCAATTCGATAAATTTCTTTTCTATGTCAGTTATATGCTTAAGAATATCTTCCAGATTAGTTCTGATATTAGAACACTCATCGATTAAATTCTGATTTTCTAAACGAATCTTCAACATGATATCCTCCTTCTGTTTCGTAACTTCTTTTATTTTCTGACGAGAATTGATGAGATTTTTTAGCACTTTGTTTTTCTGTTTATTGATCTCTCTTTCAATAAATTTAGAATGCAATTTTTTCTCTTCTGTAATAAAAGCTTCACTGTCTTCATTGGCGTAGTCCCTCTTTAAATAAAAATCATAAATTTCTTTTAACCTTCGCAACATATCTTCCTTATTCGTAAGTTGATCCTTGAATATGTTATGTATTTCTATATCAACAGCTGAAAAGACATTTTTCAAGGTGTATAATACACATTTTTTCTTTCCAAGTTCTTTTTTGAATTCTGTAATTAACTGATCGTTATTTGTTATAAATTCGTCAATTTTTAACTGCTCGGAGTAAAGTAGATTAAATCGTTTATAGAAATCACTGTGCAAAATTTCAAAATTTTTGATTTGTTCTTCAATTGGAGATTTCTCTTTAATGAGATTTTTAATTTGATACTCCAACACATATCTGAGTTGCTCCAATCTATCATTGACAGATCTTTTTTGCTTTGCGGTTGCTTCGTTTTCAGAAATTTTCTTCTCGTTTTCTTTAAGTGAGCTATACATTTGCCTTAATTTTAGTAGATTGAATAGGTATATCTCTGTAAGATCTGCTGTGTTATTGTTTAATTCCACTAAATGTGTTTCCCATTCATTTATTTTGTCGTTATAATTTTTGTTGTACTTCCTTGTTTTACTTATTTCTATTTCTAATTCGCTCATTTTCATTTCGTGTTCCGTTTTTTCCGTTCTGATTTCAGATTCCTGTTTTCTTATTTTCTCTTCGAAGGTATTTTCAAGAGTTCCTAATTCCGATTTAAAATTTTTTTTCTTTTCTGTGATTAGTTTTTCTATTTTGTTGAATTTTTCTAAAAGATCTTGGTATTGTGATTCTAATCTTCGCATTATTTTTTCTTCGTTGTCAATTTTTATTCTGTTATCTATCTCTGTTATTGCGTTTGTGAAGTTTGTATTCGTTTCTTTTATGATTGAATTCAAATGTTTCGTTTTTTGCTGAAGAGATTCTTTTTCACTTTTGAATTGATTTTTAATTTGCTTTATTTCTTGTTTGAAAATTTTAAATTGGTTTTCTCTTTTTTCTTTAAGAAGCTTTGATTTGCTTTCCTTCATGTCTTCTAAATTCTTCACAGTTCTTCGTTTAGTTTCGATTTCCTTATTTATTTCATTCCTTTTGTTTTCAACTTTTTTTGAGTTTTGACTTTGGATCTTCTCCATTTCTTGATTGAATTCAGAATCAATCGTATGGAGCTCAGTTTCTCTTTTTTCGATAAGTTCAATCTTACTTTTATAAACTCCATCAGTGAGATGAATAAAGTCAGAAAAATCCATATGCATTTTTCTTGGGAGAATATTTTGACTATTGAAAATCACAAAAGTCTGGATATTGACATGACTGTCGTTATTGATTGGGTGAAGAGTTGATATAAATACAGAACCATCTGCAGAACCAGAATAAAGGAATTGTAAATCTGAAGACACATAAAGCGAGGAAATTCTATCCGAATGTAAAAACTTCTCTGTGTATTCTGGATGGTCAATCTGTTGAAGGAGTGTATAGTTAGAGATAGGCCAAAGAAGAATACGTATACTTCCTAAAGATGTTCCGAATATTATAATATCGAGTTTTCTTATTAATAAAACAACTGTATATTTACAATCCAATCCGAATTCTAAATATACATCGTCCTTTATTTGAGGACGGAATATCTTTATTCTTTTATCTTCTGTTGAAATTAGCAAATAGTCGAATACAGTGTCATATACGAAATCAATAATTTTTTCAGGACGATCTGATAGTTTAAATATCATTTCCTTTTTAAAATATTTTTTCTTATCAAGATCTGCATAGTCTCTAAATGTTTCTTTTAGTACAAAAGGAATTATTCTCTTATCTCCCAAAGTCCATCCTACTATGTTTGTACTTGTGTCGTTGAACAAAGCTACTATTTTTCTGTCATCTTCAAGCCACATTATCTTTATGGGCATGGGAATCTTTTTAATCATATACTCTACTTCGTGAGTGTTTATGTCTATAATAACAATACTGTAATCACCTTCATATTCTTCCCAACTAAATGCTAAGTAATTACCAGAATTACTAAATGCCGCTGCAGTCGATTGTGTTTTAATTTTCGCTGTTTCTTTAATTTCGTTTTCCATCACAGAAAATAGTGAGGCCATTCCTGAATATGAAATAAAAAAGTGATTTCCATGTGGATTGATTGTTATTGATATAGCTTCTCCTTCAAGAACTTTTTCATTTACGAAAGAAAATTTTGAACTATCTTTGATAGTATTATAAGTTGAAACATTCGGATTAATGTCGTAGTTCGTCAATAAATTTTTTATATTTTGTACAAATTCATAGGTATTCACTTCGTTTTGACCGAATTGTTGATGAACTGTGACATATCTTTTGTGATATGCTGTGATGATAAATCTTGGATTCTCACTTACTGCTATATTTCTTATTTCTTGTCCACTTGAAGAACCTCGCAGTAGAATAGAATCAAAGGTAATAGTTGGAATTTCCTCAGAAGACTTTTTATTAATCTTATATCTATAAAACATTTTCTTAACACGCAATTGTGTATGATCTCCTCTCCTCTTTTCCTCTTTTCCTAATTTTTTATCTTTCTTCTGCTGCTTAAATATATTTTTCTTAACGTTTTGAAATCTCAACATAAACTGAGTTTTATAAGTTTCTCCGGTTATTAAAATTAAATCAGTTAGCGTTTCATTTATGATTAAACTGCTATAATCAACAACGTCATGAGATAATCTATCTATTTTTACTAGAATTATTCTTAAATTATCATTAGCAGTGTCATCTTGAATATGCTCTGGATTTTCGACACCGACCATATTTTCAGTAGTTGGGTGACCTTCAACTGGATTATTTAAGTATTCTATTTTAAGAGTAAAATAAACAGAAGTATTGACAAAGAATACGAAGATGTATTCTTGTCTTACGATGACGTATTTTATTCTATTTTCAGATTCATTTAGTTTGTAATTTTTAAGAAGAGTATCTTTGTCATGATTGAATGTAAATGTTGAATTTCTTACCAACTCTGCAGTATTTAATTTTGTCTCAGTTATTGAATCCTCTGATATTTGCCTGTAAAGACGACCACTCACTCTTCTAACTTCATTTCCTTCTTCTTGTTCTTCTTTATTATCTTGTTTTTTCAAGGAGGCTACTCTCTTGAAAAATGACAAATCTTTTAAATCGATGTGAAGAAAGGAATAAACATCATTGAAATTAAAAGCTTTGAACAATTTATTTTCATTATTTCTATCATATATTTCTATTGTTTGCGTATTATATGCAACAATTATTCCATTTAATTTTCCAAATTTGATAAACGCACAATCTGAAATTTCATTGTTGTCCATACAAGACTCAATTAAAGAAATAAATTTATTTTTTATAGGAGAATATTCAAACAGTCCAAAATAAAATAAGGCATGGAAGATGTATTCCCATTTATTATCAGGATTATTTACAATATTTTCTATATGATTTTCGAAATCATGGATAGCTAACATTGAAATTGTGTCGAAATCCCATAAAAATACTTTTGTATCAGACTCATCTGTATCAAGGTTTTTTACTATGCTAAGACAGTAATCTGTTTGTTTAATACCAATTGCATCATAAATGAAATGTGGGTAGTTTATGTAGTAGGAATGGTCAAGGAATCTTCTCTCTTCATTTGTATTCAATTTATCTATATTGAAAATTTCAACTCTACCATAGTGGGAGTAGGAATAATAGTTATCCTTGTCTGATACCTTTTCGCCTACTATTATGTGCCTTCCTTTCCCTGATGATGATTGATACAGTGATGTAACTTCACTATGACTCTTCAGGTTTATAATACGTTGAGATATAGGTGCTTGAGTTTCAATAATTAAATTACACCCAGAAATGTAGACAATCTCTTGTGAGTCGGATGAAACTAATATGTTACGTTTCATCCATAAGTGAGAGGAAGAAAATGTGTGTAGTGGTTTAATATACGCTCCGTTTGATAAATTAGAATCTATCTTGTCAGACTCATTTTTATACATAATTTTCCTGTTCATATATTTTAGGAAATCTTCCTTCTCGGACTCGTCTAATTCTAATTGTTGATTAAAATTGGTTATCATTTTTATTAAATTATTTTAATAAATTAATTAAAAGAATTAGGAATGAATTGTCAGATAATAGGCTAGATACAAAGAAAATATATTAGGATTGTTGAAATGATTTTATTAAATAATCAAAGATGTTTTAGTATGTTTATTAAATGAAAAAACTCTTATATTTATAATTCAATAAATATATACGTAGGTATAATTTAAATTACTTTTATTTATTATAGTTAACTAATTTATTTAAAATATATGGAATCATCAAAAGACGATAAAGAAATTCAAATTGATCCAAACGTAGAAAAAGAACCAATTCAAGATGTTCTAAAAGAACCAGTAGACGAAGGAGAATCAATCACAAGTTATGTAAACCAGGAAGTATCTAAACAGTTAATTGATATGGGATTTTCTAAAAACGTATCAGAAAAGGCATGCTTCTTCAATCAGAATAATTTAGAAAAAGCTGTTGAGTGGATATATGAACACCAAAACGATCCAGATTTTGAAGAAGAATTAAGAATAGTTGGGAAAAAGGATCAACCTAAAATGACAGATGAAGAAATAAAAAGGAAAGCTAAAGAATTGCAAGAATACGCAAGGAAAAGATATTTAGAAAAACAAAAAGAATTAGAAGAAGAACAAGAAAGAAATCGTGTGAGAATAAGTAAAAATACTTAAAATTATCCCCTTCAGCTAAAGAAATGACTAAAGCTAAGAAGGAATTAGAAGAAGCTGAAATGAGAAGATTTTTAGAAATAAAAAAAAATGAAAAAAAAGAGGCTGAACTAGAAAAAAAAAGAATGCTTGAACAGCTAGCAAGAGATAAAGAAGAAAGATTCGGAAAAAAGTTTGACCCCTTCACACAAACAGCAACTGCAAACAAACAGGCATCCCCTCTTGAAGATGCACAATACTATTTAAAAGCAATTAAAACTGCTTATCCAAGTTTTAGATCTGGCGACACTACTCGTTTATGTTTTGAAACTTTGAGGGTCATTTTAAGAAATATCGCACAAAATCCTTCCGAAGAAAAGTTTAGAAAAATTAGAGCTACCAATCCAAATTTCGAAGAAAGAGTAGGAAAAATAAAGATAGCTACAAAGTTGTTGGAAACTCTTGGATTTGTTTTAAACAATGAATTCTATGTAGTTTCTAATCCCAATATTGAATTATTTTCTCAAATAGTAGCATATTTAGATGAAGAAATTAAAAAATTAGAATAGATTATGAAATTAAAATAAATATAAAAACTTTTTATTAAATTTGATTGATCAATTATTAATCTTATTACTTAGAACAAATAAATAATCATTTACTAATTTCTACTTGCTGGTTAATTTTAGGAAAAACTTCATCTACGATCTGATTCAAAAGAGTGTACGACTTTTGGCAAGAATTATTCAGCTGAATCAAATGGCCTTTTTCATTTACTATGAATATTCTAAATAATTCGATGCCGATAGTTCTATAAGCAGTGGCGTCCTATTTAAATTAGAAATGATATATTTCTTACTGTCGATCTATTTCCGAAACCAGAATAGAAGGGACTGGAATTTTTACCAAATAAATTTTTTATCTCTGAGAGACTAAAAATTTTAAAGTCTTGTGGGCGTCTATCAATAACTTCTCTTTTGAATGATGAGATTAAACCATCTGGGGATAAAATGACAGGACCTCTTGGAAGATGTTTACTGCCTATTATCAGATGATTATATATTAAGTAATCGATTATATACTCTGAGATAAATTTTGCAGATAATTTTTCGTCGCGAATGTTTGATATATTGACCTTGCTGTTAGATAAATTATCTTATATCCATTTCTTTCGATGTTATTAAAAAGCTCAACGATTCCCTCGTGTGACCAATCTTTTCCAACAATAGGCATAATATGCCCAAGTACGTCAGATCGGGTAATCGTTCCATCAACATCTGATATGACTATTTTAGAATCGCTTTGCCACAGATATATTTCTGCCTTTAATATTTGCCGACCAGAAAGCTTAGAATAACATACGAATGCTATTTCATTTCTACCTTCGACCAATCCTAACTGCTTCAACTCCTCTGATGACGGTGTTAAAGATTTTGTTTTCTTCATACTATCTTTTTTCTTGTACTTTTTATCAAGCTTTACTGTGCCCTCCTCGCAACTTTCACTGTTGGAATTTAATTTAATCGTAGTTAGAGTGGGTTTTTTAGATCTTAGAAAATCAAAAATACTTTTATTCTCAAGAAGTTTGTTAATTACACTTTGAGGAGGCTCTTCTTTATAAACCAAAAGTCCCATCAAAAGTGGAATCGCAGCGTTATATGTATATAACTTATCCGCATAACAGATTAATAAATTTGGATGATTCAATATCTTCCAAGGATTATTCATAAATTCTTGTTTGCTAACGATTTGTTTTTTAAAAATCTCTTCAGCTCTTTCGGGATTTGAAATCAATTCTTTATGACACAAAGAGATTTCGATTGATTTAAGAAGTGGATGAGGAAAATTTTCAGATTTTGAATTTATAACACTTTTATTTCCTTCTTGATTCTTTGAATAAGAAATGGCGATATTACTTTCGTTAACTTTGAAAGATGGAATAAGATGGAGATTATCTTCTTTTTTTTCTTCTTCTATAACCTCAACTTGTATGTTAAATTAATATAATTTAGATAATTATATTTACATTCGTCATTTATATCTAGTATGTTTAATTTGTTCTCATTTGTTTCTGGAGAATTAGGCGGTGACTTATCTTCACAATCTGGAGAATTGATGGAATTATTCGCATAGGTATTTGATTTCTTATCTGAATTTAAATTATTTTCCAAATCAATTTGCTCGTTTGTATTATTTTCTATAATTTCAGGATTCAAATCAGATTTTTTATTTCCAGTTTGGTTTAATTCTGAGGATTCAGTAATTGTACTTGTTTCTCTTAAAAAATAGGCATGACCTGAAGAAGAAAGTTTCATAGTAAGATCAGTTTTGTTATTATTTACATAGATATTAACCTTAATAGATTACATCATAACTTACAACTTTTTCTTTGGCTTTTAGAATTCTTAAACTTCCAAATCTCACGTGAAATGGTGAAGCTAAATACTTACCTTCTTCATTTTTAACAACAATCACATCCATAGCTGCACTAAGCACACTCTAAAATTGTAAAATAACAACTTACGTGATTTACATCGATAATATCGGCAATCATTTTAAACATTATAACTTAAAAATAAAATAAATTTTACATTTGATATTTTAAAATAAAATACGAAATATTGTAAACAAAATTATTCTGACTTTATGCTTTTTAATTATAAAGATCAAATCTAAAGCTATATTAATAAATTATCTATATTTGTAATATAATGCGATCTCGTCGTATCTTTTCTTTTGTATTAATTCGATTTCTTTTATTTCGTAATCGGTGACCAATTTATTTTTGTAATAGGGATCCTTTTTTACAAAAGAATCTGGCACAGTTTCGTCATTAGCTTGAAAAATTAAACATGCACCATCATTAGGAAAGAAGGCACCTGTATGCAAATGTATAAAAATTTTTTAAGATGGAGTTATTTACCTCCCATTATAACAGATCCGTTTTTCTCAAATTGTTCAACTAATTTCTGGTGATCCTCTCTAAAAGGTACTATTTTAATGATGATATTATCAATTACTTCTTTTGTAATTCATATCCTCCACAAATTTATATAAGAGAACAAAATGTCTCTTGGGTCTCTCCTTATATTGATCGAAATTCTTTTTGATTTGGAATTTGTATAAATTGAAGGCATTCAATAAATCAAATTGTTTGTTTATTTTTAATGAGTGTGATAAATTATTCCCTGCTAAACATTTCAAAAATGAATTTTTAAACATAATAAAAAATATTATTTAATTTTTTATCATTAAAACTGAATTTCAAATTATTTATATATTATTCAATTTTTCTCCAATAGAAAGGCAATACTATATTCCTAATATATATTGGATTAAATAATAATATTTAATAAATTCAAATAAATATGTACGAAGAAAATCACAAAATATCGTTTAATTTATTGGATGATAATGATTCAGAATCAATTTACGATTATAAGATTTTGCTATTTTTAGATAAACCAAAATCAAAGTACCAATTAAAGAAAATAACTAAAAAGGCTGATGTGATAGTTTTTTCTAACGGATGTTGGAAAGAAATTTTTGAAGATTTTGGGTAAATATAATTTATAATTTGTAGAGATGAAATCATCCCAAATTGTATCATAGGAGATACTTCATCTCTTTCAAAGGAGATTAAATCTCTATGTGATAAACATCTAATTCAAATAATCTGCAAATCAGGGGAGGAAAAAACAGATTTAGAAAAGTCGCTGTATTATTGCATCGAGAAAATCTCAATATCTGGAAGCTACCCTTGTTTAAAAAATATAGGTTATGCCTATACTGATAAGCAATCTGCCATAATAGTTTATTTCGATTGTGAGAAAGGATTTGATAAAATAATGTCTATCTATAGTGAAGCATCAAAATATAACGAATCAGAACAAATAGACATTATCATGATGTCTTCTAATAACATGAGTATTTTTCTTAAAGAGGGGTGTAATTTCATTTCACCCCCTATTGATTTCCAACCAAAAAAAATTGGTGGATTTTCTATAACATCTTTCAATCAAGCCAGAGTAAAAATATTCGAAATAAATGATAACCAAAATGAAGAAAACACTTTTTTATTGGCTGGTAAGAAAATTATATAATAACTAAATTTATAAATTTTTAATCACCATTAAGAAAAAATTGTTAAATTCGGAGAAACTTTTTATTCTAGAAAGCTTTTTTATCCTAAAAAATTGAAAATTGAGATGATTCCGCTCACTTCTGATTCATGTGCTGTATACTTTACTTCTATTGAATTACCTGAGTAGTTTCGAAAGGGTTTATAGTATATATTATAATATTTAATGTATGTGAAATTATTAATTAGTAACAAGTATTTTGATTGTACATTTTTAGGAATAACATAAATAATTTTAAGAATAATAATTAATTAAATATATTTTAGGCCTTTTATAATTGGGAATAAAAACATCTAAAGAATTTATAAATCAATCGAATATTTCTAATAATTTTTTCTCAGAAGATGAACGACAAAACTTTTAAAAACAAAAGCTTAGTTACTAAAACAGAAAATGATCTAATTGAGACATTAATCTCTAATGAGACTAAAATACATAATTATAAAAACAAAATTGAATTAATTCAGAAATTGGGGGATGGAAATATAATCGTTATAAGCAGAAAGACCGTAGCGAATATGGATTCAACCAATCCTAAAAAAGTTAACAAAATTACAACAATAAATTTAATCGAAGAAGCCTATGACACTGATAGTGAGTATGAAAAGCAGAATGCTGAATTTGAAAATCCTAGGGGTGACATCAAAAATAGTTTTGAAAGTCATAGTCTACCTGAAATCAAAAAGGAGGAGAAAATTCGAAAGACAAAAAAAATGAGAAAAAAGAAAAATTATTGGCGCTTTGACAAGGAAAGAGTAGAAAAAGCTAAAATGGCAAGAGCCAACAAAATATCTAAAATAAAGTATAACTTTGCTGATGCGATTAAAAAAACTGAGGGTAGTTTGATTTCTAACACAAATTCTAATTTCAATAATAATTTTAACAATTTGTCAGCTGGGCTTAAACTTAACGAATCAGATAACTACGAAACACTTCCTGATTCTATAAAACAATTTGACATCCAGTCAATAGTCGATTCTGTTGCTGAAAATAGAAAAATCAGAGTTACTAGAAGTAAAATTAAAAATATCCCTCATAGTTCTTATTTTTTAAGTCAGTTAAATGATGTTAGGAATGTTAGCTCTGTGAGAGTAAGATCCATGGATAATATTACCAAAATTAGTAAATAAAATATTAAAATTATATTCTATTTAATATATTATGTTCTCAGGATCCTTTAGTAATATTTTAATTGCTTATAACAATTAGATAAGATGAATTTTTTATATATTGTACGTACGATATATCACATAAATAATTCAACTACCTGTATCTAAAAATAATTGTCTTCCTTTTTATACTGAAAATATTCTATGGAATCACCTTAATAAAATTTATTCTGTAGAATATTAGAATATGTTTACTTAAATTTTCAAGAAATAATTTTTATATTTTAAAAAATAAATTAGAAGAATATTTGCTATCATAAAGTTATAGTGATAATTTGTCCTCGCTAAGTATCAATTAATTTGTCATCCTCACTCCTAAATTTTCCAGAATAATTTCATACCCTTTTAAAACAAATTAATAAATCGCAATAAATTTCAATAATAAATAATAAACTATTATATTCTAAATCGAAATATTTGTATCGATATATTAATGGAAATATTAAAATCTCTAATTCAAAAGAATCCCAACTCTCATTTAGAAACAAGGAAAAATTCAAATAATTCTACTAATTATTATAAAGAATTAACAAAAATACACAATTCACTCAATATGTTAGAAGACCAAACAAAAATTTTAATCAATCTAAATTTGTCTCCAATA
>Ga0169931_10011859_pt1 | contig 12187 bp, 10 predicted proteins | sample Kivu_15m_20L_FD_129675 | JGI IMG/M metagenome (GOLD analysis project Ga0169931, IMG submission 129675) | Freshwater microbial communities from Lake Kivu, Western Province, Rwanda to study Microbial Dark Matter (Phase II) - Kivu_15m_20L... | ecosystem: Environmental > Aquatic > Freshwater > Lake...
AAAATACAGGGTATTGGTGCTGGTTTTATCCCTGGGAACCTTGATCTGGAACTGATTGATAAAGTCGAGGCTGTTAGCAACGATGATGCAATTGCCATGGCCCATCGTTTGATGAAGGAAGAAGGCATTCTGGCTGGTATTTCATCCGGTGCAGCGGTCGTTGCCGCAAAACGACTGGCAGAACTGCCGGAAAATGCCGGCAAGAACATCGTGGTGATCCTGCCATCATCGGCTGAACGTTATCTGTCCAGCCCGTTGTTTGCTGAAGTTTTCAGCGAGGCAGAACTCAATCAGTAAGTTCTTTGCCAACAAAAAGGCCGCTGCAGCGGCCTTTTTTTGTTTACAGACTGGCTAAAAATTTGCACACTGCCTGCGCATTATCTGAAGGAGTGAAAATGATGTGGCGTCAACTGGCAATGGTAATATGTGCTCTGCTGGCTTTAGCTGGCTGTGGCGGTGAAAGCGGCGAACAGTCCAGCGACAGTAAAGCGCCCGCGGCCGGCACTGCGGCAACCGCAACCGACTCACCGGAAGTGACAGCAGTCAGCTTCTTTAAAGCTATCCTGGTGGATAACGATATCAAAGCAGCAAAAAAACATGCCGCCCCCTCGTTAAAACGGGTTATGGATGGTTATGCCTCTGCCAAGGCGATGTCAAGAACGCTGCTTAACATGAGTTTTGATAGCGTTGAAATCACTGTTGAAGACACTAATCGCAATGTGCGGGAGTTTTATACTGACAAAGCGGATGTGATGCTGATTTTTACCGGGATAAAAAACGATACCCGTGTGGTGAATATGCGGATGTTAAAAATGGTCAAGCAAAACGGCAAATGGCAGGTCAATGAAATTAAAGACGATCCATTTGCCCGAACCGGCATATGACCTTTGGCTGGCAAACAGCGCGCTAACTGCGCGCTGTTTTCGTTAAAAACTTAGTTAATGCCTCACGACAATCGTCACTGCGCAATAACGTCTCAAAATCAGCCAGTTCACGGTGTAACACCTGCTGTACCAGATCTTTCTGGGATTGCCGCATCAGCCGTTTACTGGTTTGTATAGCGTTAACCGGCAAAGCAGCCAGCTGTGCTGCTTTTTCATCCACCAGAGAAGTCAGTGCAATACCATCTGCCGTCACCGCATTGACCAGCCCCATTTGCCGGGCCTGCTCAGCGTCAAAGGCTTCTCCCAGCAATAAATACTGTGCAGCACGCTGATAACCAACTAACTGCGGTAACAGTAAGCTCGAGGCGGCTTCCGGACATAAACCCAAGGCAGTAAATGGCATGGCAAAACGGCTCGAAGCCGTGGCATACACCAAATCGCAGTGTAACAATGCCGTCGTGCCGATCCCTATCGCCAACCCATCCACTTGCGCAATCAATGGTTTTGCAAATACCGACAGCTGATGCAAAAACTGCACAGTTGGATGGTCATAATTCAGGCTACCGGCGCTGAGAAAATCCTGTAAATCATTGCCGGCACTAAAACTGCCGGCAACACCGCTTAACACCACCACATGAACAGCTGGATCGTCAGCTGCTTGCATCAGTGCATCCGTGAGATGCTGATACATCGCCAGCGATAAAGCATTCTTCTTTTGCGGCCGATCCATTTGCAACCGCAACACAGCACCATGCCGACTGAGATTAATCATCTAGTTACCACCCTTTTGCCAGCCCTTCACGGCGTGGGTCCGCGCCAGCCGCCCAGCCATCTTTGGTTTTTTTAATCAAATGCAAGCCACTATTGAGATCTCCGCTTCGCACCTGATAACCCATATCCTTTAGCGCCCCCTGCAGGTGCGTCAACTCGCTGCCTGCTTCCAGTACCAGCTGGTCGTTACGATGGGTGAATTTAGCCTGCGTGGCAGCCTGTTGTGGTCCCTGCTGCCAATCAATCATCGCTACCATCGACTGCGCCACATAGTTGATGATCCGACTCCCGCCCGGCGAGCCACTTATCAGCTGTAGCTGATGCTGCCGGTCAAAGGCCATCATTGGAGCCATCGATGAACGCGGACGCTTACCAGGCTGGACGCGGTTTGCCACTAGTTTACCAGCCACCACCCCTTCCATTGAAAAATCAGTCAATTGGTTATTCAACAAATAACCGTTTACCAACAGACCGGAGCCAAACGCATTTTCAATACTGGTGGTCATACTGACCGCAAAACCACGCGGATCAACTATCGACAAGTGGCTGGTGTTGGCGTATTCCAGCGCTTTACTATCGGCTAGAGCTTCAGCTCCGACCGGCGAGCCTGCTTCTACCTGGCCGGCATCTTTATGCAAATCAATTAATGCGGCGCGCTGGCGCAAGTAATCAGGCGCCAGTAAACCCGCCACTGGTACTTTAGTAAAAGCCGGATCCCCTGCATAACGTTCACGATCGGCAAACGCCAACCGACTGGCCTGGCTTATCAAATGTACCGCTTGCAATGAACCTGGTTTTATCGCAGCTAAGTCGAACTGACTTAGCAAACCGAGGATTTGTAACACCGCAAGACCACCGGAACTTGGCGGAGCCATGGTGCAGACCTTGAGTTGCCGATATGGCAGGCAAATCGGTTCACGCCACACAGGCTGATACTGTTGCAAATCCGCTAGTGTCAATTGTCCCGGATTGATCGTGGCATGGTTGACCGCCTGCACTATCGCATGGGCATTATCGCCCTGATAAAAGGCAGATGGTCCATCTTTAGCGATGCGTTTTAAGATGGCTGCATAAGCCGGATTTTTTCGCACAAAACCAACGGCTAAAGGCTTTCCGTCAGGAAAAAAATAAGCTTTGCTGTCAGCAAATTGCTGTAAGCCCGGATGTTCGCTTTGCGCCAGCAGCCTATGCAAACGTGGGGATACTTTAAAACCGGCCGTGGCTAACTCAATGGCAGGCTGGAATAGCTGCGACCACGGCAACAAACCAAATTTCTGATGCGCTTGCCATAAAGCCGCAATCGCGGCAGGTGTGCCTACCGCTTTACCGCCGACATAAGCTGAACTCCAGGGCAACAATTGACCGTCAGATTGTCTAAACCAGTGCAAACCGGCCGCTGCGGGCGCCGTCTCGCGCCCATCCAGCGTGCTGAGGAGCTGTTTTTGCGGATCATAGCTGAGCATAAACAAACCACCGCCGATCCCCGAACTTTGTGGTTCGACCAAACTCAACACCAGCTGCACCGCAATTGCCGCATCAACCGCCGACCCACCCGCTTTGAGGATCTGATAACCAGCTTCAGTTGCATAAGGGTTGGCTGACACGACCACCGCATGCCTGGCCTGGACTTCATTTTTCTGAACCAGACCGGTCGCAGCTTCAGGATCGACGGGTAATTGTGCCAGACTAAAGGCACTGTAACAGGACACAGCCAACAGCAATAGCTGGCGACGACTCCACTTCATGAACAGTTTTCCGCTTTTGTTATTTAGCTGCACCTTAACTCAGCCGAAGTACTGACGCAATGCTTGAGCAGTGTGCTTTATCACTGCGGTCGCAGCAAAATAGCCAGCTGCCGATTTAGCAAAATCGATATCGTGATCGGCGTCGTTATCAGATACACTCGTTGCTAAAGATTTGTGCAGGAACATGATTTGAAGTTGTCTTCGCTTGTCATTAAATCCGGCCTGTTTATTTTGCTTGGCCTGACCATGGTGCTGTTGCAACTAAACGGCCATTGGACTGAAACACTGTTGCAATTTGACCGAGCTGCGCTGGAGCAAGGCCAGTGGTGGCGGTTATTCAGTGCCCACTTGTTACACACCAACCGTTGGCATCTGTTAATGAATCTGGCAGCGCTGGCAGTCATTTTTCTGATGCATGTACCACATTACAATATCCATCGGCTCGTCTATCTGCTGGTCAGTGGCTGTGGCTTGATTGGGCTGGCTATTTGGTTTTGGAGCCCGGAGATTAGTTACTACGTTGGTCTGTCTGGTTGGTTACATGCCTTACTGGTCTGGGGTGCTTGTCAGGATATTCAAAGGCAATGGTCCAGCGGCTGGCTAATATTGGCCGGCGTGGCCGCCAAAATTGGCTGGGAGCAGTGGCAAGGGGCCAGTCAGCAATTAATCACGCTGATTGATGCTGACGTTGCAACCGACGCTCATTTGTATGGTATGATCACTGGCATTGCACTGTATTTAGTGTCACTCAGCATCCAGTACGTCCGGCAAAACCGGCATACCGCGCGCTAATGCGCCAAGTTTAAACGGGTCACGCAGTTAAAACGGCACGTCGCAGCAAAACTGCAGAACACGTCCATCACGCGGATGTTGCAGCTTTATCAAGCGGGCATGTAAGCATAAACGCGCGGAAGCTTGTTGCACGGCCGGACTTGCATAAAATTCATCCCCCAAAATGGCATGGCCAATACTGGCGAGATGCAAACGCAATTGATGGGAGCGTCCTGTCACCGGTGATAAATCCAGCCGGCTTTGCTGTAATTGTTTATCGTAGTGCAAACTTTGGTACAAAGTGGTACTGGGCTTGCCGTCAGTTTGGCAAATCTTATACAAAGGCCGCCGAGCTGGATCAGCAGCAATAGGTAAATCAATGCGACCACTGCCGGTTAGCTCCCCACTCACCAGTGCCTGATAGGTTTTATCAACGGTACGCGCTTGAAACTGTTTACTGATGTTCGATAACGCTTGCTTGTTTAACGGCAATACCAGCAGACCTGAAGTATCGTAGTCCAGCCGGTGCACCACCTGAGCCTGCGGGAATTCCAGCTGCACCCGGCTAATTAAACAATCACGGTTGGCGGGATGTCGGCCAGGCACGGTTAATAAGCGGGCGGGTTTGTTCACGATCAGCAGATCGTCGTCCTGATACAGCAAACCCCAGGCTTCGTTGGTGGCAGGAATAATGGCAAGTTGATCCAGTTCTGACATGTGGTGGCTTAGCTTTGTTTAGGACCGCGCATTATAACGAAGTTTGCGCTACACAGGCTACGTCAGTCTTCGTCGCTTGAAGGCAAGCAGGCAAACGCTGTTTGGTATGGGCTGAATGTCAGCTACAATAGCGCGCTTTATCTATCAGCTTTGGAGTAGGTGTGACAGAGCCTTTTATTTACCAGCCACCAGATCTGAGCTGGCCACGGCTGATTTTTCAGGATAAAGATGTACTGGTGGTGGAAAAACCCAGTGGTTTGTTGAGTAATCCAGGTAAAGGGGCCGCCTTAGCTGATTGTGTTGAAAGTCGCTTACAACAGCAGTTCGGCAACATTTATCTGGTGCACCGGCTAGACCTGTCGACATCAGGTTTGATGGTCTTTGCCAAAAGACGCAAAGCCGAAGCCGACCTGAAACAGCAGTTTGCCAGCCGTCGGGTTAGCAAGACTTATCTGGCGCTGGTCGCCGGCACCCCGACGCCACCTGTTGGTAACATGAACTGGCCGCTGATAGCAGACCTTGAGCAGCCACCCAAAAATAAAGTCTGCTTCAGCAGCGGCAAAGCAGCGTTGACGTATTACCAACTGTTGTGGAGCAATGGAGAGCGCAGTTTATTACAACTCAAGCCCATCACTGGCCGATCGCATCAATTGCGGGTTCATTTACAAACGCTGGGCCACCCGATTTTAGGTGACGCACTGTATGCCGGGCCTGCCATAGTCCAACAAGCTGATCGTTTATTGTTGCACGCTTGCTCTCTTAGTTTTTATCAGCCATTTTCCGGTGACTTGTTAAGCTTTTGTCTACTGCCGGATTGGCAAGCTTATGGTGTACCGGCAATTTCACTGCAGCCTTGGCATGGTATCCCTGCATAAAAGCAGAGCGGCATGTCACCTGCAAAAAAGAACCAGTCCGAAGACTGGTTTTTATCCGCTAACAATGACCTGTTACAGGTAACGGTCAAACAGTTTTTCTATCCGACGGTATTCATCCAGCCAACTGCTGGGCTGGCGGAAACCATGCGGCTCAACCGGGAAAATAGCCGTTTCAAAGCTGTTAATTTCATGCTCAATCAGGCGCTGTACCACTCTGACCGAATCCTGAAAAAACACATTGTCATCGACCATTGGCGCGTTAATCAGCAGCTGTCCTTTTAAGCCAGCGGTGAAATAAATCGGTGAGCTACGGCGATAAGCAATAGGGTCAACATCCGGCGTATTGAGGATATTTGAGGTGTAATCGTAGTTGTAGTACGCCCAATCGCCAACCGGCCGCAGTGCCGAACCCGCTTTAAACAAATCAGGTTTGGTGAACATGGCCATAAAGGTCATAAATCCGCCGTATGAGCCACCGTAAGTGCCTACCCGTGCCGCATCCACATGGTAGTTATCCACCAGATACTGCACGCCATCTTGCAAATCCTGCACTTCCGGTGTGCCCATCTGGCGGTAAATCGCTGTGCGCCAATCGCGGCCATAGCCTTTTGATGCCCGGTAATCCATATCCAGCACCACATAACCTTTGGCCGTTAGCAGGTTATGAAAGAAAAACTCGCGAAAATAACTCGACCAGCCCAGATCGCTGTTTTGCAGATAACCGGCACCGTGGTTAAAAATCACCGCGCGGCGTTTCTCACCTTGCTGATAATTTTTTGGTAAATACAGCTTGGCATAAACCGGCTGTTTGCCATACGAAGATGGTACCGCCACGACTTGAGGCGCTTGCAACGCGGTGGCACTAAATTGCGCCGAAACAGTCTGCGTCAACCGGCGTAAAGGTGCATTTGGCTGATTATCCATCAGATACAACTCTTCCGGCAGTAACGAGTGAGAATAACGCACCAGCAGCTTTTGTTCGTCCGGCGCTAGTTTAAAGCTGACATTGCCGGTCAGCTGGGTTAACTGAGTGCTGCTACCAGATGCCAGCGCTACTTTATGCACATTATAAATGCCGGGATGTTTGGCGTTAGCGCGATAATAAATAGTGCTTGCATCTCGGCTCAGCACTGGCTGGCTCACTTCAAAAGTGCCGGCAGTCAGCTGACGCGCCTTGCCGGCTAACTTTTTCACGTATAGATGGGAGTAGCCGGTTTCCTCCGACAAATAATACAACTCGTCGCGGCTGATCCAGCCAAAGTTGTTGAAGTCGTAGTTGATCCAGGCTTTGTCATGTAAGCGGTGCTGTTCGTTTAGCTGGGCCTCTGCCGGCGTGAGTGTCACCAACCAACGGTCTTTGTTATCCCATGCCTCTAGTAATAAAGCGACCTGACTACCATCTTGGTTCCAGCGAATGGCGGATTGGTCCCAGCTCCAATCGCTTAACAGATTAATCGCCCGCGGTGAGCGCACCGGCTTGTAGGTTTTACCCTGAGCTTTGGCATTTTCGGCCTTTACATCAGCCAGGACATCTTCGTCGTATCCTGACAATCTACTGAGATCTAACTCGGTTTTCGTGCCCTGACTTAAATCAAACAACATAAACTGCGTCTGCTCTGGCTTTTGGTCATGCACCCGCCGCCGCACCGGCTGCGCAGCAATGTCACCGCTGGCAGTAATGTAATTCGGCATAATGTCGCGCGCATCGTTCCAGCTGGTTTCATCACCGACCGCCGCCAGCAGATAACGACCATCCGGCGACAGCGCCGCTTCTTTCACTTGCTTGCCCTTACCGATATACAAGTCAGCCGGCGCCATGGCATCACTTTGGGCGCGCAATGCTTGTTGCTGCTTAAAACTATCCAGAGCGTTTTTGTGTTCTAACGCCACAAACTGAATGAGTTTATGCTGCTCAGTGGCCAGAAAACTATCCGCTACGGCCGGCTCTTTTGGCGTGTCAGCAGCAGCGAGACTTGCCAGCTGTACAATCATGCCATTGGCCAAATCAGCGGCGAAAAAAGTCCAGCCCTGACGCCAGCTCAGACGGCCATCAGTTAAAAATTGCAGCTGGCTGCGGCCATCGCTACTACGGGTTAGCTGGCTGATTTTGCCGCTTGTTTGTTCGCGTACAAACACATTGCCTTCAAAAATCCAGGCGGCAAATTGCGCATTGGCGGAAAAAATTTGGTCGGGTGCGCCGATGTTGTCCAGCTGCGCCAGCGGAACCTGCTCGCCATTGCCCTGCGCATTAAACGGACGCAAATACCAATCACGAATTTCATTGCCGGCTTGTTTGCGTTGATAGACGACAGCCTGACTGTCTGGCGTAAAGTAAGCAAGTTCAGGTTGCCGCCCCAGCCAGTCTGGATGCGCCATCGCTTGCTCCATCGTGATAGCGGTGCCGGCTTGTTGTGGCTGACTAATTTGTACGGTCTGCTGATTGTATGAAGGCGTTGCCGCTAGGGTGCTGGCAGAGCAAGTTAATGCCAGCGCAACAGCCAGCGCGGTATATCGAAGTGTTTTCATTGTAGAGATAACCGTTTGCTAAAGATCAAACAGTTATACAAAGGCAGCCGCCAGATTTCAAACTTCTGCGCTGTAATGAAATCAGGCCGGGACCAATGGGCCCGGCCTTCGCAACAAGCGTCTAACCTGATTAAGCGGCTAAGCTGCGGCTTAGTTTACCAATTTGCGCAGCAGCTGCACTTAAGGCTTTTTCGGCACTATCCGGCCCCATTGCCAAACCTTCTGCATAGACAAAATGCAGATTCTGCAAACCGATGAAATTAAAGAAAGACTTTAAAAATGGCGTTTGTGAATCTGCCGGTAAATCTTTGTATAAGCCCCCACGGGTAGCAAACAGCACCACAGGTTTGTCTGCCAATAAACCAACTGGGCCTTCTGCTGTGTATTTAAAGGTAATGCCGGCGCGCGCCAACCGGTCAAACCAAGCCTTCAACTGACTGGGAACACCAAAGTTATACATCGGCACGCCAACCAAAATCACGTCGGCTGCCTGTACCTGAGCAATCGCAGTGTCTGACAGGGCGGCTAGCGTAGCTTGCTCAGTTGTGCGTTCGCCCGCCGGAGTCATCCAGGCCGCCATCTCGTCCATCGTTAAGTGGGGCCAGGCGGCGTTGACCAAATCAAGGTCCTGCCGACTAAAGCCTGCGGGCAGCTGAGCGATGAATTGTTCGATTAACTGGGTTGATTGACCTTTATCACCGCTGACTGATGATTGCACGACTAAAATGTTTTTCATTTGGTAAACTCCTAATAGTTGCTGAAAAACAGTTTAGATTCGATTAATACGGAAATATATTGCATTTTTTTGCTGAATTTGTTCGATTTTATGAATAAATAAAACATAATCCGCGCTGAGTTTCACCGCGTATATGTCACCATCAGCATGACAATGAGAAGATCATGGTAATCACAGCAGTGAGCGGGCATCATGTCCTTCAGACAGCTTCAGATGGAGTCAGTCAGATGACTGCCGGCCCAGTACAAACCGAGCAACAAAATCCACAGTGGGAACAAGCACTGGCGTTGGTCGCAGTTAAGCGCGACAAGCAGGCATTCTCCGATTTATTTGCTCATTTCGCACCGAGACTACGCGCTTTTGGTCTGAGGATGTTTGGCAACGAGCAACAAGCGATGGAAATGGTGCAGGACACATTGTTAAATGTGTGGAATAAAGCTGCGTTGTTCGACCCAAGCCGCGGTTGTGCCACTACTTGGATCTACACCATAGCTCGGAATGTGCGCTTTGATATGTTGCGTAAAAAGCAGCAGCGCAAGGATGAAATCAGCGCAGATGATCTATGGCCTGATGGCGAGCATCCTGATATTGAAGGCGAACATAGCCAGCAATGGGATTTATTGCTGATAGCAGAAAAACTGGCACCTCATTTTGCGGCGTTGCCGCCGGCACAACGAGTGGTTGTCGAAAAAATATATTTGGAAGAACTGTCACATCAACAAGTTGCTGAGCTGTTAGGTATTCCACTGGGCACAGTCAAATCCCGGTTACGGTTGGCGCTGGAGCGGTTAAGAGAGGCATTAAATGAGTCAGAACGTTAATCATCATCCGAGCATCAGTCTGCTTGAGCTCTACTGTGATGGCAGTTTGACGTCAGAGGTCGCTCTGTTAGTGGCAACTCACCTAGAATTTTGCCCGCATTGCCAGCAATTAAAAGCTGACATTGAAACTGACCAGGCCTGGCAGTTTACTCAGCAGCCTGCCGAGTCAGTGGTCAGTAATGACGACTGGCTGCAGATGTTAAATAATATCACCAGTAGCGACACGCCGCGCCAGCCGTCTTTGCGACCTGCCGATAGCGTCATTAGCGTGGGTGACTATCAGTTCCGTCTACCGCGAAACTTACAACATTTAGCGGCCAGACGTAGCAAGTGGCTGAATGTCGGTGGTATCGCCAGCTGCCGGTTACCTTCCGGCGAACCACACCATTTGTCTTTATTACTGATTGACAAAAACACCGAAGTGCCGTTACACACGCATCAAGGACTTGAGATGACTCTGGTGCTATCTGGTGAAATTGTTGATGAATCCGGACGGTATGTCCCGGGCGATTTAATCATCAACACTCCTGAGCACACACACAAACCGCGTAACGTGAGTTCAGAGCCTTGTTTGTGTTTGTCGGTTCTCAGCGCACCGTTGCACTTCAAAGAAGGGTTAACGCGCTGGCTAAATCCGTTGCAGCGATTTTTTTATTAGCATTTCATCAAGAGCGAAAAGGCCCTGATGGGCCTTTTTAATGCCGGTGATTTTGCATGCTTTCAACTCAGTAACGCCACGCCACCTTTGAGGTTATACACCTCGTTGTAGCCAAGCCGGTTCAGAATGCGCGCTGCCAGCAAACTGCGGTTACCTGACCGACACACCAGCAGTAATGGCGTAGTCGGCACCAACGCACCGCTAATTTGGCCCCAACACAAACGGGATAGTGGCCAATGTGCAACCATAGCTCCTGCTGGCACCAGTGGCTCCAGCTCACCGGCGATCTGTTCATGTGGCTCACGCACATCGACCAACTGTAAGCCCGGGATAGCCGCTAATAACGTTGCGATTTGCTCCGGCCCAATCAGTGCTTTTGCATCTGAATGACTGATTTCTACCACACCGCATTGATAGGTAGCATTGGACTGCAGTAATGCTGTTTGGTTAGCCAAGGTTTGCAAAAAAGACTGACTCACTGCACTGCCTGCCAACAGCGCATCAATACCTGGTGTTTCTTCCAGCACTTGCTGCCACTGACTGAAAAAACGCTGGGCATAATCATGGCAGGATAACAGCAAGGTCGATGTATCGGTGCAGCGATGCAATTGTTGCAATGACTGTCTAAATGCTTCGACGTCAGACCCTGGTAAATCCAACCGGCCAAAACCACCCGGCAGTAGCAAGTCGCCGACGAAAGCTGCACATATGCGGCCATGCTGCTGTAACAAAAAGCTTTGACTATCAAGACTGTGGCCGGGCGTCGCCAGCCTGCTTAATTGCATCTGTCCGAGCTGCAACAGGTCACTCTCAAGCGGCCAGCCATGTGCATCAGCGACCGCAAGCGGCATTTGTAAAATGTCCAATAAAGCCTGTCGTACCGACGGATGGTCCTGATGCTGATGCGTCTCCAACACAGCCAGTAGTTCTAGCTGCTGCCCCTGCACCAGATTGACCAGACGGTTAATCAGCGGTTCAACCGGATCGATAATCACCGCGCGGCGGCTGGCGGCGTCCACCAGCAAATAACTGCAATAGTCTTCATGTTTGTATTGGGTGACACCATGTTGCACAGTTCCGAGCTCATCGGACGCGTTCGACAGCACGAGACAACAACGTTGGACCACCGGGATCAGACGACGTAACGCAGCACAAGCTGCGTCTATTTCCGCCTGGCTACTGGCCGGACCAAACGACAAACGAACCGCTCCCAGACTGCGCCACGCCGGCAACCCCATCGCATCTAGCACAAAACTGCCACTCGCTTTTGAGCTGCACGCCGAACCGGCACTGACCCGGATCCCCCCAGCATCAAATAAATCGAGAATATCTTTCGATAAAAACCCAGGCACCGCGAAGTTAATAGTGGTGGGGACGATATCCGGCTCATGGCTATTGAGCTCGAACGCTGGAAACAACTCACGTAACGCGGCCAGCAAGCTGGCACGATAGCTCCACAGCTGGTCGACACTTACAAACGCCGACGCGCTCGGTTTTAATAGCTCAGTAAAAATGGCGTGTAGCGCAGCGATCCCGGGTAAATTTTCCGTACCAGAACGTAGCCCACTTTCTTGGCCACCACCTGCGATAAAAGGCCGATAAGGTGTGCCCTGCCGCACATATAAAAAACCAATCCCTTTCGGTGCATAGAGTTTATGGCCGGAAAATGGTGCATAATCGATC
>Ga0169931_10011860_pt1 | contig 12186 bp, 7 predicted proteins | sample Kivu_15m_20L_FD_129675 | JGI IMG/M metagenome (GOLD analysis project Ga0169931, IMG submission 129675) | Freshwater microbial communities from Lake Kivu, Western Province, Rwanda to study Microbial Dark Matter (Phase II) - Kivu_15m_20L... | ecosystem: Environmental > Aquatic > Freshwater > Lake ...
CCAGCCACGTCGCTCTGGCCAGCCACGTCGCTCTGGCCAGCCACGTCGCTCTGGCCAGCCACGTCGCTTTGTCCAGCCACGTCATCCTGGCACTCCAAGCTGTCCTGACAATCGGTCGGCGAAACAAGCTGCGGTGGAACACGCAAATCTCCTGTGGGGGCCCATGTTTCCCGCCAGCGGCGGGGCCGCCACGCGCTGACGCCCCAAGGCTGCGGGCCTCGCCCCATGGCGGTTGGCTCTTGACTGTCGGCTCCTGCTGCCGGCTGGCTCGCTCGCAGTCGGCGGCGGGCTGCCGTTCCGCGGCGGGCTGCCGTTCCGCCGCCGCTTCGGTCCGCAGACGCGCGGGGCGTTCGCCCACGACGCAGCCCAGCGTGGCCGCCGCCGCAGCGCCGCCGACGACTGGTCCGCGACGAACCGGTGCGCCGCGCAATCCGGCAGGCGGATGGTCGGGCGGGGGCCGCTGGCCAGCGGCTCGCTGGCGCACCTTCCGCCCCTGACCTCGCACCTCGAACCGGCGCCGACCGTCAGGCGATCCGACAACGATTCCGCCGAGCGACGGCGGCCACGCCCGCCAGCGCCAACAACAATCCCGCAGTCGGTTCGGGGATGGCCACGCCACGCAACACCTCGTCAAAATTGTCGCCCAACGCGACCGCATCGACCAGGATGACGTTGTTCCGCACTCCCGGCGTGGGGCTGATGAACGCCTGCCGCAGGGCCAGCGAGTTCACTTGGGTGAATGCGGCGGCGCCGTTGACGTCGGTAATCTTGGGGCTGGCTGCATTGACGGGGTCGACCCACAACGAAGTGGCCCCGGTATCGACCGCATACGACACCACCAGCGTGTAGGGCTTGCCGAACTCCAGATCCTGCGACCACTTGGCCGCCTGACCGCCCGACGTCGCCGACAGGCCGAAAGTGAACTTGGTCGGATCCGCGGCGTTCGGACTGCTCAGGTACGCACGGCCGCGGAAGTTCGAGGTGCCGGCGTCTTTGAAGTGGAGAAAGTACTCGTTGCGCACCGCCTCGACCAGCGGATCGGCGCGATCGTCGAGCACCGTGACCAACGCGGAGTAGTACCATGTGCTTCCCGCGGCGATCAGCGTCCCGGCCGACCGGTTCGCGTCCTCGCTGCCGGAATTGAGCAACTTGGCCTTGCCCCCTTCGACCTTGATGCTCGGAGGATTGGCCTGGCCGCTGTGCGGAACCCAGAGGCCTCCCGAGACGTTATTTCCTGAGCCGCCGACGACGGTCAGGTCGCCGTCGGCATAGTTGAACGAGTCGGTGAAGAAAGTGGCGGACGACGCGCGGTCGGCCATCATCAGCGACGCGCAACACGTCGCCGCGAAGAGGAAGATTTCAGATCGGGTTGCTGCTTTCATGAGACGGCACCTCAAAGTTGTTCCACCGGCCACGCGGCCGCGCTCGCGAGACCGCAAAGAGGCGTGCGTTCCTTGCCGAGACGGGACGCACCGCCGATCGCCGCAGTTTCGCTCGGCGCCTTGCCGACCGAAAGCACGCCGCGCGGGGCCCCCGACGCCGCCTCGGAACGCTCACCAAAGGTGCCAGTATAGGTAACATCCCTTGGCAAAAAACAATGAAGTTTCGGAAAATAACGCCGGTGGCAAGCCAGCCGTCGCGCCCGCCTCTTCCCCGCCGCCCGGCGAGACGCCCTCCGCGACCCCCAGTCGCAGTGCGCATTGGCGAGACGCCAGTGCGCAAGCTGAAGAATGGCAGTCGGCGGGCGGGTTGACCACCTCCTCCGCGACGCACTCCGCGCGGCCCGCGACGGCACGATGCGCGGCGCTCCGTCCAGCATCGACCCCCGCGGAGCGCGTCGACCGCGCCGCGAGGCGGCCCCTCGCGGCGCGGCGCCTGACCGACGCCCGACAGCCGGCGCGACGCACTACGAGCTGCCGGAGCCGCTTTGTCGTCCCTGCCGCGCCCCCCCTGCTGCCGTCGTCGCTGCGTACCGTCAGGGACTGGTGAATTTCCGGCTTTCGGGTCGCCGCGAGGGTTCATTCCGAGCAACTCGCCCCCTAAAATCGAAGAACGGGAGCGGAGACCCGTCGCGAGGAGCCGTGCCGAGCGGCCGCTGTGGGGCGGTTCTGCGCGGGGAGCGTTTCCCGACGGGCGGCTGGTTCCGGCGGTTGGCTGGTACCGGCGGTTGGCTGGTTCCGGCGGTTGGCTGGTACCGGCGGTTGGCTGGTACCGACGGTTGGCTGGTACCGGCGGTTGGCTGGTACCGACGGTTGGCTGGTACCGACGGGCGGTTGGCAGGAGGAATGAATTGTTATGGGCGCTGCGACGAATGACGGACCGCAGCACCGCGGACGGTCTGCGGGCTTCACGCTCGTGGAACTCTTGGTCGTGATCGCCATCATCGGCGTCTTGGTGGCGTTGCTGCTGCCGGCCATTCAAGCGGCGCGCGAGGCCGCACGCCGTGCCCAGTGCCTGAACAACCTTAAGCAAATGGGCCTCGCCGCGGCCAACCACGAGAGCGCAAAACGCCTCTTTCCGCCCGGACGACTGTCGCCCGACTGGATTCCCGGAGGCGTCGGGGCCACCAACGCCAACTACACCAACTACCAGAGCGTCAATCCCAAGGACAAGACCGGGTTCTACTCGGTGCACGTCTGGATCCTGCCCTACATGGAAGCGGGCAACATCTACAACCTGATCGACTTCAAGATCGCTCAGATCAAACGGATGACCACCGGCGGGACTCCGACGAATCCCCACTATCAAGCCTATGCCAACGCGCAGGGCATGTTCATCTGCCCCAGCGACCCCTACAGCGAACGGATCATCTCGGAAAACAACTACCGGGTGAACTTCGGCGGGTCGACGCCCGCGGCCGGTGCGCGAGCGTACAACCAGCAGGCGGTCTTCGAGGCGCGCCCAGGCGATCCCTACGAACCCGGCGGCAATGGCGCGTTCACCATCGGCGCGGAAGGGCTCAGCGCTCGGGCATTCACCGACGGTCTCTCCAAGACGGCCTTTTTCTCCGAGCGCACCAAAGGCACGGCCAACGATCCGAGCACGGCCCTGCCGCAAAAGTCGGACATCGTCACGACCCCGAACCGCCGCGGCGGACTGGTGCCGGTCGACCAGATCTTTCAAGAGTGCCTCGCCTACCGGCCACAGCCCAGCGAATTCAATTTTCCGTACGCCGGCCGATGGCCGCCGGGCGAGGATTGGTCCAACGGATGGCCCTTTGCCGGGTACGACTCGACGCAGTACAACCACGTCGCACCGCCGAACTGGTCGGGCTACGACTGCGGGACCTACAGCTCGATTCCCGACACCCCGGGCGAGCACGCGATCGTCGCGCCCCGCAGCGAGCATCCGGCGATCGTGATCGTGGCTTTCGGCGACGGGCACACGGCGACGATTACCGACAGCGTCGATCTGGCGGTGTGGCGCGCCATCGGCACTCGCAACGGCGAAGAGGCCGTCGCCGAGGATTTCTAGCCCCGCCTCCCAGCGGCAGGCGCGCGGGGGCCCTCCAGACCGTCGGGGCCGCTCGCGGCCTCGCGGTCCGCAAGGCGGACGGATCCGGCGGCCGTACCGGAGATTCCTCCGCTCCGTTCTCGTGGTCGCCGAGCCCTTTCGGGCCATCGATCTCCGCGCTCGGGGGAGGGCGGTTGCCGCCGGAACGCGTGTGCTAGACTTTCCGGCGGCCGCGGCGGTCGGCCGCCGCGACGGCCGACGGGTCTGCCGCGCTCCCCTGCCCCGCCGTCGCGTCGCGTTTCCTGAGGCTCGGCGTTCGGAGCGATGTTCGCTGACGAATCCCAAAGACTGCGCGTCTTCACCCGGGTCCTCGGAGTCTCGGTGCTGTGCTGCCTCGCCTTCTCTTGGCGGCTGTGGATGGCGCGTCCCCTCTACCCCATGGTCCCGGCGGGCGATTGGGTACCGGCGTTTGCGGAACCTTTCGATCGACTGTTTCTGCTGGCGACGGCGAGTCTGGCGGCGCTGCTCGCCGTGCCCTGGCGACCGGCCACGGTCGCTCGATGGCTGCTGGGGGCCTTCGCCCTGCTTTTCCTTCAGGACCAAAGTCGGCTGTGGCCGTCGTTCTACCAGTTCTTCCTGCTGCTGCTGATCCTTGGCGGTTCGCGGGCGTCGTCGACGAGCGGCGCGGCGGAACGCGTCCTGAACGGCCTGCGTTTCGTCGTGGCGGCGACCTATTTCTGGAGCGGCGTGCAGAAGCTCAACACGCATTTCTTTCACGAGGAGTTTCCCTGGTTCGTCGCTCCGCTGGTCGGCCCTCTGCCGGCGCTGGCTCCGCTGCTGCCGATGCTGGGCGCGGCGGCCGCGGTGCTGGAAACCTTGATCGGCGTCGGCCTGCTGACGCGCAGGCTGCGGCGGGCGGCCTTGCTGGAGGCCTTCGCCATGCATGCCGTGATTCTGGCGTGCATTGGCCCGCTGCGCGACAACTGGAACAACAGTTCGTGGATCTGGAGCCTGACTGCGGCGGTGCAGGCTGGCGTGTTGTTCTGGAAGGCCCCGCCCTTCAGCCTGAGGTCGATGTTCGGCGGACCGGCCCGGGCAAACGTGCCTCAGGCTGCGGCGTTCGTGCTGGCCGGCCTCATGCCGGTGCTGAACAACTTCAATCTGTGGGACTCCGCATTGTCGTTCAACGTCTACACCGGCAACGTCCATCAAGCGGAGATTCGCCTGCTGCCGGAGGGGGCGGCGCAACTCCCTGAGGAGCTGCACAAGTTTCTCCGACCCGGCGAGGGATGCTCCATACTTTCGCTGAACGCATGGACGCTCAGCGAGTTCCACGCCAACCCCTACCCGGAGAACCGGGTGTTCCACGCCGTGTTTCGCGCGATCTGCAGTCGCGTGCCGCCGGAGACCGCGGCGTTGTTCGTTCGAGAAAAGTCGAGTTGGCTGGCCCCGCGGCGGATTCTCCGTTACGAATGCGCCGTGTGCCGCGACGCCCCGCCGCCGTGAAGGCGACGGTCGACGTGCGGCCCCCCCGCGCCGGCCGCGGCGGGGGCGGCAGCCTCGCGGCGGGGCCGCTCGGCGCGGAGCGGGCGCGAACCGAGGCCTCGCCCGCACAGCGGGGCGCCGCGTGCGGAACGGCGACCGGCTTCATGGCGCGCCGTGCGGCACGGCCCCCTCGCGGGGCGCGACCTCGCCCAAACGGACGCGAACGAACCGCGGAAAGTAAATCCGCGCGTCGGCCAACGCGTCGTTCCGCATGTCGAACGAGTTGGTCGCATAGCTGACGAGCAATCCGTCGTCGGCTTCGGGAGTCGGCCGGGCCTTGGCGGCGTAGCAGAAGACCCGCGGATTCCAGCCGGTTTCCGGACAGACGTACAGCGTGGCGGGCTCCGACCAGGGGCCGACCGGCGAGCGGGCGGTGCGCCACAGGATGCGCGGGTCGAGCGGCGGCGAATAGACGTACGCGTACTTGCCGAAACGCGGCAGCCAGGTGATCGAGCCTTCCGTTCCGACCCCTTCGGCCAACTCGAAGACCTGCCGTGGATCGTCCTGCCAACCGTTGGCGCCGAGAAACTGCCAGCGATTGAAATGCGTCAGGGCGCCGGCAGGTGCGCGGGCCGCAACCAGCCCCCGCGGGCCGCCCGGACGCCGGCGAACCGTGCCGTAGACGTACAGCCAATCCTCGTGGCGAAGGATCTCCAGTCCCCACAGCGCCTCGTCCCCCTCGGCGAAACGGCCGTAAGGAAACGGCAGTTCGCGCCACTTCCAATCCGCGGGATCGTCCTGAGGATTCTCCACCTCCGCCAGCGATTGGTCGACGAGCTGCCAGCCGAAAGCGGCGATTTCCCCGGACGAAACCACCCGGGTGACGAACAGCAGCAGACGCCCCTGCTCGACGACGCCGTCCCACGGCCAGTAGTAGCCCTCCTTCCCTGGCGGCACGAGCGTCGAGGCCGGCTCGCCGTCGTCTCCCCGCGGCAGATAGAACTGCACGCGCGTGGCGGAGCCTGTTCCCCGCTGCCTGGCGAAACTGTTGTTCACCATCCGCATGCCGCTGCGGCGACCGTTGCGGATCGTCCCGGTCAGCGTATCGCCGAACGCCCACAGCACCGAGTCGTCCGGCAGAGGAATCGAGTAGATCGCGTCGGCGCCGAGCCAACCGTCGCGATTGGCAAAGAGTTCCGTGAAGGCCTCGTCCGGCTCCGCGAGGCGCACGGACAGTTCGGGGGAGGCGGCGACTCCCGTCGCACCGACCAGGGCCAGTCGGGCGGCGATGCCGCCGAGAATCCGCATGGATCGCCCCATCGGCCAGTCGCCCCCCGCACCAAGGCTCGTCCGCGGCTCGGCGATCGGCCGAGCCGCCGGTCCGGCACTTCGGACGGAGCGTCGCGCAGCGCGGCGCCTGGAGGGCAGCTTAAATCCCGGCGTCGCCGCGGGAAAGTCCGCCGCGCGGCGGCCGGACGGAGGGACCTTGGCGGGGGAAGCCCGGCGATCTGACGGATCCCTGCGCCGTCGGTGAGCCGCCGCCCGCCGTTGGCCGGCGGCTTTTTCCTCCGCGTGGAGCGGCGGCACGGGTTCATTTGCGGCGCAAGGATCAATAAGATGGGGGGGTCTGCGTCCGATTGCGGCCGGCGGAAGCCGGACCGGGGACCGATCACGGAGGAGAGGCCGATGAGCATGCCCGCGCTGGTGGAGTTCATGGAGCGGAAGTTCGCTCCGCAGATCGCCTCCGCCCTGAAGCTGGACGCTTGCCACGGAGAGTTTGCCGAATTTCCCGCCGGGCTCGACGAGCGGTTGGCGAAGGCCTTGCGGGAAAGCGGCGTCCAGCGGTTGTACGCCCATCAAGCAGACGCCTTCGCGTCGATCCGCGACGGGCGCGACACGGTGCTTGTCTCGCGGACCGCCAGCGGCAAGACGATTTCTTTTCTGCTGCCGATCCTGCACGAGTACCTGAGTGCGCCGGCGCCGTTCAGCGTGATGCTGATGTACCCGACCAAGGCCCTGTCGCGGGACCAGGAAGGGACGCTGGGGCGCCTGTTGGCGGCGAGCGGAACCGAGGCGCTGCTGGGAACCTTCGACGGGGACACGCCGCGGGAAGAGCGGTCGCGCCTCCAGGCGCGGGCCGATTTTCTACTCACCAATCCCGACATGCTGCACTCGGGCATCCTCCCCAACCACCACCGCCGATGGCGCACGTTTCTCGCCCGTCTGCGGTACATCGTGGTGGACGAGGTGCACACCTATCGCGGCGCGTTCGGCTCGCACGTGGCCAACGTGATGCGCCGACTCGTGCGGGCCTGCCGCATGCACGGCAGCAACCCGACGTTCGTCTGTTCGTCCGCGACGATTGGAAACCCCTTGGAGCACGTCGCCAACCTGTTCCAGCGACCGTTCCACGTGGTCGACCGGGACGGCGCCCCGCGACCGCGTCGCGATCTGTATCTGATCAATCCGCCGGCGGTGGCGAGCCACGGCCACGCGTTGTACCGCAAAGGGACTTCGTCGGTGACGATCCCGCTGATCCGCGAGGCCACGCGGCTGGGCATTCGCACGATCTGTTTCTGCCGCGCGCGGCAGGAAGTGGAACGCTTGCGGCGCGCGGTCGTCGACGGCCGGCCGCAACTGGCCGAGCGGGTCCAGCCTTACCGCGGCGGCCTGCTTCCCAACGAACGGCGGCAGCTGGAGCGCGATCTGGCGACGGGGCGGGTGACGACGATCGTCACCACCAACGCCCTCGAACTGGGCATCGACATCGGCGACCTCGATTTGTGCTTGCTGAGCGGCCATCCCGGATCGATGGCAAGTTTCTGGCAGCAGGCGGGCCGCGTCGGTCGGCGCGGCTCGCAAGCGGTGATCGTGTACGTCGCCCGCGACACGCCCATCGACCAATACTTCGTGAACCACCCGGAGTTCGTCTCGTCGGCTCCCATTGAACGGGCGTGGTTGAACGCCAACAACCCCTACATCCTGCTGCAGCATTTGCCGTGCGCGGCCCATGAGCACCCGCTGCGCAGCCGCGAAGACGCGTTCTCGGAGCCGGCCTACACGGCGGCCCTCGAGACTCTCAAGAGCGACGGTTCGCTGGTCGAGTACCATGGCGACTACCGCTACGCCCTGCCCGACTACCCGGCCAAAGGCGTCAATCTCCGCGGCATGACCGACTACAACGTCGACATTTACTGCGGCACGCAGGTCATCGGCGAACTGGACCCGATCGGAGCCCGCGGCACGCTGTACAAAGACGCCATCTACCAGCACCTCGGCCGACGCTACATGTCGCTGGAGCTCGATCTTGAGAAGAAGCTCTGCCGCGTGGAGCCCGTCGACGTCGACTACTACACCGAAGCAGTCTGGGAGAGCCGCGTCGTCCTGACCGAATCGCTGGAGCGCAGCGCGCTGCATGCCGCCCGCCTGGAATTCGGCTACGTCAACGTCAATCGGCAGCCGAAGCTGTACAAGAAAATCCGCGAGCGAACGCTGGAGAATATCGGCTACGGCCCGATCACGCTCGCCCCGTTCATCTACGACACGACCGGCTTCAGCCTCCGCCCGCCGGAGGCGTGGGTCGATCAGGTCGCCGCCGCCGACAAGCGACGCCTGGGAGCCGCGTTGTACGGATTGAGCTACATCCTGAAACGGACCGCCCCGAGCCTCTGCCTGGGAGACGTGCAAGACATCGAAACCGACGTCTCGCTGGCCGAGACGGCAGTCGCCGCCGACGGCGCATCGCCATCGACGCAGGGGACGGATCCGTCCGCCGCCACCTGGCAAAGCGCGCTCTACCTGTACGACGCCATCGAGGGGGGCGTCGGCTACGCCGAGAAAATCTTCGAGGCCTTCCCCGAAGCGCTGCGACTCTGCCAGGCCGTCATCGACCAGTGCCCCTGCCCCGCCGGCTGCCCGTCCTGCGTTCCCGCTCTGCCTCCCGGGGTCGCCGATCTGGAACTGGAAAGCCTGCTCGCCGAATCGAATGCCGCCGTGGCCTGCACGCGCAGCCTGATCGCGTGCCTGCTGACGGGCGAAATCCGGATACCGGAGGTGCAATTCCATCGGATTGACCGCGGCCAACCGGTGCAGCCGTCCCCGCCGGATCGCGACCTGGAGCGGCTGCAGCAGCGGTTGGCCAAGGCCGGCGAAATCCTCCAGCAGAAGCGAGCCCGAACGCATTGATCACCGAGGCCCTGCTCCATTTCCCCGGCATCGGGCCGGCCCGCCTGGCGCGGCTCCAGGAGCGCGGCATCCGGCAGTGGTCGGACGTCGTGCAACGCGCTGCGGAGCTGCCCGAGCGTCTCCGCGAACCGTTGACGCAGGAAGCGGACCGCTGCCTCGCAGCCCATGCCCGGCGGGACATCGGCTACCTGGCCCAAGCGCTCCACCCGAAAGACAAATGGCGGGTGCTGCACGAGTATTTTGACGAGACGAGCTTCTTCGACATCGAAACCTCGGGCCTCGAATACGACGCCTCGATCACGGTCATCGCCTGCTGGCACCGCGGCGCGGTGCAGACCTTCGTCGCCGGAGACGGTCTCGATCGATTTCTCGACGTGCTCGACGACGTCAAGCTGCTCGCTTCGTTCAACGGCAATGCGTTCGACGTCCCGCGACTGCTGGACGCCTTCCACATTCCGCGACTCCCCTGCCCCCACCTCGATCTTCGCTGGCCGTGCTACCATCAGGGCTACCACGGAGGACTCAAGCAGATCGCCCGCCAGGCGGGGCTGGCCCGACCGCTCGATCTCCAGCACGCCGACGGAGCCTGGGCTGTGCAGTTGTGGAACGCCTGGCGCCGCACGGCCGATCGCAGCAGTCTTGACGAATTGCTGCGGTACTGCGCCTCGGACGCCCTGCTGCTGCGCCTGCTCGCCAAACGCCTGACCGGCGGCGTGGACGGGCAGGAAATCGCCCGTGTTTGGGACTCGCTCCCCGCTCGGGAGCGCGCCGCTCCCGCAGCCGGCGCGGGGGGAGTCGTCCCGACCATCCTGCCCGGTTCCTTCGGCGCAGGGAGCCCCGCTCGCCCGCGAGCGCTGCGCCGCTGGAGATAAGGCGTCGGCCGAGTCTCTCCGCCCGCAGCTCAGGGAGCGGAGCCGATGAAGTGCTCGCCATACAGCGGCAGGTAGCGGTAGTAGACCTCGAGCGTCATGATCGCCATGGCCGTGACGTACAGCCGGCCGCCCGTCGCACTGTGCGGCTCGGCGAAGTACCAGCTGCCCGCTTCGTGCCCTTCGGCGGCCTGCGTCTCGACCAGATACTCGCGCATCCGCTCGTTCCACCGCTTCCAAAGATCGCCGCCCGCGTGATGCAGCACTTGGGAAGCGTAGAAGTTGCAGTACATGTTGCTCTCGTCGGGCCGCTCGCCGGCCGCCTGGGCCAACCCCCGCGCGAGCGGCCGCGCGTCGCGCGGCCAACCGGCGATCATCCGACACAGCAGGCCGATCGCGTTGGTCGCCGCCGTCGTCTTCTCGCCCCGCACGTAGCGGTAGCTCGCTCCGCCGTCTTCCTGCAACGTGTCGAGGAATGCCGAGATCCGTTCCCAAATGTCGTAGGGCACGTCAAGGCCCGCCAGCAGACCGCTCTTGAGCGCCGCAATTTGCCAGCCGCTCACCGTCATGTCTCCCGGACCTGGCGACTCCGGAGAAGGGACGTACCGCCAGCCCCCGTCGCCGTACTGGGCGTTGACGATGAAGTCAATGGCCTTTTGCGCCGGGTCCTGCAGCCCGGGATCGCGCGTCATCGCGTAAGCCTCGGTCAGCGCGAGCGTCGCGATGCCATGCGAGTACATCGTGTCGAACCGCAAACTGGCCGCTTGCAGCGGCGCCCCGCCGGGCAGAGCCGGAGCCCCGCGAAATCTCTGATGGTCGCGCAAATCGCCGCCGCTGGAGGTGACGACCATCTGTTGCTGCAGGTAGTAGACGCCGTCGGCCACCGTCTCCTGGTAGCGTCCGTCGAGGTGGGTTTGCCCCGCCCCGAGAAAACAGAGCAGCGCCAGCCCCGTGGCGGCGGTGGTCGATGCATACGCGCCGGAGTTGCGACAGGCCCCCTGGCACGCCGGACACTGTTCGAGTTGGAACCGCCAACTGCCATCGGCCAACTGATGGGCGGCCAACCACTGCAGCCCGCGTTCGACCGCCTCCTCGCTGGCCATGCTGCCGCCGCCCGCCAAGGCCAACCGCGTTCGCTCGGTTCCCGAACGACCGCTCAAACCGCCGCCGCGACGGTTGAGCGGATTGGGAAGACCCGGCAAACCGCGCGTCCACTCCGAACCGGCGTCGGACGTGCGCGCGATCTCGCGCGCCGCGGGATCCGGCACGGTGGCGGCACCCCCGCTCGCCGCCCCCCCCAAGACGTCGGCCGCAGGACCCGCCGCCAGCGCCGGCAACAGCGTCTGATCGCCGGGATCCAACGCGAATTCCGCCTCGCCGGGCAACTCCCCCGCGACGTCCCCGAGGAGGCCCCACGTGCTGGGCGCGCGCCTCGGCGAGAACATCCAGCAGGCCAGCAGCAACGCCAACGAGGCGTGGACCGCGGCACTGGAGACCCAAGCCAGAAACCTCTTCCCGCGGAGCGCGGCCCACGTGCGCTCCAAACCGCCCCGCCCATCGTCGGCGAGCGACGGATTCCCCCTCTGGGGAGCGTCTTCTTGCGACGGCGACTCGGCCGCAGAGTCCGACCGGCGCAGCGCCTCGGCCGCGGCGCGGTCCGAAGCTGGCGAATCGATCCGAGATGCGGCCACGAACGCCCCCTCTTCCCAGAGCCCAATCGCCCTATTATACCGCTCGCACGGACGTTCCACGGCCTCAACGACGCTCCTTTACGGCGGCCGGCCGCCGCGCCGCCCTGCCGGCTAACGACGATGGCGACCGTACGCGTTGCGCCGGGGCAGGCGTCCAATTCAGCCCTGGAAAGGGAGCCGTCCAAGCTCTAAACTCAGGGTTCGTCGGAGGAACCTGAAGGCCCCCCCTGGCGGGAGCCCCGTCGCATGGGCGGCCGCCCCCGCGAAGCAGTCGGCCCACGGGGCCGATGCCGAAGCGTCCCGTCGCGCTGCCGCGACCCGTCGCGCTGCCGCGGCCCGTCGCGGCGCCGCGACCCATTCCGCGGCAGCACGGGCGGCGGCGTCCGCCCGAGGGTCCGTCGGACCGGGCACAGCCTGCGGGAAATCCCCGAGGGACCGCCGATCGGCGACCTGGCGACGGCGTTCGCCGGGCGTCACCCGCGGCGGAGCCTGCGGCGGATCGG